>Ga0265301_10004970_pt1 | contig 13227 bp, 10 predicted proteins | sample AusTroGonzalo_MG_2_FD_193488 | JGI IMG/M metagenome (GOLD analysis project Ga0265301, IMG submission 193488) | Bovine rumen microbial communities from tropical cattle in Woodstock, Queensland, Australia - Gonzalo_04 | ecosystem: Host-associated > Mammals > Digestive system > Stomach > Rumen ...
GAAACTGAAGGCCAACTGTTCCTGCCCCTGAATCAGCGTATACAGCCGGGACTGAAAGAAAAGATAAAGAGAGAAGAACTGCAACGATATTTTTAGCTTTCATGATTTTCTTCCTCCCTTTTACCTTACAACGGCCACTTTCTCAATCTTGTTCAGACCGGGACCTTCCGCCTTTATGAAATATACACCGCTGGCCACCCTGCTGCCTTTATCATTTGTGCCGTCCCAGGTTTCATTGCCCTGCTCTCCTGCATAAACCTCGCGGTCTGTGATTACCTTTACCAGAGTTCCTGTCTGCGTATAGGCCTTAATCGTAAGTCTGCCTGAACCTGTCGCAGCAAAGCGTATTACCGCTTCCCCTTCACCTTTAAGAAGCACATTGTTGTAAGCCTCGAATTTAGATGACTGGGCTATAAGATTTACCGGTTTACTCTTACCTATTGAAACCTGTGCACCCATGTGGTTTTTACCAATAACCTCTACAACAACCGAACCTACCGCCGGATAACGGCGGGAGAAACCCTGCTGTATCTGGAAGCAGCCTCTGATGGATCCTGTGCTGTTTACAACAGGAACACTGGAAGGCTCATTGGGGCACTGAATAATTGCAATCATTCGTCCGCTTTCCGGAGTATATATAGAACTGGCCTGTTCAAGCTTGTTTCCCTGAATATCCCAAAGCTGCACATGGGAGAATGATGTCTCTGCGGCATATTTATCATTATCATACGCAACTATGGTTCTGTCATCGTTAGATTCATTAATAATATTTTTTGAAGTCGCAGCAGCCATGATCACAGGAGCATCAAATTTAATAATATCATTATCAAATTTAGATGCATAAGTGCTTCTGTCTACATACGCTGTTACATGGCCCTGTTGTATGAAAGATGTTTTCAGCACATAGGGTTTTTCGGAATGTTCAGGAGATAGTCCCCATCCTTCTGCATAGGTACTCTGCGGAGCTGTAACAGCCAGATAATATCTTCCGGACTTAGGTATATTATAAACAAGCTTTACAGTCTGTTCCACAGAACGGCATTCCTCATCACTGAAACAGTAATCCGATGTAATGGCACTGTCAAGCAGAGGAATTGCTTCCATAAGCTGATTACGGTTGGAATCATACAAAGTAAGCATATATCCATGGAATTTATAATTTCCATCATCCGGAAGCGTAAGTTCTGCAGTAAACACACCTGAATTCGCAGTAAACGTGTAATAGTCAAGATCTCCTTTAGGATAAATAAGCGCCTGTATCTCACTCTTTTCCGTAATATCAGCTGCGCATTCTGGGCCATTATTGTTCTGGCATAATCCACCGGCAGCTGCTTCGTATTCATCGGAATTGGCAGTCGAACCTCCTGTTATCATTTCATGGTCCATGAAAGCGCCGCTTATCTTGTCCCTGTTACATTTTCCCGGATAAGCAGAATTGATCCTGCCACATACATCATCCATCGCTTCATACAGATTAAGGAAACTGTCAGGAAAATAGAACAAAGCTCCCCAGATAACAAGATCAGCAACAGGCAGATTAGACCATGTGGAACCTGTATTATCAAGTTTTCCCAAATAATATGTTCCGCCATTTTTTCCAAGAGAGTAAAGGGCCTGGGAAAGAATCTGACTGTCATTGTACAGTTCTCCCTTCCAATTTAATGTCATTTTCTTGTCACCAAGACTTAAATCTCTCGGCTCTGAGGTGACAAAATTACCCATTTTAGTAAGATTCTTCTTATCTGCCTTATTCTCAATTTCTCCTTCCTGCCAGAAAGAGGCAAGCGCGAAATAATCCGAAAGAGCCTCACTTATAGCGCCAAATTCTCCGAAGTTGATAATATTATATATCTGGTGAACAACATAATGCGTATACTCATGTCTGATAATGGTACCGTCCAGAGCAAAAGATCTGTAGGCGAACAAGTCGGAATCCTGGTTGATTCCATCAAAAATACCATCTCCTATAAAAATATTATTGTTTTCCAGATCATAGAAAGCATTTGCCATTCCCCTTTTCTCTATAAGATCTATTTTATTAAACATTTCATCCGCTCTTCCGTTCGCATGTACCATAACATCAAGGTGTCCGTCAAGATTAACAGGCTGTCTGGAGTGAGTAGTATTTACATCTGTCCGTATACGGTTGAACTGCATGAAATAACGGCGCATTTTGTTAAGATGGTAGAATGTGTTGACCTCATCAATTCCAAAGGTACCTCCTGATCCTAAAGAGGTATCAACATAAAACCTTATATTACCGCTTGACGCCGGAGTAGTAGTTGACCAGTCAATATCATTACTTATCCCATCATTTTCCGGATACTCTGTAAGAACTATATAGGAGGATTTATATATTGTAAATCCTTGATGTCTGCCTGAAGAATCTGATTTAAGTTTGACATAAAATTCAGGATTTTCAATTGAGGGACCGAGAAAGGAAATTGTACGCTTTCCAAGATAAGACCCCATCCTAACACCTTTGTTATCCTCTACAAATACCTCGTCTTCATCAGTGATATTTCCATCATCGTCCATATCACCAACCTCAAATGGGGAATTAAACACAGGATACTGTGCCATAAATGTCTCTTTTCCATGGTTCTCGCCCAAAAGAGGTTCAAGTATGCTACGCCATGAAAGATAAACATTATTAGGATACGGCACAGGTGACTGTATTCTATATATATCAGCAAGATTACCAGAACGCATATCACTTTTTCCGTTATCCCAGTGAGTACTCTGTCCACGAAAATTGATCACAGAGAAATATGGACCTTTCATAGCTGAAAAAATCTTTCCTTCTATACTGCCAGGATTATTAGGATGTATCCAGTTTTTACTGTTAAGGTCATAAATAAGCGAATGCGTTGAATATGCTGTGCCTTCATTATCTGTTACAGTCCTTGTAGTATAATCTTTTATCCATATATATTGATCAGAGAGTTTTTTCAGAATAAGCTGAGGATTGGAGTTCTGCCAATAAGTAGACGGCTTCTGATAAAATGGATAGGACTCTGAAGGTACAGGAGAAATATCATATATCTTAGCTTTTGAAGTATACTTCTTATATCCGCCGGCACGCCTCATGTCGTCATACGAAAACAACACCTTACCGGAATGCGCATCGACATAATACACCCAGATATGAAGCCCGTCAAATGAGCGTCCGCGTATTTTCCATGCAAGGTATGCAGTATCAGTATTGAAATCAGGATAAACAACTAAAGTATGGGAAGAGACACGTATGGACATTCCGGAGACCGCGCCAGCGGTCTGTATTGCCTGAGCTGCTGAAACAGAAGGATTAATATCAAGATCTATATCCTTGTTATATGAGGATTGATAGCCGGTAACCTCGCCATCTTCTGTCATATGAACCTTTGTGTATGAAAACTCAACGGGAAGTCCTTTATAGTACTGCTGATAGCGTAAATGATTCATTCCAAAGAATGAAGTCTCCCCCGCCTCCTTCAGCGAGGAGACATCAATATTCAGCATTTCAGCATTTTCCTTAAGGAACAGATCCGAGCGGTCTCTGCTTTTTCTGCCCGGATAGCGTTTTGAGGACTTTCCACGCATAAGTGATTCCGGTGCACCCGTCTGCGGATTATAGCGCACAGTCCATTTATTGCCATTTTTCTCAGAGAACTTCCTTACTGCATTTCTGGTCTTCACATCAGGTGCTTTTTTCTGAGTACGATGGCTCCAGTCAAGAGGTGTACTCCTGGCAAAAATACCGGCGGCAGAGGCTTCATGAGGAATAGCCATAAACAGTGCAACAGCGACGGCAAAAAAGAGTTTAAAAAATCTGCAGTTATTCATATAAACCTTCCGTGCGGCAATAAAACATATTATCCCGCATTCATAAGGATACTGTTAAACAGTTTATATATTAGCAATTTATTTAAGACTTGTACAAAGGGAATTGCAGGAAAAAGCCACAGTGGCAGATCCGGAAAGCATCTCCGGAATAAATGCCCTCTACAGGAATCGGACCCGTATCTGCTGTTCCGAAGACAGCCGTTCTATCCATTGAACCAAGAGGGCTTTTGCGGCATGATTTTTCAAAACTCCCTTAAACCGTATTTGTCCATACGGCTGACAATATTATATAATTTTTTAAAAGACCGCCGAAGAAATCTGCGGAAAATTTTATTTTCTTACAAGGAGCAATACCATGGGTGGACATTCACACTGGGCCGGTATCAAGCACAAAAAGGCTCTTACCGACGCCAAAAAAGGCAAAGTATACACAAAAATCATCAAGGAAATTACCATAGCCGCCAGACTCGGAGGCGGAAAGCCGGAGGACAATCCCCGTCTGCGCAAAGCTATGGACGATGCGAAAGACAATAATATGCCGCTTGATAATGTCAAGCGTGCCATAGCCCGTGGCACAGGCCAGGAACCCGGTGTCGTTTATGAAGAACTCACCTATGAAGGATATGGTCCTGCCGGAACTGCGGTTATAGTAAACTGCACAACCGACAGCAAGAACCGCACAGCCAGTGAAATACGCAAACTTTTTGACTCCCATGGCGGAAAGATGGGCGGTTCCGGCTGCGTATCATATATGTTCAAGCAGAAAGGCCAGATCATTGTCAGCAAAGAGGCAATGGGCGAAGATGAGCTTATGAACATAGCTCTTGAGGCCGGTGCTGAAGATTTCAAATCAGATGAAGGTTCCTCTGTTTACGAAATCATAACAGCTCCTGAAGATTTCGAGACTGTGAAGAAAGCCCTTGAGGATCACAAGGTTGAAATGGAGCAGGCAGAAATAACCATGATAGCCGACAATAAAGTTGAAATCGGAGAGGACAAAGCCGAGCAGGTGCTCAACTTCATGGAAGCCCTTGATGATCACGACGACGTTCAGACAGCTTATTCAAACTATAACATCCCGGAAGCAATTCTGGAGAAACTGGACCGCTGAAAAGTGAAAATTCTCGGAATAGACCCGGGACTGGACAGGACCGGCTGGGCTGTTGTATCAAAAAACAACGCAGGACAGCCGGTTCTTCTGAGTTCCGGGCTCATTCATACCCCGGCGAAAATGCCACTTGAGAAAAGACTGGCAGCCATATATGATAGTCTGACCGGTATTATTTTGGAAAACCGTCCGGATGAAGTTGCCATAGAAGAAGTTTTTTTCTCAAAACGCGCCGGAACACAGGCTGATACCACTCATGCGCGTGGGGTCATTCTGCTTGCCTGTGAAAAGAATCACCTTAAAATAAACGGATACAATCCGAAAGTCATAAAAAAAACAGTGTCAGGCAACGGACTTGCACTGAAGCCACAGATGCAGCGTATGGTGCAGCTTATGTTACGCCTGGACAAAGTCCTGCAGCCGGATGATACAGCAGATGCTGCCGCTGCCGCGCTCTGTCATCTCCGGCTGGGGCCATATAATGAAATAATGAGAAAAACAAGGGAGAAAATACAGTGCTTGCGTACATCCGTGGGAAAATAATACAGAAAACGGAAAACAGCGCAGTAATTGAGGCGGGCGGTCTCGGATACGAGGTTTTTTTCGCTACAAATTCCCTATCTCTCCTTGGCCCGGAAGGTTCAGGCGCTGAAGCATACCTTTCAGAATCATTAAGCCAGTACAACGGAACAACTTTATACGGTTTCCTCACACTACAGGAAAAACAGCTTTTTGAAATTCTCAAGGACAATGTAAAGGACACCGGTCCGAAAAAGGCACTTGACATTCTATCAAAAATCTCAAAGGCACCTCAGGAATTCTACAACTGCGTAGCAACGGAAGACGCCAGAAGAATGCACAATGTTCTTGGTTTTACCGTAAAAACAGCCGAAAAACTGATAAATTCCTTAAAAGGCAGGCTGCCAGAACATACAGGCAACACAGGAAAGGCAATGCGTTCCTCCGCATATATGGAAGCCATGAACGCATTGTCAGCACTTGGATACAGGCCTGGCGAAGCGCGCAATGCCCTCGAAGATGTTTACGCGGAAACCGGCCCTGAAGCCAACACAGCAGATCTTATACGCCTTGCCCTCAAAAAAATAGCGAACCGGGCGCATTAAACCGGCTGAAGCGGAATAATATATGTCAGGAAAAAACAATATTCTATCACCTGAAAGGGATTACGCAGAAGCTTCCGGTCTGGATACGGCGCTGCGCCCGAAAAGCCTTGACGAGTTTATCGGTCAGAAACAGCTGAAAGAAAATCTTTCCATTTATATACAGGCGGCAAAAAACAGACATGAGTCTCTTGATCACTGTCTTTTCTACGCCCCCCCTGGACTGGGCAAAACAACCTTATCCTATATACTTTCCAGAGAAATGGGAGTAAACATAAAAGTTACCTCCGGACCGGTTCTTACACGTCCAGGAGATCTTGCCACCATTCTTACTACGGAAATACAGGAAGGAGATATACTTTTTATTGATGAAATACACCGTCTGAACGCAGCTGTTGAGGAAGCTCTTTATCCTGCAATGGAGGATTTCACATATTTTTTCAACACAGGCGGCTCAGGTGGCAGTGCAACCACGCTTAAAATACCCATACCGCGTTTTACTCTCGTTGCGGCTACAACGAGAACAGGACTTCTCACCGGGCCACTTAGAGATAGGTTCGGAATAGTTTTCAATTTAAGTTTTTATAGTGACATGGAACTTGCCGCCATACTGCAGCGTTCAGCCGGTCTTTTAGGCAGCCGCACGGAATTCGATGCGCTTAAACTGATAGCCAGGCGTTCAAGAGGCACGCCGCGCATAGCCAACAGACTTCTACGAAGGGTAAGAGATTTCGCCGATGTCAAAACCGGTGGTCTTATAAACTGTGAGGTTGCAGAAGAAGCACTCGCAGCAATGAACATAGACAGTGAGGGACTTGACGAACTTGACAGGCGCATACTTTTAGCCATTGCGGACAAATTTAACGGCGGCCCTGTAGGTCTGGAAACCCTCGCCATATCCGTTTCAGAAGAGCAGGATACACTCACTGATGTTATAGAGCCTTTCCTTATACAGAAGGGTTTTCTGCAGCGCACGCCACGCGGAAGAATGCTTACCCCAAAGGCGGCCAGACATTTAGGCATAAAGCCTGTTGACGATTCGCCATTGTTCCGTGGCATTACGGAAAACGGCAGCGACTGAAAAAAATAACGCCGCAATACGGATTTAATGAATGACTGAAAAAACAAAAAATGATTAAACCGGAAAAACTTCTGCTCTGCTTTTTTTTCCTTTTCTGCTCACCGGTCTGTATTTATGCCGCGGACAGCGGTTCTACAATACGCATAGCGGTAATGCAGAACATTTCCACTGTTTCGCTGAACACCTCCACGCATACCATAATAGTAAAAGAAGATAAAGGAGCCAGATTTCGTCTTTCTTCAAATGAAAAATATGATTTCAGACCGGAAAACGGAAAAATAAACATGTCAGGCCACCGTCTGGCTTCAACACTGTACTTTCAGACTTATAAAAAAAAAGGCAGACTTCAATTCGGCGGAAAGACTTTCAGTGGAGATGTAATTCTTCATGTTAATGAAAAAGGAAAATTAGATATCATAGAGGTTCTTCCCGTGGAAACCTACCTCACCGGAGTGGTAGGCTCTGAAATGGGAGCAGACTGGCCACTTGAGGCACTTATGGCCCAGGCAGTAGCTTCCAGAAGTTTTGCCATGCGCCAGCTCAGGCCGGAAAAACCTTTTGATGTATCAGCAACAATAACCTCACAGGTTTACAAGGGAACTGAAAATCCCGCAAGAAGAATATCAATTGCAGTAAAAAATACTGCGGGTATTGTTCTCAAGTACGACGGTAAAATCCTTGATTCATATTTTCACTCGTATTGCGCCGGACATACAGAAAATCCACAGAAAGTATGGCTTGGCACGGCAAAGACACCGGCCCCACTTAATGGCGTAAAAGATTCATACTGCTCCAAAGCACCGGCAAAAATAAAAAAACAATGGTCAGCCACCGTAAGCGAAAATATCATACTGCGCATGGCAAAAGCCAAAAAAAAAGAAGTGAAGAAAATAAAAAACCTTAAAACAGGAAAAAAAGATTCCAGTGGCAGATATTCCGTTCTTATCGCACAGACGGACATAGGAAATGTCGAAATATCCGCTAACCAGCTGCGAATGGAAGCAGGTCCTTCCATAGTAAAAAGCACAATGTTCTCATCAGTAAAGAAAACAAAAAACGGCTGGATTATAAGCGGAAAGGGAAACGGGCATGGTATAGGAATGTGCCAGTGGGGCGCAAAAGCCATGGCTGAAAAAGGAAAAAACTACAAGCAGATTTTGAAACATTATTATCCAGGAACCAGATTGGAAAAAGCAGATGAATGAAAATTCTTTAACCGAATTCAGGGATCTTGATATTGAACCCCTTATAGCAGACAGACCAGCAGAGCCACGCGACACATCACGGCTTCTGGTTGTAAACCGTAAAACAGGTGAACTTCTGGACAGACATTTCTACGATCTGCCAGACCTGCTTCCGGCAGATACACTTATGATACTCAATAACAGCCGTGTATGGAAAGCACGCCTGGAATCAAAAAAAATACCGGGAGGCGGGCATTGTGAACTTCTGTTAACAGGCCAGACAGCAGATGACGGAACAAAGTGGACCGCACTGTGCCGCAAGATGAGAAAAGGGCAGAAAATTGAGTGCACCGGCGGCATTAAGGCAGAATGTCTCGGAATGAATGAAAACGGCGCTTTCATATTTGAGTTTGAATCCCCACTCACATATGATTATCTGCAGAAATATGGGGAAGTTCCCCTTCCGCAATACATTCTCAACGCCAGAAAACGCCGCGGGGTGCAGGCTCCACCAGATGAGGCCAAATATCAGACAATATACGCAGACCCTACCGGTTCAATAGCAGCACCTACAGCCGGCTTCCATTTTACGGAAAATGTGTTCAGAAAACTTGAAAACAAAGGCATAAGAAAGGAATTTGTAACACTGCACATAGGCTGGGGAACATTTAAACCCGTGCGTGCTGAAAATCCGGCAGATCATGTGATGATGAAAGAATCCTGTGTCATGCCTGAAGAACTAAGCAGACTGATAAGTGCGCATAAATCCGCAGGGAAACCGCTTGCAGCAGTTGGAACCTCTTCAATGCGGACAATGGAAACATTTGCCGGAGATGACACACATATGGGCTACGGAATGAAGGATGCCTCTCTTTTTATATATCCTGGCTATCATTTCAAAAGTGCGACAATTTTCATAACAAATCTGCATGTGCCGGAATCAGCGCCGCTTTACATGACAGCCGCATTCGCCGGACGTGGCCTTCTTTTTAAGGCATATAAACACGCAGTTGAACAGAAGTACCGTTTCTATTCATACGGGGATTCGATGCTTATTCTATAAAACAGGCATAAAGTATTTTCCAAGGAGTATAAGATGAAACATTTTGAAGTGATTAAAACAGACCCTTCATGCGGTGCCAGAACCGGCCGTCTTACAACAAGACAGGGAGTGGTAAACACGCAGATATTCATGCCAGTGGCGACACAGGCTACGGTAAAAGCCGTAACACAGCGCGATCTTAAGGAATGCGGGGCTGAATGCCTGCTTTCAAACACATATCACCTGTATCTGCGTCCGGGACTTAAGGTGATGGAACATTTCGGTGGAATAAACGGTTTCATGAACCATGACATACCGGTTCTGACGGATTCCGGCGGCTTCCAGGTGTTCAGTTTAAGCAAGCTGCGTAAAATAACCGAAGACGGAGTAATTTTCCAGTCGCACATAGACGGAAGCACTCATTATTTTACACCAGAAAAAGTTATTGATTTTGAAAAATCAATCGGCTCGGCGATATGGACCTGCCTTGACGTATGTGTAAAAAACCCCGCCACCAGAGCTGAGGCAGCGGAAGGGCTGCGCAAGACAATGAACTGGGCAAAACGCGCGAAAAAACATTTCCTTGAAGTAACAAAAGACATGGAAGAAGAAAAAAGACCGCTGCTTTTTGGAATAGTGCAGGGTTCAGTATACACAGATCTCAGGAAACAGGCCGCAGAAGCCATGGCAGAACTTGAACCGGATGGCTTCGCTATTGGAGGTCTTTCCGTAGGGGAAACAAAACCACAGATGCTGGAAGCATTACAGGCGGCAATAGAAAATCTCCCTAAAGACAAGCCGGTTTATTTTATGGGTTTGGGAACACCGGAAGATTTATGGGACTGTGCGGAACTTGGCACGGACATGTTTGACTGCGTACTTCCTACGAGAAATGCCAGAAACGGACAGGTTATGAGCGAAGATGGAAAATATTATATAAAGAACGCATGTTATCGTCTTGATGACCGTCCTATTGACCCGGAATGCAGCTGCTACTGCTGCCGGAATTACAGCCGCGGATATATATCGCACCTCTATAAAGCCCATGAAATTCTTGCCAGTGAACTTATGTCAATACACAACATACATTTTCTGATAAACCAGGCACATAAAATGCGGGAGGCTGTAGCCGCAGGTAAATTCCGCGAAGCAAAAAAAGCATTCCGCGAAAGATATTTCCAGGACAGACATTAATCCGCGCGGACAGGATAATCTCTTTAATATATACATATTTTTTTGCTATTATTTTAATGTATTTATTATAGTTCTTAAGGAGTTTACCTCAAATGGATCCACAAACCGCAGCAACAGCAGTACAGCAGCCGGGTCTGCTGGCTCAGATGGTGCCTTTCTTAATGATAGCCGCCATTTTTTATTTTCTGCTTATACGTCCCCAGAACAAACAGATGAAGGAAACACAGAAAATGCTTTCCGAACTAAAATCAGGAGACAAAGTCCTCACCCGCGGAGGCATGGTAGGCGTAATAAAAGATGTACGCGAAACCGAAATCGATTTGGAAATATCTAAAGGCGTAAAAGTCACTTTTGCCCGCACAGCCGTGCAGCAGGTGATACAGAAGCGCTGAAATATTTTCAGTTTTAATCAAGGAGCAAAAAATGGACAAACTGCACTGGAAATTAGGATTAACGCTTGTACTGATTGTTCTTTCAGCATGGCTGTTATATCCTACAATCAACTGGTATACCCAGTCTGCGGACGAAATAGCAAAGGCGGAAGCCACGCATTCACGTCCCAGACATATGCTTAATCTCGGCCTCGACCTGAAAGGCGGCACTCATATGCTGCTGGAGCTTGAAGTAGAAAAGCTCAGCAAAAAAGATAAAGCCAACCTTTCCGACGCCATGGCACGCGCGATTGAAATTATACGCAACCGCATAGACCAGTACGGCGTGGGTGAAACCCCAATATCACGCCAGGGTGAACGCTGGATTTCCGTGGATCTCCCCGGAATATCTGACACAGAAGAGGCAGAATCCCTCATAGGCAAAACAGCCCAGCTGGAATTCCGCATAGTAAGCGAATCCCCAATGGCTCAGGAAGCAATCAACAAGGCCTATGATGTTGACGAGGTTTTTGATAAAAACGGTCAGCTGAATCCCGCAGTGAAAAAACTTCTCCCCCCAAATACTTCTCTGTTCAGAGGTGAGGGAGAGGAAGGGTCCTCAAGTGAAAAATTCTATGTACTTGAAGACAGCGTAGCGGTTACGGGAGCTTATCTTGAGAATGCCCGTGTTGAAACAGACAATCAGTTCGGACAGCCCATTATAGCTTTTACTTTCAACAAGGAAGGCGGAAAAAAATTCGAGAGACTTACCAGAGCCAATCAGAACCGCTTTCTTGCCATTACACTTGACGGTATAGTACATTCTGCCCCCAGAATCAAGAGCACAATCGCAGGTGGTTCCGGAATCATTGAAGGCAGTTTTACGATGGAAGAAGCCCGCAAGCTGGCCATTGTTCTCCGCGCCGGTGCACTTCCTGCTCCCGTGAGAATCATAGAGAAACGCGTAGTCGGCCCGAGTTTAGGTGAAGATTCCATTAAAAAAGGTCTTGGCTCCGCGCTCACTGGCTTTATACTGGTTCTTATTTTCATGTGCGTATACTATCGTGGCGGCGGTGTTATAGCCTGCACTGCTTTAGCCTTCAACCTTGTGCTGTTAGCAGCAGCAATGAGCTGGTTCAACGCCACACTCACGCTGCCTGGAATAGCTGGTATTATACTGTCGCTTGCAATGGCAATTGACGCCAATGTGCTTATTCTGGAAAGAATGCGTGAGGAATACTCACTCAATAAGCCTCTGCAGCTGGTAATACCCCAGTCATTTGACAAAGCCTGGACTGCAATTTTAGACTCCAATGTGACAACCTGGATAGCAGGAATATTCCTGTTCCAGTTCGGTTCCGGCCCGGTAAAAGGTTTCGCCGTAACCCTTATCTTAGGTCTTTTTATCGGTGTGTTCACATCAGTATTCATAACCAGGATGATGTATGAGTTCTGGCTCACATCAAATCCGAAGGAGTTAAGCATATGATGAAATTTTTTAATAAACCAAGTATAGACTTCATCGGAAAACGCAAGACCTTTTTTGCGATTTCCGGAACCCTCATTCTCATAGCGGTTCTTTCACTTTTCATAAGAGGACTGAACCTTGGTCTTGACTTCACCGGCGGAACTCTTGTTCAGGTCAGCTTTGAAAAATACATATCGACAGGTGATCTGCGCAATGCCCTTTCAAAACATGGTGTTGAGGCAGCCATACAGAGCTTCTCTGACAGCGACTCATTCCAGATAAAAGTAAAGGGAGCGCAGACAAATGTTAATGAAGTGGCCGACAATATAAAGCAGGCCATCACCAGTGAAATAAAGGATAATTCCTATAAAGTAGAGAAACTGGACTATGTAGGCCCTGTAGTAGGAAAAGACCTTTCCCGCAAAGCCATGTTCGCAATAGTGCTCTCACTGATGGGCATAATTCTTTATGTGGCTTTCCGTTTCTCCAACCCTATCTGGGGTGGATGTGGCGTTATCGCCCTGTTCCATGATGTGCTTATAGCTTTAGGTGCTCTATGCATAACAGGACGCGAAATAGACCTTGTTGTTGTGGCGGCACTGCTCACTCTGGTAGGTTATTCCATCAACGACACTGTTGTTATCTTCGACAGAATGCGTGAGAATCTGCGCACATTCCCCAAAATGCCTCTTGGCGAGCTTATAAATATAAGCCTCAATGAGTGTCTGTCAAGAACCGTAATAACAAGTATCACAGTGTTCCTGGTTGTTTTCATACTTTTCCTCTTCGGTGGAGATGTAATAAACAACTTTGCTTTCACCATGCTGATAGGC
>Ga0265301_10004973_pt1 | contig 13218 bp, 10 predicted proteins | sample AusTroGonzalo_MG_2_FD_193488 | JGI IMG/M metagenome (GOLD analysis project Ga0265301, IMG submission 193488) | Bovine rumen microbial communities from tropical cattle in Woodstock, Queensland, Australia - Gonzalo_04 | ecosystem: Host-associated > Mammals > Digestive system > Stomach > Rumen ...
TCCGATCTGCTGGGCCGGATTCATAACACTGCTTACGCCTATCGTCATAATGGCATTCTACACCGTGGTCGGGGGCTGGTCCGTAAAGTACCTCATCCAGGCCTGCTCGTTCAGTTTTGCCACTCCTGATGCCGATTATGCAGGTGCGTTCGGCGGATTCATCAGTTCTACCTGGGAGCCGCTCATTTATACGCTCATTTTCCTTACGGTAACGGCACTGGCCAATTTTGGCGGCGTAAAGAACGGCATCGAGAAGTTCTCCAAACCCATGATGACCATACTCTCCATAACCATAATACTGGTAGCTATACGTTCACTTACACTGCCCGGCGCATCCGAGGGTACAAAGTATCTGCTCATACCGGATTTCAGCAAGATAGACGGCAAGGTGCTGCTTACGGCACTGGGACAGGCATTCATGTCGCTAAGCATCGGCATAGGCATCCTGCTCACCTACGGCTCATATGTCAAGACCAAGGAGGATATAGCCATGACATCCATATCAACCGGTCTTATTGACACGCTGTTTGCCATCATTGCCGGTCTGGCCATCATCCCCGCCGTATACGCAATTGCCTACATGAACGGCACCGAGCCCGCCATCAACGCAGGTCCCGGACTGGTATTCATCACCCTGCCGGGAGTATTCGCATCAATGCCGGGCGGCGGAATCATAGCCATACTCTTTTTCCTGGCCCTGCTGCTGGCTGCCGTGACATCGGCCATATCCATGCTTGAAGTGATTGTGGCCTATTTCATCGAGGAGTGGAAACAGAGCCGCAACGGTGCGGTGGTGACCTCTATGATTGTCATCATAGTGCTGGGATGCATCTGCTCGCTCTCACAGGGCATGCTGTCCGGAATCAGCATTGCCGGCAACAACATCTTTGATTTCTTTGATGTGATATCATCCGATGTGCTCATCACCGTGGGCAGCCTCATCATGGTGCTGTTTGCAGGATGGCGCATCAGGAAAGATGATTTCCTGGATGAGCTGTCAGGACACGGCACATCCAAGACTCCGGCATGGATATATAAGTACGTATATTTTATGGTACGCTGGATTGCCCCGTTGGTAATCATAGTGATCATGCTGAGCAATATCATTCTCTGATACTTCTCTACCCTCTGTTTATCCGCAATAGGTTAAAATGTGTTAATGCTATTGCGGGTAAAATTTTGCTCCGTATATTTGAAGTGTCTTAGTGAAATAATACACCAATAAAGAAGACAGTAACAACTATTAACTACTTAAATAAAACATTATGAAAAAAGTTATCCTTTCACTTGCTTGCATTATGGCTGTAACGTTTGCCGGAGCACAGACACCTGGCTCCGCCATGAAGTATTCATCAACATTTGGCAATATCAAGCCATTTGAGATGAGCGTAAGCGCAGGTTACAACGGCTCCTCAATCAATTTTGAGAAAGCCAATCTCATCACTACCGGCCAATCAGGCCTGACCGCAGGTTTGACAGCCCAGTACAACTACAAGTCCTTCTTTGCATTCCGCACAGGCGCCCTGTTTGAGATGAACAGATGCTTTTACCCGGACCAGACCAATCTGTTCAACACATCGCTTACATACAGGCAGACAGACATCGATGTTCCTCTCTCACTGATATTCCAGTTCGGCAATCAGCACGCCAGGATCTATATGGGTCTTGGAGCCGATGTAAGAATCCTGCTTGACTCAGAACTTGAGACTCTTGACTACAAGACCAACAGTCTCCAATACGGAATGCATGGTCTGTTTGGATTCAAGTTCAGCCATTTCTATATGGAAGAGTGTATAGGATATCAGTTGAATGACCTGTTCCACAAAGACTCCTCAGCTCCCAAGTCAATATTAGACACATTCTCATTCAGGGTAGGATGGATGTTCTGACACCAACATATATCTCCTTGTTTGTATAACGCATCAGTGGCGGCCTCAAGCAGAAGCCGCCACTGTTGTATATACAGTATTGAAATCCTTCATTCCTTGTTTATATACGCATGCAAAGGTTGCACTTTTCCGGCTTTTATCGGCAACCTTTTGACTCCAAAAACATGAGTCGGAATTTTTTTTGCCTTATTTTGCAAAAAAGTCACTTTTTCATGAAAGGAATCTGAAAAATCGTAGTCTAAATGTTCAAACGATTGTTTTCCAAGACAGATGAAAGATTTAGAATTAGAATTCACAAAAATGGTCAGAGAGTACCGCAAGACTATCTATTCGGTATGTTACTTTTTCTCTGACAATCCTACAGAGGTCGATGACCTTTTCCAGGAAGTGTTGGTAAATCTATGGAAAGGTTATCCCGATTTCAGGAATGAGAGCAGTATCAAGACGTGGATATGGCGTGTAAGCCTCAACACCTGCTGCACCATCCAGAAAAGGGACAGACGGAATGTGCCAACCGTTCCGCTGCTTATCGACAAGGATCTGTTCAGTGAGTCTGATCAGGCCGGCCAGCAGGTAAAGATGCTGTATGACAGGATCAACAAGCTGGAGGTGTTTGACCGCGCAATCATTCTTCTGTGGCTGGAAAGCATGAGTTATGATGAGATTGGAGCTATCGTGGGACTCTCCACATCGGCTGTAACAAGCAGATTGTTCCGCATCAAGGAGCAGCTCAAATCAATGTCTAACAAGTAAAAAACGTTTGCACTATGAAAGAAGAAAAGATTAATCTGAGTGAACTTGAGGAGCTCAAGGAGAGCTATCAGATAATGAATGAGAAACTGGAGAGTCAGGAGATAATCACCCCTGATCAGATCCGTGCCGCAACAGAGCAGAAAGTGGAATACCTTGAGACAGAACTTAAGACTATTCTGATATGGGGCTTTATTGTTGCCTTCCCGCTTCTGATCCTGTTCTTCCATATCAGTTACGGGCTCTCTACATGCGCCTTGATAATATCCGGCGCATACTGTCTGGTGAACGCAGTGGTAAGTGCATTCATGCTGCGCAGGATAAGACGCAAGGATATGGCTGCACTTGACCTGAGCACACTTATGACAAGAGAGAGAAGGTACAGAAAGACTTTCCTTATCATGCTGGTATTATCTGAGGTGTTCTGGGTTGCGTTCTCATTCATCTTCATGACAAACTCCCTGGGTATCATAATGTTGGTTATCCTGATACTGATGACCGTACCCCGATACTATCACAGCTTTGTCAAAGCCTACAAGGAAGGTCTGCAGGGTAAGATTGAGGAACAGCCTTCACTGCTGGGCCGAATAGGAAAGATTGTAGGATATACGGTATTGGGCATTATGATACTGGCAATGGGCGCCTTTGCAGTACTTTATATCATCTCATTCTTCAAGATAGGTTTTGAGAACATTGAATGGACAAACTACCTGAATTTGTTCGTCGCTTTAGGTTTTACAATCTCCCTGATAAAACTTGTGTTTGAAACCACCGGAAAGAACAAGGGACACAAGCCAAGTATCTTTACGATTGTACTGTTCTCATTAACAATTCTCCTGTTCTTTACATCAAACATCATTAATTATTCCAAAGGTGTCTTTGACATGGATATAATCTTCATGATGGCTGTATCGGTTATGCTGATTATCGGCTTTATCAGGAGGAGGAAGATGTGAGCGAGGGCCGGAGGGGGCCAAAGGGGACAGTTCCGTTTGGCTCCAGCCGGCCCTTTAATCCTGGGTTGCAGCCTCCAGCTTGCGGCGAAGGATGAACATGATCAAGCCGGCGACAACGCACAGGGCGATGATGATAGCCCAGTTAGCCATGAGCGGAATCCTGTTCCACAGTGCTGACGGTATGCGGCTCAGATAGTTGCCTATTGCAGTTGCGGCAAACCAACCGCCCATCATCAGACCCTTGTACTTGGGGGGAGCAACCTTACTTACAAAACTCATACCCATAGGACTAAGCAGCAGCTCGGCCACGGTCAGCGTAAAGTATGTTCCTATAAGCCAGTTAGGATCAAGTATGTTCTGTGACCTGTCGCCCAGGTCCATAGGTGAAATAAGTCCCTTTGACGCTACGGTAATTACAGCAAAACCAACTCCGGCCAGCAGCATACCCAAGCCTATCTTGACAGGTGCCGACGGCTCCTTGCCCTTCTTGCCCAGCGCACCGAATACAGCAACCGATATGGGAGTCAGAGCCACCACAAAGAACGGGTTGAACTGCTGGAAGTCCGATGTCACGGCGTTGAATGAATCCGGCATCTGCAGATAGAATGCAATGGCGCCTGCCCAAAGCAAAACCGTAACGACGGCCGATATGATCCTTCCCTTGCGGTTGTCACTCTGGAATATGCCGAACAGCGTATAGATTGATACAGCAATGAGTACCAGAGACCATATGTTGAACCACATGCGGTTGATACCGGTGATTCCGTTGAGCTGGGTATATTTATCGGCAAAGAATGTCAGGGCGGAGCCGTTCTGGTGGAACGCCATCCAGAAGAATATGACTACGGCAAACACAAGCAGCAACGCAACCATACGCTGTCTGGTCTGCTGAGGGGTGAGTTCCTGAACAGGTATATCCTGAGCCTTGGCCTCCTTGCTGGTAACATCCACATGTTTGTACCACGGGCGGCATACCAGGTAAATGAGGTATGAAAGCACATGGGCGGCGCAAGCGATTATAAAGCACAGACGGTAACCGCCGGCAATTGTATCCAGATACTCGGCTGACCGTGATCCGAACTCCACCACGGCATTGTCAATAGGAACAAAGTGGAATCCGGCCTTCTCAATGAACGGCATGTACATGGCCTTAGCCATGGCCGGCGCAAACATGGCACCTATGTTGATGGCCATATAGAACAGGCTGAATGCCGAGTCGCGTTTATCGGACAGTTGCGGGTTATCATAAAGATTACCCACCAGAACCTGCAGATTTCCCTTGAACAGACCTGTTCCGATGGCAATCAGAGCCAGACTCAGGAACAGAGTCCACTTGTCAACCTGGTTGGTTGCCATAGGTATGGAGAGGGCGATGTAACCCAGGATCATGACAATGGATCCTATTGAAACACACTTGCCGTAACCAATCTTATCGGCAATCATACCTCCAAACAGGGGCATAAAATAGACTCCTGCCAGGAAAATAGCATACACTTGTCCGGCCGTATTCTCATCCCAACCAAACTTGGCCCTCATGTAGAGGGTAAAGATGGCAAGCATGGTGTAATAACCGAAACGTTCACCTGTATTGGCCAGAGCCAACGCAAACAGGCCTTTTGGCTGTCCTTTGAACATGATTTATTTTATAAAACAGTAATAATTATCCAACGGAGCACAAAATTAGGAAAATAAATCAGAACTCAAAAAAGGTGGGCGCCACGCCCACGAAAAAAGAGGCTCGCATTTGCGAACCTCTTTTTTTTGTGGGCGTTGACGGATTCGAACCGCCGACCCTCTGCTTGTAAGGCAGATGCTCTGAACCAGCTGAGCTAAACGCCCTTGCTTCCGTAAAAGCGGTGCAAAGATAAGCACATTTCTTGATGAACAAAAACTTTTGGCGGTTTTTTTGCGTGTTTTTCAAAAAATATGCCCGTTTTGTGGTATCTTCGCGGTGCAAAACAGTAAAACTAAAAAATGGAAACAGTTCTCAGCGGCATTCGCCCCACAGGAAATCTTCACCTTGGCAACTATTACGGTGCAGTGACAAGCTTCATCAAGCTTCAGGATTTGTACAGATGCTTCTTCTTCATAGCAGACTGGCACTCCCTGACCACACACCCCACCCCTGAGAACATCCAGAACAGCGCCCGCACAATCCTGGCAGAGTATCTGGCCTGCGGCCTGGACCCTGAAAAGGCAACCATCTACGTTCAGAGTGACGTACCTGAGGTGGTAGAGCTTTACCTCTATCTTAATATGAACGCCTATCTTGGAGAGCTGGAGCGCGTAACCTCATTCAAGGAGAAGGCACGCAAGCAGCCCGATAATGTAAACGCCGGCCTGCTCACATATCCCACCCTGATGGCATCGGACATCATTATCCATAAGGCCAACAAGGTTCCCGTAGGTAAGGACCAGGAGCAGAACATGGAGATGGCCCGCAAGTTTGCCCGCCGTTTCAACCAGATGTACGGTGTTGAATTCTTCCCCGAGCCCGCATCATTCTCACTGGCCAAGGAGGGTGGCATAAAGATCCCCGGACTGGACGGATCGGGCAAGATGGGTAAGAGCGAGGGCAACTGCATCTACCTGTGTGACGAGCCCTCAGTTATCCGCAAGAAGGTGATGAAGGCAGTGACCGATGCAGGTCCACAGGCCATGAACAGCGAGAAGCCTGAGGTTATCCAGAACCTCTTTACTCTGCTTGACGTGGTATCATCAAAGGATACATACAACTATTTCAACGATAAGTGGAATGACTGCACTCTGCGTTACGGAGACCTCAAGAAGCAGCTGGCCGAGGATATCGTAGCTGCTACGGATCCCATCCGCGAGCGCATCAAGGAGTTCCAGAGCAACACTCAGCTGCTGGACAGCATTGCTCGCGCCGGTGCTGAGAAGGCTCGTGAATCGGCTTCCAAGACTCTGCGCGAGGTTCGTCAGATTATTGGATTCAGGGTGTATTAATCAAACCATTTCTGGATTTCCTGTTCCGATTTAACCACGTAGGTGGATTTGGCGTCGGGGGTGCGGGAAGGCATGGCGCAGGATTTGAGGGAGCGGACAAGCTCACGCATCTCATCGTCGCTGAGATGACGGCCTGCAGGGATAGCGGCCTTGCGTGCCATGGCCAGCGCCATAGACTCCAGCTGGCGTTCCTGCTCCTGGGTGGGATTGACACGCAGGTCTGCCAGCATATCGGTAATAAGACGCTCATAATCCTGTCCCTCCATTCCCGATGGAACACCCTGAACCGCAATTGCGCCACGACCCATATCAGACAGGTCAAATCCCAGTTCCGCAAAACGGGGCTTGAGCTCGGAAAAGACTGCGGCATCAGCAGCAGACAGCTGGAACATCTCAGGGAACAGCAGGCCCTGTGAAGGAGCGCTGTGTCCATGGGCATCGGCCATGAAACGCTCGTAAAGCACCCTGATATGGGCACGGTGCTGGTCAACTATCATAAGCCCCTGCTCTGACTGGGCCAATATGTAACGGTCAGCAAACTGATACGGATGCAGCGGCTTCTCCTCAGGCTGCACCAGAGTCTCCGGTGCCGGCCCGAACTCGATGGGATTCTCATTGACCTTGCGCTCTATGGCATCACCGTACAGCTTACTCCAGTTGTCACGGTTGGAGCGTGTCTGATAACTCTCGCTGCGGCTACCGGAGAACGGGTTAAAGTCCGGATTGAAATCCACCTTGGGCTGAGCCACGGGACGCGACGGGTCATAGATGGGGATATCGGGCATATCGGCCGTATTGAAATCAATGGTTGGCATCTCCTCAAACTTACCCACGGTCTCCTTTACGGCGGCCATTATAATCTTCCAGATAACCTGCTCGTCCTGGAACTTTATCTCGGTTTTGGTAGGATGGATATTAACGTCAATGGTATCGGCCGGAACCTCAAGGAAGAGGAAATATGACGGCTGGTCACCCTCGGGCACAAGACCCTCATATGCGCTCAGCACGGCTTTATGGAAATAGGGATGACGCATGTATCGGCCGTTCACAAAAAAGAACTGCTTGGCGCCCTTACCCTTCACGCCCTCCAGGTTGGAGCAGAATCCACCCACCTTTACTACCGATGTCTCAACCTCAACAGGAAGCAACGCCTCATTCATCTTACGGCCAAACAGGTTCACGATCCTCTGTTTTACGGCCGATACGGGCAGAGACAGCACCTGCTCATTCTGGTGAGTGAGTTCAAAGGCCACCTCCGGATGAGCCAGAGCCACTCGCTCTATCTCATTGAGTATATGTCCGAATTCAGTCTGATTGCTCTTTAGGAACTTGCGGCGGGCAGGCACATTATAAAAGAGGTTGCGCACAGTGAACGCACTGCCCACCGGGCAGACGCACGGCTCCTCCTGCTCTATCTCCGACGCCTTTATGGTTATCTGGGTTCCCGTATCGCTATCCTGCGTACGGGTGCGCAGCTGCACCTCGGCCACCGATGCTATTGACGGCAGGGCCTCGCCACGGAATCCGAAAGTGGTAAGGGTATAGAGGTCATCACTCTCACGTATCTTGGATGTGGCATGACGTTCAAATGCCAGACGGGCATCGGCAGCATCCATTCCGCAACCGTTGTCAATAACCTGGATAGAGGTCCGGCCGGCATCGGTCAGTATCACCTTGATACTGTCAGCACCGGCATCAACTGCATTCTCCACCAACTCCTTTACCACCGATGCGGGGCGGTTGACCACCTCTCCGGCAGCAATCTGGCTGGCAACCTGCGGCGAAAGAACCCTAACCTTACCCTCCATATGTAATCAGAAAAAGAATTTACCGGTCCAGAGCCAGTGCAACAGAAGCCCCAGACCAACTATAAGTACAACGGCCAGCTGATATGAAACCTTAGGGCCGCCGTTCTGCTTGCGACGTTTAAGATGGGTTGTGCTCTCCACGAACTTACCGCGGATGCTCTCAGGATTGAAAGTCTCCTCAGGGAGCATACCCAGCTCACGCTTGGCCCTCTCCTCTATCTTGGCCAGCCTCTCCTTACGCTCGTCAACATAAATGTACTTATGCTCAAAGCGGCGCGGCTCTCTTATATTGAACATTCCCATAGTTACTTCTTTTTGTTGCCTTTACCCTTAAGCGTAGGTAGTGGTACATCTCTTGACGAGGAACTCTTCTTAAGCTGCTCGTCAGCCCTTTTGCCCAGCCAGTAGAATACGTCCTCCGGATCCTTGGGCCTTATCCTCTCAAACCAGTTGAAATTGGACAGGTACATCTTGTTCTTGTCTATCTGGTCCATGGGATACATTATTCCGTTTGACGGTCCGTAAATGGCAATCCTGTTTACGGTACGGTTCTTGAAGTATGCAGTGAGCGTAGGGCCTTCGGTCGTATTCATGCCAATCATGGCCGAATCCGAATCAAGAGGATAGAACACCGCCTCCACGTTACCGTTGACATCGGCATAGTCTATCTCACCGTCCTTGAAGTAGGCCTTCATCTCACGGCCTGCAATCTGGTTGAAATGTACCGTATCATTCATCTGCACGAACAGTGCCTGACCTATGACATGCGCCCAGTCAATGGTACTGTCATTCATGTAGAATATTATCTTCTCTCCCAGGATCTGCTGTCCGTTGCTCCAAAGTATGGGGTCGCTGTAAAGTGTCAGGCTGGAATCAGCGGTGGTGAACACCATGGAATCAGCCACCATCTGCATATCATAACGGAACGCACGAACCTTATGGAAACCGCGCATCTGACGCTCTATCACACTGTCCTTGTCAGCATCGTAGAATGTAACCACGCGGAACGTATCGGCATGTACGAACAGACTGTCGCCGGCTGAGTATTCAACAAGCAGAGCCCTGCCCGTCACTACGGCCGAGTCATTCTCCTGATTGTAATAGACATAATCACCCTGCACATCCACCTTGTCCTTGTAGTTGTTGATGATCACGTTGCCGAATCCCTTCATCATGCCGGCATCCTTGTCATAGATGATGCTGTCACCGGTCATACGGTTGTCACCACCGTTCTGCTCCACTATCGAGCGGTCCAGCAGGACAGCATTATTGGTCTGGGTGTTGAAACGGCCGTGTCTTGTATTGATCACGTTATCCTCATTGACGATGGTGGTAGGACTTGTAAGGAATGCTGTATGACTGTCAGTATGATAATGGAGCGTGTCCGATGTAAGCGTATAATCGGGGCTCTCCAGTGACACTCCATCCATGAATATGGCAAGTTTTATGTTGGTGTCAAACTGACCGTATTCCGATATCAGGGTGTTATCCTCATCCAGCAAGGTTCCACCGTCAAAGAACCAGCCCAGACCGATGTTCCGGTCATAGTTCAGACTGTCGGTAAGCAGCACCATGGTCTTGTTCTCGATACGTACGTTGTCACGAACCCTGAGCAGTTTGGTGTTTCCGTCATAAAAGAGTGAATCTCCGTAGAGGAACAGTGTATCACCCTGCTCCGCCCTCACGTTGTGGTATGCATTGAACGCATTCTTCTTCTGATAGAAAAGAGCGCTGTCACAATACATGTACATGCTGTCATGCCTGAATATGACATTGCCAATCAGTCTCTGGGCATCGGGATTGATATACTCCTCAAAGCGAATCTCATCGGCGTTTATCAGATATACATAGTCCGTGTCAACCGGCTGGGAATTGGATTCCGATACAGGTACCGGCACGACATCCCCGTCCTGCGCAAAAACGGGCAGCAGTGCGCAGAACAGTAACAGTACCGGCAGAAACCTGATTATTCGATTCATCGGTATGACAGATTATTTGACCCAACCGGGATATATGAAATCACAGTCATTCCAGCCTTCGCTGATCTTGACGTAGGTCGTACGCTGTTTCTCACGGATCCATTTCTCAAGAGCCTCCTGCTGACGGATCTGGGTGACCATCTCATACAGGATATCATAATCATCGGCCATGGTTGCACGATGGGCGTTTATCTTGCTCTTGAGTTTTACTATGGCGCAGATGGTCTTGCCGTTGTTGAGCTGCATGGTGAAAGGATCCGATATCTCACCCACATGCATACGGCTCACCACCCTTGCAACGTCCTGGTTAAGCTGTTGCATCTCTATCTTGGATACGCCCGGAACACCAGGCTCAGACTGATATGTCATGAGTCCGTTATTATTACGGGTATCCTTGTCCTGGGAATATGCTGCCACACAGAACTCAAAGGTGTGATTGCCCAATCTGATATTCTGGGCTATCGTGTCCAGACGTGCAAGACAGTTTTTTACGCTCTCTGTCGGGACGCGGGGCTTGCGCAGGATATGACGTACGCGTACGCGGTCTCCCAGTCTCTCCACAAACTGTATGATGTGGAATCCGTACTCAGTCTCAATTATCTTGGAGATCTTGGAGGGATCCGTCATGTTGAATGCCGCAGCCGAGAATTCCGGAACCATCTGACCACGTCCAAAGAATCCCAGGTCACCGCCGTTACGGGCCGATTCAGGATCCTCGGAATAGAGAATGGCCAGGGTTGAGAATGAAATCTCACCTGACTGCACGCGGTCTATGTATGTACGCAACTCACTCTTTACCTCATCAATCTCCTCCTGGGGGATTACGGGTTCCTGTGTGAGGATCTGCACCTCAACCTGGTCATAGATATAGGGAATCTCATCGGCCGGGATGTCCTTGAGATAACGTCTTACCTCTGCAGGAGTCACCTTTACGTTCGATACTATCTTTTCACGAACCCTGCTTATCACATACTCCTGACGGCGTGTCTCATACAGTCTCTCCCTGATCTGCAACGGGGTCATTCCGTAGTACTCCTCCAGTTTATCCTCGGATCCTACGCGGTCCACCATATCCTTGTAGAAGTATTCAACCTGTGCCGATACATCCTCATCGGTAGCGTATATACTGTCTATCTCAGCCTGGTTCAGGAACAGTTTGTTCACTGCCAGCTGCTCAGGGATGACGCAGTACGGATCACCCTCCCATTGGGTACCGCGCAACAGAGCCTCCTGACGGGCCTCCTCAACCTCTGATTTGTAGATAGCCTCATCACCAACCACCCAAACAACCTCATCAATAACGTTGTTCTGGGCCGGTGCATCCGTATATCGTAACAAAGCCGTCATCAGGACGGCTGTCAGAAATATGCTCTTTCTCATTGTTTCTTCTTTTGATGGAATATGATCCTGTTATTTTCCAAGGCAGCATCGTATAGATCCTCCTTTATCTTACGCATATATGTAACTTCATTACTGTTTATGAGCAGACCGTGGATTCTGGCTCTGGCATGGTCCAGAGGCTCTATCCCTCCCTTGGCAACAAATTCGCTCACATTAAGCAGGTATATGAACTCCTCATCCTTGAACTCCATGTTCATACCGCTGGACAGTACCTTCTCAAGCGGTTTGTCCAGTGCCGGCAGCAGCATCTCAAGTTCCGCCACCGTACGCCAGTTGTCATAGAAGAACTCACAACGGGCGGCATTACGGATACTGTACTTCTCTATCTCCTCAAAAGACTCGTCATCCATCTGGGTATATAGTTTCCTGATGGTTGCCAGGTCATGTGATTTGATAGGTATCTTAAGGAACAGTCCCCTTACCAATGACTCGTCAAGCACAAAAAGCCTCCGGTTATCATTATAGAACTGCTCTATCTCCTCCTCCGTTATATCCGATGAGAATTTCTGCTCAATCAGCCTGCGCTGATACTCATGCTCAAACAGTGAACGGCGGTAATTCTCTACCAGACGGTCAATATCCTTTGTGTCGGGAATGTTACGGATGGCATTCTGATAGAACAGGACATCCTGGACCCAGTTCCTTATGTAACGATCGGCAAACACCGTGCTGTCAGCATCTGAAAGGCCCAACGGCAGCATCTGCTCGATATCCTCCAGATAGAGCACGTCACCGTTAACCTCAACAACGGGAGTCTTACCCTGAATATAATCAGTCACGCTTTTCTTCCACTTGCATGAGACAAGTGAAAAAGCCGCCAGGACCAATATCAATCCTCTGGTTATATTTGGACAAAACCGCTTACTGTTCATACTTGTCAAGGCTTGACCTGCTTAAGCGCTTTCTTATAGATCTTGTATTTGTATTTCTTGCGCAGGCTTTTTACCCACTGGTCCTCCAGGTAACTCTGATAATCCTCGGTCACCTGTCCGGCCACATCCTGCACGCTCTCCGGCTCCGTGAGAGTCTTGCCTATCACATTCACATAGGGGAAGCCCTTCATAGGCTCAAACTCTCCTGTACCGAACACCAGTTTGTCAACATAAGCGTTCTGTCCCTTCTTGAAGAGGCCTGATTCCGATGAACCGCGCATGACACGCATCTGAAGTTCCTTCCTGTTGAAAGAGAGGATGGTATCAACCCACTCCTGGACCTCAAGTCCCTGGACTGCGGCCTCCACCTTGCGGAACACATCCTCATTGAGGCAGAAGAAAACCATACCCTTAAAACAGGGCTCGGTAAACTTATACTGCTTACGGTGTGTATTGAAATAGTTCTCCAGACCATCTGAACCGGTGATAACCTTCTCCCAAATCTCCCTGTTGCTTATGTCAAACAACAGCAGACCGTCATGATACTCTCTGGATATATTGCCAAAATCAGGCTCTACTTCCTCAAGCACGCTGTC
>Ga0265301_10004974_pt1 | contig 13218 bp, 13 predicted proteins | sample AusTroGonzalo_MG_2_FD_193488 | JGI IMG/M metagenome (GOLD analysis project Ga0265301, IMG submission 193488) | Bovine rumen microbial communities from tropical cattle in Woodstock, Queensland, Australia - Gonzalo_04 | ecosystem: Host-associated > Mammals > Digestive system > Stomach > Rumen ...
CAAAACCTTGTAATTTTATAATAAATATGTTTGATAAATTTGTTGGTATATTTTTAGTAGTAGCGTTTGGCAATGCTCCACAATCTATAACCTTTCTATATATAGTTTTACCATCTATCCATTTTTGCCCTGTATCGGTTTCGTTTGTTGAATAACTATTTATTTTATTTAATTCATTAAAATTATTATTTAAATTTTCTGCACTAATTGGTGTGTCTGTGCTTGGTAAATTTTCAAATTCAATTAAAGCCATTGTTTATCATTCCTTTCTAATTTTTCAATTCTTTCTTTTAATTCATCAATTTGTTTTTGTTGTTCTTTAATAGCTTGACAACATATTGAAACAAAGGAATAAACATCTACGCCTTCATTTTTTTCTGTTGCTTCTATTGGATATTTATATTTTTCACCAATAACAAATCCTATGTGCTTTTGATCTTCTTCATTTTCATCTTTGAAATGATATTTATAAATGTCTGTATTGTTAATAATATCAAGTGCATTTTCAAGTTTTTCAAAATCTTTTTTCATTTCTTCTTTAGATGTTTGAATTACCCTAACACATTGAATAGTTCCAGTTGAACCAGTTAAATCAATGGTTGTCGATCCTGAAGAATTATTTAAATACATATAACCTGCTGAATTTAAAGTTTGTGCATTAATTGTTTCATAACCGCTTGAATTATATAATGCTATATATGGACTATCACTTGCTGCTGCAACTCTAAATCTATAATTATTATTCATTTGATAATACATTCCACCAACGTTATACATTGCGTGAAAATTATTGCTTTGATAAGCACCACTCATTTCAATTAATCCTGTGCCTTTTCCAACTGTAATATTTCCACTTTGCGTTGTTATATCAATTGTTCCACCAGTTATATCCATTGAACTTGCGGTAACGTTACCATCTTCATCAACACTAAAATGATCACTTGTAATATTAATATTTTTACTTGTTAAATTTATTTCATTTCCTGCTATTGCGTTTATAACATCATTTCCTTCCAATACTATTTTATCGGCATTTATGACCGCCGAACTTTCATCATTATTAATTGCAAGAATAATACTTGCTGCGGTAACATTTCCTTCACCATCAGCAACTCCACTAACTTTTTGTTCAATTTCATTTGCTTTAATATTTATTTCAGCTGTTACTTCATATTTAGTTGTAAATGTAGAAGTAAAATCATTTTGTAATAAATATGTTGCCGATAATATAGAATTATCATTTGCAATAAGTTTTATATTTGAATTACTTTTAATCATAATTAGTTCTATATCTTTTAAATTTTCTACAACTTCATCATCTAACGCATATTTTTCACCACTACTATTAATTCCTACACGTCTTATTATATATTGTTTGCCTTCCTCATAAACCCATTCATCATGCACTTCTGCATTTATATAATTTAAATAATTAAGATCAATTTTATATTCATCTTCATCATCAACTACTATTTTATAGGTTTTAGGATATATTTCAGAACTAGGATATAATGTGTCATTTTGATAAGGAACACCACTTGAAATTAAAGTATCTTGACTTACGATTAAATCTTCACTAATAATTTGTGAAAAACCATATTTTGAACTATCATTTGGAAAAACAAGACTTAAATCACCAACAATTTTTAATTGATGAATAGAACCTTCATAAGCATTTTCTAATGTAACCTCATCAGTTCCACTTGTTGTTTTAGAAACGTCAACTATTTTTCTTGCCAACGCTTGAATTTCTCCTTCTTGTTTATTTACCATAATATAAGTTTGATTTAATTTTCTATCGGTTTTATCCGCTTTAGAATAATCGGTTTCACTTTCTTGTGGTAAATCAGTGTGAATAAATTCTTCTAATCCTTGAGTAATATTAGCTTCATCATTAAACATAATACAAGAATAAGTATTTTCATCTACTTGTATATTATATCTATCACATAATTCATAATACATTATACCTGTACTTGAAAAATCATTTAAGTAATATTCCAAACCATCTAATTCACCCAAAAGACCTGGTAAATAATCACTTCTGTCATTATCATTCATTATTTGGTTATCTTTTATTTTTAATTCACATAAACCATTTAATGTGACACTTTCTTCATCCCTTAAATAAACATTGTCACTTTCTGCTGCCCTACTTAAAACAATTGAATTAACAGGACCATATTTTTTGCCAAAAGTAACATTAATATCTTTTAAATAGCTTTCGTCTATTGTGTCATTTGTATCATTTATATATCTAATTTCTAATTCGTCAGTTAATTCGTTTATGCAAATTGTACTTGCTGTTGCTTGTGCCAATTCGTCTAAAACATCTCTAAATTTATAACCTAATGAATTTCCATCACTATCTAAATATAGTTCTTTTTTTATAGTTCTATTATAATTTACAAATTCATCACTTGCATTTTTAAAAACTAAACCTAATTTTAAACATATTGCACTAATATAACTTCTTATTGTTATTGGATAAGTTAAATTCATTGTTTCATAATCAACCATTGAATAAAGCATTTTATCATAACATTTTATTTTATAACTGCGTGTATCTTCTTGTTTTTCACTTGAATAAACCACATAATTTCCATAATTTAAATATTCATATTCATCTTCAATTAATACACCAAATTGAAAGTTTAAAATAGTATTTACAGGAATATCAACGTTGCTGTCAATATCTAAATTTTTCATAACTGATTTTAATATAGAACCTTCATAATTTGGTGTGATAGAGTTAAGATCTTCTTTTCCTAACTCTACCAATACACCACCTGATAAATAACTAATTTTAGCGTCTATTTCCCTACCTAATAATGGAATGGTTTCTTTAAATTCACTTGTATGTGCCTTCATATTACACCCTCTTTCTGGTTGCTATGAAGGAACAAGTAAATCCTTCATTTCTTTTTTGTGCTTCAATTATCTTTTTATTTATAATTTTATAATCACCTGTATATGTTGTTATTGTTGTTACTTGTTTCTTCTTTGGATCATAATATGTAGTTGTTTGTCTTGCACTATCTAATATTGGAACAATAATTTCTAATTCGTCTTTAGTTAAATTTCTAAAATGTAATATTATTTTTGGGAATATACCAACTAAAGTTCCACTTTGTTCACCAGCTAAATTTCTTCCACTATCAGGAGCCCATAATTTATTATAATCATATTCAACTTCTGTTAAATATTGCCCCATTGAAACGTCATTTATTATTATACTATCTTTGCCTGTAAACATCTTACCACCTACCTATTAAAAGCAAAATCATCTTCACTACTAATCTTTTTTAATTCTCGTGAAATAATTCTACCATTCATTGAATTTACTATATTAGCATTTATTGTAATATATTTGCCTATTGTTGATCCTAATTCCTCAAGTAATTGAGTATCTGATAAAGGTAAATAAGCTTCCCTACCAGCTTCACCTGCAATTGCACTTCCACCAGCAACAGGAACACCTTTACCTGGATTATTTAAAATAGTACCTTTAGCAAGTCTTGGTAATTTAAATGTTGATAATGTATCTAAATCAATACCAGGAACTTTATTAATAACATTAAGTAATTTATTTATTGCTTTAATTGGAGTATTTAAAACTGTTTCCATTGTTGCCATTATTCCATTAAAAGCGGTTTTAAATGCACTACCAATAACATTTCCTATTGCTATTCCAAAAGCTTTTAATTTGCTTTTTATTGTATCCCATAATGCAGAAAAGAAACTAATAAGTGGTGAAAAGACTTCTTTTATTTTTTCAACCGCTTGTTGAAATTTTTCTTTAAAGAAATTTACAACTGGTTCAAATATCTCTTTAATCTTACTCCATAAAAATTGATATAATTTTCTGATATTATCAATATAAGTAACAAAATTATTAAATATTGTACTAAATATTGAAGTAAAAAACTCAACTATTGGAGTAAATATTTTCTTTAAAGTTTCATATAATCCAACAAATAAATCGACAACGGGATCAATAATTTTTTCTTTAACCCAACTTGCAACTTTACTAAAGAATGTTTTGATTTCTTCCCAATAACTTAACAATAAACCTAATGCACCAATTACTAATAAAACCCATCCAACAGGATTAGTTAAATTAAGAACTAAAAGAGCTGTTCCAATTGCGGTTGCTATTGCTAAAATTATTTTTTTAACTTTATCACCATTATCCGCAATCCATTTTAACCATCTAGGAACATCACCTTCCTCAAGAGGTTCTAATAAAGCACCACTTGAACCATTAGCTCCACTTGATTTATTATCTTGCAAAACTGTCATTTCATCCCAACCAGCTAATTGTTTGTTCATTTCCTTTGCGGAATTAACACCATTTTTTAAGTTTTTACTTGTTGACTTTGTAAAAATATCTATTCCAAACCAAGCTTTTAAAATATAACCTATATATTGAAGCATTGTTTTTAAACCATCTAATATTTTTTGAATAACTGGTAAAAACACGTTTGCAATTGCACTGCCTATTTGTGACAATGCGTTTGACATTGTATTTTTTATTTCTTCCCATTGTTTATGTACTTCTTCATTTTCTTCATTTAATTTACTAAATGAACCAATAATTAAAGCAAGAACGCCAACAATTGCAAACAATACAACTAACGCTGCCCCACTTAATGCGTCAATTATTACACTAATAATTTTACCAACCGAACCTAAAGATTTTGTTAATGATTTTGTTATTCCTTTACCTAAATTATTTGATTTTTGTTCTACGTCTTTAGTATCAATATCAGGATTAATTTCAATATCTTCATCTTCTACAATTTCTTTTACTTCTTCCATGCCTTTTTCGACGCCTGATGTATCAACATCAGTTCCAATTATAATATCTGCGTCATTACTCGTTGCCATACTATCACTCCCTTCTTATGTTATAACCTAAAGCTTCATATAATTTAATTGCACTTTCTTGTTGTTTATCACTTGCTTGTCTTTTTGTTTTTTTCAATGCAACTCTATCTTTAGCTTCTTTTATTTTTTGTCTTTCTTTTTCGTCTTTAATATTCTTTAAATCAAAATTTCTTAAATTCCTTACTCGATTTAATATACAACAATTACCTAATTCACTATTTGATAAACCGCCTAATAATTTATAGAATTTCCACCAGTGCATTTCTTCTTCATCAAGATTAATAGAATAATCACTTTGAAATGAAGTAATTATATAATCATAATCTTCAACATAATCCATATCTGGTTCTTCTTTTGTATTTTCTAATTCTTTGCCACAACAAAGGTATTTTTTAGCCAATTCTAGCAATCTATTATAATCCTCTTGATGGTTTAGACTTTCTTCACCAAAAAGTGTGCATAAGATACCCAAAGCACGTTCAAAATCACCTATGGTTTCATCATTTGCAATTTTATTACATTTAATAGCGTATCTAAAATCTGTATTGATCTTATATTTTCTACCATTAACTTCAACATATTTTGGATAATCCATTATTTTAACACTTCTTCATTTCGTTTAACTGCTTGACTATATTTTTCTTTAACTTTTTCAGTAATTCTTCCCATATCTAAATCATAATGTGGCATGATTTGTTTTTCAATAATTTCATCTATTTCTTGTAAAGTTGTCCAACCAATTTTTCTACCATTTAAAAGCTTTTGAACACCATTTTCACCTAAAAATATATTATATGTTTCAACTTCTTTTTTGAAAAAATCCACTAAAACTCTTATTTTATCCTCTTCATTTTTACTTAATAATTTTTTGCCTTTAACATCTTGTCTTTTATCAATTATTAGCATTTGATTTCTTAAATTTTCTTTATTTTTTTTATCTCTTTCTAATAATTCCTGATATTTTAAAGGTAATTCAATATCTTCTAAATCAAATTCTATATATTCATTTGTTTTTTCACCTTTATCAGTTATTATATTAAATCTTAAAGTATCTTTTTTATTTAACTTTATAACATTATCTGTCATGTTATAATCTCCTCTCATTTCTACATAATATTAAAAAAGGATTAGAGGATTTCCCCTCTAACCCCCTTTAAAGGTTTTTATAAACTAACTGTTGGAACAAATACTGGTTTATTATTTTGAATTGTTACACTTCCAGCAGTAGCGTCACCATCAAAATATAAATCCCAATCTAATTCATCACCATTATATGAAGTAACTACTATTGAACCATTACTCATATCTGCTGTATAATTTCCTGTTGAAATTTCATCCCAACTGTCAACCTCAAGAACTCTTGTTGGTAATATATTAACTCTTTTACCACTATTAACATATTCAAAGCATGGATCACCTTTATATGTTTTTTGTGGAACACTCATTTGTTTATCTTTACCAGTGACATTTGTTGAAGCATTATCATGTATGATCCATTTTGTTCTTTCAACATTTGGATTATAGTCAACACCTGCATTACCTGTTTCAACACCAATACCGATTAAAACCCATGTTGGTTCTGCTGCATTTGGAGTTGTATCTATAAATCTTAAATATTGACTTTCTTTTATTTTAGTAATAGTTAGATCATCAATGTTTATTATTGCCATGTTATACCTCCTTATAATTTATTTTTAAAGGTTCTATAAGCTTTTATATACTTACAATTCCACCTTCATTATTTTTTCTATATGTTATTTGTATTTGAATATCAAATTCTGCGGTGTTAGATTGAACATTGTTCATTGTTCCACAATTCAGACATTTGATACTTTCTATACCATCTATATCTGGCAAAACGCCTTCATCATTATTAGAATTGATTATTTCTTCAAAATCTTCAAAAAAACCTATATTTTTTAAATTATTAATTGTATCTTGACTATAAGACATTCTACTTCTAAATGAATATAAATCCCTATAAACACCGCCATCAATAATCCAATTATTAACTTGCGTGTTAATTGGTATTTTATCAAGACTATAATTATTTATGTCATCTGATAGAAAATTTGCATTAATTTGTTTATTGTTATCTTTTAATCTATTTATAATTTCAAACAAATAAGATCTTAATTTTGTAATTCTTTTTTCGGTATATGCCATTATTTACCTCCATTGTCAATATAATCTTGTACTTCTTTTACAATATCATCTTTTTCAGCACTCCACATTCTTTCATCCCAATAAGGACCTGCATAACTATGTTTGTCTTTTTGATAATTTAAAGGTTTACCGCTTTTACTAATGCCATAATAGACATATCTGGCATAAGGTTGGGAATATGTTATTGTGTCAACCCTAACATTTGAAGTTGGTTCACCATTTTCAATAACTGTTCCTGCCAAATTACCTTCATCAAAAGGAACATATTTATCCATTGCTTTTGCACATGAGCTTGTAAAGAAAGCATGAACAGGACCACCTTTTTGGATACCTAGTCTTGCTTTAATTACGCTTGTTGGTTTCATTTCCAATTTTACGCTCATTATTTACCACTTATATGAATGTGCTGATTAATTCCAAAATTATTATTATTAATGCTTGTTATATTATAAATTAAATAACTATCTAAATCTTGTTGCGTTTCAATGTTGAAATCAAGATCACCTTGCACGATAATATCTCCAATTTTAAAATTTTCAATATTTAAATCTTCATTTTGATTGTAAGGTATCCTGATTTCTACATTGTTATTATCAACAAGACCTTTATTAATTGTTGCTTTTTTTCCACCAAAGAACCAAACATTATTATAATTAAATCTTTTCCATTTTTCTAAATTTGTAGAAACGTCCAATCCGTCTTGATGATAAATTGTTAATTTACTATTTATCTTCATTACTCTACTCCGTTAAATATTAAGTGTGTTCCATTTACAATAACGCCAAATAAATCATTTAACATTATATCTTGTAATTCATAATTTTTTGAACGAATAAGTTCACTAATTTGAGCGGATGAACTATAACTTACTGAATATCCATCTATACTTTCACTAGCTATCGTGCCACCACTATTATTTAAATTATTAGTATAATATTCAATTCTATTAATTAAATGAAAATCACACAATTTAACTTCTTTTGGTATTTCTAATACATTTTTTAGTCTATTTTGAGTTCTTAAATCAATTTGTTTTCTAGCTTCATATTCTAATATATTAAAAGACGTTTCGGTTAATGTGCCACCTAACGCTCTATATTCGGCATATGTTAGGTATTGTTCATTAAAATCCATAAACGCCCTCCTTTATTATAAACTAACAGTTCCTTCTGGTTTTAAACTAGCAAAAGGAAATCTTGTTGAACTTTCATCTTCTGCATTAACTGGATTTGGAATTTCCCAACCTAAACGCATAACTACACGTAAAGCAACCATATCTTCTTGAGCAAGGTTATATAATATAGAACCATCACTTGGATCTTGAATAACTGCTTGATCTAAAATTTTATATGTTACATCTTGTCTTATTGAATAAACTGCTTGAGAGAAATCACCAGCAATTAATGTTGATTTAGTTTTATCCCAAACTCCATTATCCATAAATTCTCTACGAACACTACCAATTTCAGTTGTGTTTAATGGTTGACCAGTTGTGTCTGTCATCATACGGAATTTACCTTTTAATCCTACACCACCAAGTATAGCATTTACATTATAACCGCTTTCTTCAACTTCTGTCATAACATCATTGATGTCACTATATAATTTTCCGGTTTCATCAACTTCTTTTCCAGCTTCTATAATTGATGGAACTAATCCTTTTCTCCAATCAGTTGGTTTGTCTATACCAAAGAACATAGCATTGTCAATCTTTCTTGCAAAAGCTTCAACAATTCTTGGTTTAACCTCTGCCCAAATATCAATTGAAGTATCATTTAATACATTTTCTTTTATTGGAACTATAACTGCCAATTCAGCTGCATTGATAAATTTTTTATCCCATGCTTGTTTTGTGATATTTTTTCTACCATTATTTGTACTTTCATCAACGAAATATGCAACTGGTAAACTGTCTAAAACTCTTAATTTTGTTTTATCACTTGTCATGTTTGGTAATCTTTTAAACATTGAAAGTGCTTTTGATTGTCTAATTGTACCCTCAAATATTTCACTAGCAACTTGAGTTTCAATTAGAGCGTCAACATCATCTCTTACGATACCTGTTGTACCTGCCATAATATTTTTCCTTCTTTCATTTTTTTATTTTTTTTGTCGGACTAATTATTTGAACCACGTAACAAATTATTCATAATGTCGTTTGTTGTCGTTGGTTGATTTCCACCTTGTCCAACGCTAGGTGAACTTTGCACTTTTTTAACAATTGTTTCTCCAAAATATTGTGGATTTTCTTTTTTATAGTTTTCAAGTGCTGTTGCAAAATCTGTTTCATCATCTACTAATGAACTGACTTCGTTTATGACAAATTTTGAAAATTCTTTTTTCACGTTGCTACCACTCATTTGCAACTGAGTTTTTAAATCTTTATTTTCATTTGCCATTGATTGTAAATTTTTAAGGTTTTCATCATAATCTTTATATTTTGTTTCATATCCTTTGATTTTTTTTTCATAACCTTCTTTTTCTTTGTCAAAATTATTTACTTGTTGTTTTAAACTTAAAATTTCTTCCTTTGCTTCAGTAATTAATTTGCCATGTTCAGCCATGATAGTATCAATAGTTTCTTTATCAAGATCCAAACCTTTTAAAAATTCACGCATATAAATATCTCTCCCTCTCGTTAGTTTTTCGTGTCACGAACACGTGTGAATTGATATAAGTTGTTTCCAACCTTGATTACATATTATCACAAAAAAAAAGAAGTGTCAAAGCACTACTTTTTCTTTTTAAATTCATCTAAAGTCATTTTACTTCCTGGGTGTTGTTTAAGATAATTTTTATATGCTTTTTGTCTTAAAGTATCATTCATTATTTCGTTTGTTGTTTTAGAAGATTTGTTTACTTCATAAGGTTTGTTCCATTTACCAATACTTATGTGCATATATGTACCATGGTCAAAATAATCTATCATTCCATCACTATCATTGTAAGTATAAGAATTAGCTTGTTTATTTAATTCACTAACAACTTTTTTGCCATAATCATTTAAATACCATTCATTACCTCTTACACTTTGAATATCACTTTCTTTTCTTTTGGATAAACTTTCTTTAGCATATTTTCTTACATCATCAATATTATATGAATGATTTTCATTATATCCTTTAATATTATCTTTAGCCCACCATTCAAAACCATTACTTCTACTTACATCGTGTAAATCTTCATAACCCATTTTATCTATATCTGAATTACTTACAAATAAATCTTTATCACTAGACATAATATTAAAATCAATAGAACTACCACCACTAAATAAATTTGTTTTTCTTGATATTTTAACATCTGGATATTGTTTTTTCATTGCGTCCGTAATTGCTTTTGCTTGGTCTTTAGTGTCCATTCTTAAATTTGAATTAACGCCTTCCCAACCACCACCAGTATAACTATGTTCCATTGGTTGTATTCCAGCCTCTTTCATTTTATCTAATTGTTCTTTAGAATATTCACGAGTACCACCATACATATCTAATTTTTGAGTAAATCCTGTTTTATTATTATCTTCATCTAAACCAAATCTTTTTCTAAATTCACTATTTCTAGTTTCTGGTTGTATATCATAATAATCTAATTCTTTTTGAGTTAATGGTCTATCAGTTTTAAAAGTTGTCCAACCGCCTGGTAAATCAACATCTAATTCTCTTGATTTTACATCATCAGGGTGTGTTCCTGGACCAACTCCATGTGTTGAAAAATATTGATAACCTTTTTCTCTAATTTCAGGTTCTGAAACTCTTTTACTTTCAAATTCTCCATTATACATCTTATAATTGTCATTTGTTTTAGCTCTTTCATATCTTGCATTAGAACTATCTTCAACTTGATCTTTTAATCTATTATATTCACTATCTACAAATTCTTTATATTTTTTATCATTACCACTTTTTTCATCTGCAACAAAACCTTCATACGGATATTTTTCCAATCCTTCATTGGCAATCATTGTTTTTAACGCTTCATCATCACTTGAAACTAATTCTCCACCGATTTTATCTTTTTTACCATTAACATAATCATTATATTGTTCTCTACTTGTAACCCATAAATTATTTTTTTTATCTCTATATGCAACATCATTACCATAATGAGAAACAATCATATTATTAGTCAATCTATCTTCAACTGGTTCTATATTTGCTGTTTCTTTTTTAGATAAATAATTTTTCATAAAATCTTCTTCAAGACTATCTGGTGTGTGTTCACTTCCAGTTGTAATTATATCAACATCATCAGTTCCATATTTATCTCTTAAATAATCACTAAATTCTTTTTCCCAATCAGTTGACATTTCTTCCATTGGTCCAATACCATAATCAGAAAAATCTTTTGCACCAACTGCTCTTGGAACTTTTTCTTCTTTTTTAGTTTCTTCTTTTTTAACAATTTCATCAATTTTTTTATTTTCTTCATCTACTTTTTTATAAAGTTCTTGATTTTTAGAAACTCTTGAAAATTTACCACTTTCACGCATTGCATCTTCTAAACTTTGACCGTTTTTAATAAAAACTCGTCTGCCACCAATTGTTCTCCAAACACCACCTAAATCATTATTTGCCATTTTATCCCTCCATTAACTCCTTTTGTAATATCATAATAACATATAATATCCCAAAAGTAAAATTTATTTATTTTTCTTTTCGTTCTTTTTTACACTTTTTTTAGTTTTTGTTTTTTCTATATGTTCTTCTTCTTTTTCTACATTTTTATTTTCTGGTTGTATTTCTAATATTTTAACTGCAATAACACCTTTATCATTTTTGCCCATTAAATAATCAGCAAGATCTTTGTCACATTTAAAGGTATCACCTGCAAATATTTTCCCTTTTATATCAATTCTTTTTCTTTTAACATCTTCTAAATCGTTAAATCTTTCAAGAGTAAAATCTCTTATTGCTTCACATTTTATCATATTTTCTTTCCTTATCCTTTCTTTTCTTGTTGTTAAATTCCCTTCTCTATTTGAATTATAAAAATATAATACTTTATCAATATAATATTTTGTATATGGTTTTTCATTCAAATCATTATAAAATTTAACATCATAGCTATATATCGTACCCTCTGGAAATAATGGAATTACTTTTCTATTATAAATTGCTTTCCAAGGAGCATAATTATTTGGATGATGTGTTATTTCACCTGTGTTCATGTCTTGCCAATCCATGAAAATAACATCTTCATCATGACTATCTATTGCGTTTAATAAAGTTTCGATATAATCATTTGAAATCATATCATCACTATCTATAACTCCAATATATTGTCCTTTGCTTTCAAATATTCCAACATTACACGCATATGCTCCACCTTTATTTTCTTTTAGGTGGATTATTTTGATTTTATCCTTAAAATCATCTAATCTTTCTTCATTACATCCATCATCAACCAAAATAACTTCAACATCTTTATTTAATTGTGGAACTAAAACCTCTAATATTTTTTTTGTTAATTCATAAGTTTCATAGTATGGAATTATTATTGATAATTTTTTGTCAATCTTATCAAGTAATCTTACTTTTAATAACTTTAATTCATTTTCAAAATCAATATCACAACTTTCATCATTAGTAACAATACAATTATCTTTTATTTTATGCGTTGTTATATCCAAACCATTCATGCTTCTATATAATTCCCATTGTATAGGTTCACGCCAAAGTTTGCCTTCATCTTTCAATTTTTTAACTATGCCTATATGTTCTTTGAATTTTTCTATATCTACAACTTTAAATGCTTGAGGTTCATCCCAACTTTTTATGTATAATTTATTTTTATTTTCATAACAACAAAATAATGTATTATCTTCAACTTCTGTGTTTACTATTTTTTTGATTAAACTTTCACTATAATACATATCACCAAATAAATATGTTGTCGGTTCATTTAATATCTCTAATGGAAAAGCGTCTAACCAATAACCATTCTTACCATCCCATTTATTGAATTTAGGATTGTATCTTTCAACACCTAAACCATCAAAAGCTTTATTATTTGAACTTATTATAATATCTTCAATTCCGTTTTCCTTTAATAATCTTATCGTTCTACAAATTAAAGGTTCATCATTTATTTTTATTAATTGTTTTGGTTCTTTAAAACCAATACTTGTATTTGCCAAAATTATGTATTTTTTTACCATTGTGC
>Ga0265301_10004978_pt1 | contig 13213 bp, 8 predicted proteins | sample AusTroGonzalo_MG_2_FD_193488 | JGI IMG/M metagenome (GOLD analysis project Ga0265301, IMG submission 193488) | Bovine rumen microbial communities from tropical cattle in Woodstock, Queensland, Australia - Gonzalo_04 | ecosystem: Host-associated > Mammals > Digestive system > Stomach > Rumen ...
GCTGGAAGGCTCCACAGTGTGCCGGCGTCATCCATACCGACTTCGAAAAGGGTTTCATCCGCGCCGAGGTCATCAAGTACGACGACTACATCCAATACGGTTCCGAAGCTGCTGTCCGTGAGGCTGGCAAAATGGGTGTCGAGGGCAAGGACTACGTGGTTCAGGATGGCGACATCATGCACTTCAGGTTTAACGTATAGGATGCCCTATGAATATTCTTAGCTACATCCTCTGGAACCCGTCGTTGGAGGCCTTTTCCATCGGCTCGTTCTCGTTCCGCTGGTACTCCCTGTGCTGGCTCTTCGGACTGGCGCTGGCTTACTTCGTCGTGCACCGTCTGTACAAGGAGCAGAAGATTAAGGACGAGTTGTTCGACCCGCTCTTCATCTACTGCTTCTTAGGCATCCTTATCGGTGCTCGCTTAGGGCATTGCATTTTCTACCAGCCCGACTACTTCCTCACGTCGTTCAAGGGCTTCATTGAGATGCTGCTACCCATCCATTTCAAAGCCGACGGAGGCTGGAAAATGACGGGCTACGCAGGGCTGGCCTCGCACGGTGGTACGGCAGGCCTCATGCTTGCCCTCTGGCTTTATTGCAAACAAACGAAGCTGAGCCTTTGGACGGTGCTCGACAACATTGCTATTGCCACAGGCACCACCGCCTGCTTTATCCGATTGGGCAACCTCATGAACAGCGAAATCATCGGCAAGGCTACAGACCTTCCCTGGGCCTTCATCTTCGAGCGTGTCGACCCTCTGCCGCGCCATCCTGGTCAGCTCTACGAGGCCATCGCCTACGCCCTCCTGTTTGTCATTATGTGGGCATTGCATAAGAAGTGGCCGCAGAAGATAGGCACAGGCTGGTACTTCGGCTTCTGCCTGACCTATATCTTCACTTTCCGCTTCTTCATTGAGTACACAAAGGAAATCCAAGAAGCCTTCGAAGCCTCACTGCCCATCGATATGGGACAAATCCTTTCGATTCCTTTCGTTATCCTTGGCGTCTACTGTATGATAAGGGCCAAGAAACAAGCATAAAAAGAAATCGTCTCACTTTCCTGAGACGATTTTTTTGATGTCGTTAAGCTTGTTGAGAGCTTCCAGCGGGGTTAGGTTGTTAACATCAAGCCCAAGGATTTCGTCGCGCACCTGACAGAGAACAGGGTCGTCCAACTGGAAGAACGAAAGCTGCATGCCCTCACGGCTATTGGCGATCTCGGCCGTTGGCTTGCCTACAGCTCCCACTTGTGCATTTTCGTTTTCTAATTGCTTCAGAATGACGTTGGCGCGCTTCACGATGCTACGCGGCATACCAGCAATCTCGGCCACATGGATACCAAAGGAGTGCTCCGAACCGCCACGCTCCAGCTTGCGCAGGAAGATGACCTTGCCGTCAACCTCCTTTACAGATACGTTGTAATTCTTGATGCGGCTGAAGTTCTTTTCCATCTCGTTCAGCTCGTGGTAGTGGGTGGCAAAGAGCGTTCGCGGATGTCCCGCCTTTACGTTCTCGTGCAGGTATTCCACAATGGCCCAGGCTATTGAGATGCCGTCGTAGGTAGAGGTGCCGCGTCCCAATTCGTCGAAGAGCACCAATGAGCGGCTGCTGACGTTGTTGAGGATGTTCGAGGCCTCCGTCATCTCCACCATAAAAGTCGATTCGCCTAACGAAATATTGTCTGAGGCACCCACACGAGTGAAGATTTTATCCACTAAGCCTATTTTCGCGGCCTCTGCTGGCACGAAGCAGCCCACTTGGGCAAGTAGCACGATGAGTGCCGTCTGACGCAACAGCGCCGATTTACCAGCCATATTCGGGCCCGTAATGATGACTATCTGCTGCTTCTCGTTGTCGAGCATGATGTCATTGGGGATATATTGTTCACCAAGCGGCAGCTCCTGTTCAATCACAGGATGACGCCCCTGACGTATTTCGAGCACCGTGCTGTTGTCAATAACAGGGCGGATATAACGGTTCTCCTCTGCGGTCTTGGCAAAGCTCAGCAGGCAGTCGAGGTGGGCCAGAATGTTGGCGTTAATCTGAATCTGCGGAATAAACTCCTGCATAGCCAGCACCAGTTCGTTGAACAGCTTGGTCTCCAAGGCCAGTATCTTATCCTCTGCCCCAAGTATCTTTTCTTCATATTCCTTCAGCTCCTGCGTGATGTAACGCTCAGCCTGAGCCAGCGTCTGCTTGCGCACCCACTCCTGAGGCACTAATTCCTTATAGGTATTACGCACTTCAAGGTAGTAGCCGAACACGTTGTTATAGCCAATTTTCAACGACTGGATGCCCGTCTGCTCAGCCTCGCGCTGCTGAATTTGCAGAAGGTAGTCCTTACCGCTGTAGGCTATACGCCGCAACTCATCCAGCTCATCGTTCACACCATCGCGGATGACGCCACCCTTAGCCACCAGCTGTGGTGGGTCGTTCTGTATTTCCTTCTGTATCCTATCACGCAGCGACTCGCAAAGATTCAGCCGCTCTCCTACGCGCTTCAACGCATCGTTCTGAGCATAGAGGCAAGCCGTCTTGATGGGCTGAATGGCTTGCAGGGCTGTCTTCAGCTGCACCACCTCACGAGGCGACACACGCCCTACGGCCACCTTCGAAATGATACGCTCCAGGTCGCCAACCCTATGTAGCTGTTCGTCAATACACTGGCGGAAATCTGGTTCGCGATAGTAGTATTCCACAATATCCAAACGCTCATTGATAGGCCGTTCGTCCTTCAGCGGGAACACCAGCCAGCGGCGCAGCAGTCGACCCCCCATCGGGCTTACCGTCCTGTCTACCACATCAAGCAACGACTTACCATCGTCCTGCATCGGCTGAATCAGCTCCAACGAACGGATGGTGAACTTGTCGAGCCTCACATATTTCTCTTCCTCAATGCGTTGTAGCGAGGTGATATGCGCTATCTGGGTGTGTTGCGTCAGCTCTAAGTATTGCAGAATGGCCCCTGCGGCAATCATGCCATTCTTCAGATGGTCAACGCCAAAGCCCTTCATCGACTTCACCTTGAAGTGCTTCAGCAGCTTCTGCATAGCCGTCTGCTCAGTAAACACCCAGTCGTCGAGCTCGAAGGTGAAGAGCTTTGAGCCAAAATGCTGCTCAAAATCCCGCTTGCGTGCACGATCTACCAGCACCTCCTTAGGCTGCAGGTTACCCAGCATCTTTTCCACGTAGTCGTAGGTTCCCTCGCCTGTCAGGAACTCACCTGTAGAGATATCGAGGAAGCTGACGCCGCAGGCCACCTTTCCGAAATGAACCGCACAAAGGAAGTTGTTTTCCTTGTAGTTCAGCACATTGTCGGAGAGGGCCACACCAGGTGTCACCAACTCCGTAATGCCTCGCTTCACGAGCTTCTTCGTCAGCTTGGGGTCTTCCAACTGGTCGCAGATGGCCACGCGCTTGCCGGCACGTATCAACTTCGGCAGATAGGTGTCGAGGGCATGATGCGGAAATCCTGCCATCTCGTCGCCCTTGTTGTAACCGTTGTTACGATGGGTCAGCGTGATACCCAGTATGCGGGCAGCCGTCACAGCATCCTCACAATACGTCTCGTAGAAGTCACCACAACGGAACAGCAGCACCGCATCAGGATGCTTTGCCTTCAAGTCGAAAAACTGCTTCATCATCGGGGTCAGCTCCCCGTCTTTCTTTGCCATCTTGTCGTTTTTTTGAGTTAATATCTTTTCAATAGCCGATGAATGGCCTTGTCAAGCGATTCGGTAGGCTCAATGATATTGTAGTCGCGCCAGAAATCGGGGTCGCGGAAATAGTCAACCTTATCAAAGAATGCATCGCGCTGGTCAAAGGACTCACGGCCGCGGATAGGCTGTACATCCTGATTGGTGGTATTGGTCACCACCATTTCACAGCAGGCAGTAAACGCAGTAGCAAACAGCCGACGCTTCCAGTCACAGTTGAAACGGAACGTTGTGCGTATATAGCTGATACGTGTCAGACCGTCAGCATCCTGCCGATAATCAATCAGCAACGACATCTCCTTGGGCCTGAAGCGCACGCTCAAGGGCTTCCTCACCAGCATCACCTCAGTGGCCTTGTAGCGGTCGCTCATGTCAAGTGACAACTCTACACGCGTAAAGGCCAATGACTCCTCGTCAATATACAGTTTGCCGTAGTAAAGGGCATACTCCTGTTGTACCCTTGGCGTTATGCTTACCACATACTGACGGCGGTCGCCAATGGTTGTCGGCACTTCCATCTTCAAGTCATAATGGCTCAAATCTTCGTTGTTCAGCAGGAAGTCTGTGTTCTTCACAATATCGAGCTGGATAGGAGCTACTGGACCTCCCAACACCTTGACGCCAAGCGTATCGCTGGCCTTAGGACTGAGTAGTCGACGACCCTTGTAGATAGCCACCTTGTCGCGATAAACATTACCTCCATAGCCCGACTTATACATATCCACCACGCCCTCAGCCACGCAGATATGATGCTGGCGCTTGGTAGCTGTCTCACGGTAGAAACATCTGTATAGCTCTGGTTGTTGACTGTAGTTCTTGGGTATTTTGCTGATGGCTCTCATCACCAGGTCACGCGCATTGTCAGCCATTACTATCACCTCATTCAACTGGATGGAAGTAGGTTCAAGCTTAATGGTCAGGGGGGTGTTGGTAGGAGAACCGTCAACCACTTGCTGCTTCGTGCGGAAACCTACATGCGACACAACAATCCGTGACATCGGCTGTTCACTCTTCAGCACAAAATAACCGTCGGCATTGGTGACCACCGATATGCCCTCCGCTTTCACATTAGCACCAGCCACAGGCTGGCCAGTGGCATTATTAACCACCGTTCCGCTAACTACGGCTCTCTGTGCCATAACGGCCGACATCATGAGCACAGATAGTAACATCAACACACTTCTTTTCATAGTTCAGTTATTTGAATTGATTTTGTCTGTAATAGTCAAACTGTGCCTGTCCGTCAGAGCCATAGCAGTAGAGGCCTGTACGGATGCCCTTCCAAAAGCCGAAGTACATAGGAAAGGGGTTGCCAACAGGCGTAAACTGCTGTCCGTCGATGCTATACCAGAACTGATGGTGGTTCTGCACACAGTCGTTAGTAACGCGCAGATAGAGTTGGTCGTATTGACCTGGCCTGATGATTTCCTTCTGTCCCCCAAACTCAGTATAGATACCCTGAGGACAGAGCCCAATCGCATTAAAATGCTTGCCAATGCAGAAGAGGCCGGCATAGCAGTTGCCTTTGGAGGAGAGTAGGGTAGTGGACTCGCTCTTGTAGCCAACCACCTTCTGCGTCAGCATGTTCCTGCTGTCCTTCAGGCTATCGGCAGGCAAGGGGTGGAGGGTCATCCAGCCCTTGCGCTCCGTAAGGCTCCAGCTGGAGTTAACGGGGTTATGGTTCCATTGCCATTGGAGTCCGAGTGTAGAGTCTGAAAAATCATCGTTGATCTGTAGCTCGACGGGCCGAGAGGGTAGGGGAAACTTCCATTCTGCCACAGGCTCACCCACGCCGTTACCGTCGTAGTCAACACCCATCAGGGGCCAGTCGTCCTCCCAACGGGCTGGTTGCAAATGAACCACACGACCCAATACCGGGGTACGCTGGAAGTGATAGAACCACCACGTTTGTTCGCTAGCATTGGGGGAGTCAGAGGGAGCCGTGTCTACCAGAGCACCCTGATGAGGTCCATTGATATTGGTCGTTCCCTGTTCCAGCACAATACGCCGTTCGTAGGGACCATAGATACTACGCGACCTGAGCGCCGTTTGCCAGCCGGTGCCGACACCGCCCTCAGGAATGATCAGGTAGTAGTAGCCATTACGCTTCATGAACTTCGTGCCTTCGGCCGTAGGGCCTGTATATACGGTTACGCCGTCGTCGAGCAGCTGCCGTCCGTCGGCTGTCATCCTATGAATGATGATGGGACCTGCCCCACGAAGACTGTGACCCAGATAGGCCTGACCATCCTCATCCCAAAACGGACAAGGGTCTTCCCATCCCACCACATGTTTCACCACATGCAACTGACTCCACGGGCCATGAGGATCTTTGGCCGTTGACATAAAGAGACCCTCCTCAGGCGTACAGAAATAGACGTAGAAGAGCCCGTCGTGGTAACGGATGGCTGGTGCCCACGACCCTCCGGCATAGTGCTGGTTGCTGTCCCATCCAGGCTCGTCGAAGCATGAATAGATCTGACTGATATAGCGCCAGTTCACCATATCGTCGCTCTCCAGTACCTGCATACCAATGAAATGGAAGTCGGAGGCCACCATATAGTATTTCTTACCCACACGAATGACATCAGGGTCAGAGAAGTCGGCATTCAGCACGGGATTGCGGAAAGTGCCGTCTCCCTGATCACCCCAACGCACATCTGATTCCTGTGCCAACGCAGCCATACTTAATAGTCCGGCCAGCGTCATTCCTATAATTCTCGTTGCAATCATGGTGCAAATATACAACTTTTTCACGAAAAACGTGGCCTTCGGCAATTATTTGTGATGAAAAGGACTGATTATTAGATTATTTATGTAACTTTGCACCATAATGATGAACAATAGAATGAAGCTTGTTAACACTTTATTATTGATAATGGCTCTGGCTGGTGGTACCGTTGTGGATGCCTATGCCCAGAAAATCACCCAACAACAGCGAAGGGAACGGATGGACAGCGTACTTGCATCCCGTTATTATCGTACGCCCTACGACACGAACTACGTCGTTCGTCCTGAGGGACGCCTGACGCTGAAAGTGAGACTCAACCAGACGGGAAACACCTTCCATGCAAAGGGAACGGTCAATGACGTCTATTCAAAGGCTGACCTCAGTACCAGTCACAAAACCACGTTGAGCATAGGCGCTTCCTATCGTGGCCTCTCTGCTTCTCTGGCTATCAATCCGTCCAAAATGAGCGGAAGCTATAAGGACTATGAGTTCAACCTTAATTACTACAGCAGCCGTATCAGCCTCGACTTCAGCTATCAGCGGTCTGAGTCATTGACGGGCGACGTAGAGCGCGACGGACGTGGCGTGCAGACAATGGAGTCGGGCGATCTCACGCTGAAGGTTGTCAATCTGGCGGGCTACTACGCTTTCAACCACCACCGCTTCTCCTATCCCGCTGCCTTCAACCAGAGTTACATCCAGCGCCGTTCTGCTGGCTCGTGGTTGGCTGGCATCAGCTATCAGGGGGGCATCATTGAGACGAGCGACGATTTGAAAGCCAGGAATCAGAATGCTCCCGATGTCAGCATCGATATCGGACATATCGGCATTGGTGGCGGATACGGCTATAACTGGGTACTTGGCAAGAAATGGCTCATCCACATCACTATGCTACCCACCTTTGTGGTCTATAACCGCAACAAAATGATGGTGAACGGCGAGCGCAAGGAAGCCCAGCACATGCGGTTCAACATGATTTTCAACGAGCGTGCCGCCATTATCCACAACTTCTCCTCACGCTATTTCGCTGGCGCAACCCTTGTCATGAACAACTCCATCTTCGACGACAAGGTAGTGGTTGTCAACCAAAACAAATGGCGCGCACGTGCCTTAGTCGGCATACGCCTGTAGTGCTTTCCACCTCTTTATAATTTAAGGCGACGCCACATAAAGCGGGGAATGCGTCGCCATACCCATGTGATGGCCCGCCAACGCCAGTCGATCACCCTCACATGCCGATGTTTCTCGATAGAAATCACCATATCGCGCGCCACGTCTTTCTTATCTAATAGGAGAGGGTAGGGGTCGTCGCCCAGCAAATCAGTGGCTACGAATCCTGGCCGCAGGTCGGTAAAGCGGATGTTCAGGTGCTGCGCATGGGCTAATTGTTCTAACGACTGGATATAGGTGTTCTGGAAAGCTTTCGTGGCAGAGTAGGAGGGGGCTGGCCCCAATCCCTTCGTACCTGCTATCGAGGATATAACGGCCACGTGGCCGCCTCCATGAGCTGCCATATAGCGATAGGCCGTACCTACCATGCGGGTGAAGCCCAGACCGTTGGTAGCCACTGTCTGCAGCTCTATCTGCTCTTCCAAACCACGGTTCTGACGGCCTATGCCTGAAGCGTGGAAGTAAAGGTCCATGCCACCCAGCTCGTCTATCAGCGCCAACAGCTGCTGTCCGGCAGCCTCATCATTGACGTCGATCCTTGCCGCATGCTCAAACTCCGATAGCTGCTCCATCCTTCTGGCAGCTACGCCCACTGTCCAGCCTTTCTGCTTCAACAATCGCGCCACCTCAAGCCCTATGCCTGAAGAGGCGCCTATTACGATTGCTCTGTTCATCTGGAAACAGAAATCCCGCGTGGTTGTTGTCACGCGGGATTTCCTATTCAATTCATTATACGAATGGATTCTCCGTGGGATAGAAGTTACCCTTCGGGAAGTTGTAGTCAATCTCGTCCACGGGGATGCCCATGTACTTGAGAACCTCCCACAGGTACTTACCCTGATGGCCGAACATCACGGCGCAGTGGTGCGGGTAGTGCTTCTCGATGAGGACGTGACGATAGAAGCGGCTCATGTTCTTGATACCGAAGATACCGATAGAACCGAATGAGCGTGTAGCTACAGGAATCACCTCGCCCTGAGCGATGTAAGCGCGGAGCTTGGTGTCAGCGGTAGACTGCAGACGATAAACTGTAGCCAGACCCGGCTGGATGTCACCCTCGAGAGTACCGTTGGTCACCTCAACAGGCAGAGCGCGGGCCATAATGCGCTGGAAGCACATCTGGCAGTTGCAGACCTTAGAAGAAGCGGTGTTACCACAATGGAAGCCCATGAAGATCTCCTTCTCTGTGTAGGTGTCGCAAGCGAACTTCTTGCCCTTGATGCTCTCTTCGTACATATCGGTAGGTACGGTGTTGTTGATGTCGAGCAGGGTAACAGCATCCTGAGAGATACATGTTCCGATGTACTCAGACAGAGCGCCATAGATATCCACCTCGCAAGCTACGGGGATACCACGGCTGGTGAGACGGCTGTTCACATAGCAGGGCACGAAGCCGAACATGGTCTGGAAGGCAGGCCAGCACTTGTTGGCCATAGCCACGAACTGACGTGAGCCCTTGTGGCCCTCGATCCAGTCGGTCAGCGTCAGCTCATACTGAGCGAGCTTCGGCAGAACAGAAGGAATCTTGTTACCGTGACCGAGCTCAGCAGCCATATCCTTCACGACATCGTCGATACGGGGATCGCCCTGGTGCTTCTGGAAGGCCTCGAGCAGGTCGAGCTCTGAGTTCTCCTCGATCTCCACGTCGAGATCATAGAGGGCACGGATAGGAGCGTTACAAGCCAGGAAGTTGTTGGGACGGGGACCGAAGCTGATGATCTTCAGGTTCTGCAGACCCACGATAGCACGTGCGATGGGCAGGAACTCGTGGATCATCTCAGCGCACTGGGCAGCGTCGCCTACGGGCTCCTCGGGGATGTAAGCACGGGTCTTACGCAGAGAGAGTGCCTGGCTGGCGTTCAGCATACCACAGTAAGCGTCGCCACGACCGTCAATCAGGTCGTTCTGAGTCTCCTCAGCAGCAGCGCAGAACATCGTCGGACCCTGGAACCAGTCGGCGATCATGGTCTCAGAGATCTCAGGACCGAAGTTGCCGAGGTACACGCAGAGGGCGTTACAGCCAGCCTTCTGGACATCGGCCAGAGCCTGCTGGGCGTGGATCTCGCTCTCAACGATACAGATAGGACACTCGTAGATGCCTTCCTTACCGAACTTCTTTTCATACTCAGCAATAACAGCCTTACGACGGTTAACAGCCAGTGACTCAGGGAAACAGTCGCGAGAAACGGCGACGATTCCAATCTTAATTACAGGTACATTATTCATAATAATAAGTATTTGGAGTAATAAATATTTTTATTGCGGATGCAAAGATACGCAATTAGTTTGAATAAACCACCAAAAAAAGCGATTTTTATCTTTTTTCACCTTTTCACCTTTTAACTTTTTCACTTTTTTATTGTACCTTTGCACCGCAAAACTGTTGAATGATTAAAAACTTCATGTGATATGCAAGCATATAGCAAGGGATTTCTCTATTTCATCTGCGCCGTCTCGGCGATGGGTGGACTGCTCTTCGGCTACGACTGGGTGGTGATAGGCGGTGCGAAGCCGTTTTATGAGCTGTTCTTCGGCATCAGCGACTCGCCTGTACTGCAGGGTGTGGCCATGTCTACAGCTCTGGTGGGGTGTCTGGTAGGTGCGATGGTGGCGGGAACGGCTGCCGACAGGTTTGGCCGCAAGCCGTTGCTGACGACGGCCGCCGTGCTCTTTACGGTGTCGGCCGTGGCCACGGGTCTGTTCAACGACTTCACCTTATTTAATATAGCACGTTTCATCGGAGGCGTAGGCATCGGTGTGGCTTCGGCATTGTCGCCGATGTATATCGCGGAGGTCAGTCCGGCGGAGATCCGAGGTAGGATGGTGAGTCTGAACCAGATGACCATCGTACTGGGCATCCTGGCGGCCCAAGTGGTTAATATGCTGCTGGCCAGGGATACAGCTGTGGCCTCAGAGCAGGCATGGAACCTGGAGTGGGGGTGGCGCTGGATGTTCTGGGCAGAGACGTTGCCCGCGGCGCTGTTCCTGTTGATGAGCTTCTTCATCCCCGAGAGCCCGGTGTTCTTGAATAGAGGTGAGTGGGGAGAGGTGAGAGGTGAGAGATTACCTGAACCTCAGAACAATTCTCTCACTTCTCATCTCTCACTTCTCACTTCTAAGAAGTACTCTAAAGTACTGCTTTTGGGCTTGGTCATCGCGCTGTTCCAGCAGTGGTGTGGTACGAATGTCATCTTCAACTATGCCCAGGAGATCTTCACGGGGGCTGGTTATGATGTGGATGGCATGTTTATCGATATCGTCATCACGGGCATTGCCAATGTGGCCTTTACTTTCGTGGCTCTCTACACCATCGAGAAGTGGGGTCGCAGGACGCTGATGCTTATCGGTGCCGGTGGACTGGGCCTGATTTATCTGACGTTGGGCACTTGTTACTTCGCCGAGGTGAAGGGCGTGATGATGGTGGTGCTGGTAGTGGCAGCCATCTCGGTTTATGCGATGACGTTGGGACCTGTCACGTGGACGCTGTTGGCAGAGATCTTCCCCCATCGGGTCAGAGGCATCGCCATGGCCACCTGTACCTTCGCCCTGTGGGTGGGCTGCTGCACGCTGACGTTCTCGTTCCCCTCGATGAACGCGGCCTTGGGCTCCAGCGGCACATTCTGGATCTATAGCGGCATCTGTATGTGTGCCTTCATCTTCCTCTGGAACCGCTGTCCGGAGACCAAAGGCAAGAGTCTGGAAGAATTAGAAACCGAATTAATATCAAACAGTAAAATATAATTAAGAAAGAAGAACATCAATACATAAAAGGGTAAATCGTTCTTCTGTTCTTATGTCAAAAAAGTAAGAAATATGGTTAAGGCTTGGAGAGAAATAGTGACGATACCAACGTATGAGATAGGTAAGGCAGAGAAGAATCCCATCTTTTTGGAGAAGCGCGTCTATCAGGGCTCAAGCGGTGTGGTGTATCCCTATCCCGTTATTGAGAGCATCAGCGACGAGAAGACAGACAAGGAGTATAAGGCCGTCTTCATCGAGAACGAGTATATCAAGGTGATGATCCTGCCGGAGTTGGGCGGTCGTATTCAGATGGCCTACGATAAGATCAAGGAGCGCCACTTCGTGTATTATAACCACGTCATCAAACCAGCCCTCGTGGGTTTGACAGGCCCTTGGATCAGTGGCGGCATCGAGTTCAACTGGCCACAGCACCATCGTCCCAGCACCTATCTGCCTGTGGATTCGACCATCGTAGAGAATGAGGACGGCTCAGTGACGGTGTGGGTGAACGAGATGGAGCGCATGTTCCACCAGAAGGGTATGGCGGGCTTTACCTTAAGGTCGGGCTGTGCTTATCTGGAGATTCAGGGTAGGGTGTCGAACCGTACCAGTCTGCCCCAGACCTTCCTGTGGTGGGCGAACCCCGCCGTTGAGGTGAACGATGCCTACCAGAGCGTCTTCCCACCTGATGTGAACGCCGTGTTCGATCATGGTAAGCGGGCGGTGTCGAGCTTCCCCATCGCAACGGGTACCTATTACAAGATGGACTACTCGGCTGGTGTGGATATCTCGAACTATAAGAATATCTATGTGCCGACGAGCTATATGGCCGTCAATTCGAAGTACGATTTCGAGGGCGGCTACGAGAACGATACGAAAGGCGGCATGCTGCATGTGGCCAGCCACCACTTCTCGCCTGGCAAGAAACAATGGACCTGGGGTAACGGTGACTTTGGCCGTGCCTGGGACAGGAATCTGACCGATTCAATTGATAATGGAAAATTGAAAATTGATAATTGTCAATTAACCTCTGGTTTTCGGCCTTATATCGAACTGATGGCTGGTGTGTATACCGAGAACCAGCCCGACTTCTCGTGGCTGATGCCTTACGAGGAGAAACAGTTCGTGCAGTATTTCATGCCCTATCGTGAGATCGGCATCGTGAAGCAGGCGTCGAAGGACTTTGTTGTGGGCATTGAGACCTCTCCTAACCTCCCCTGTAGGGGAGGGACTTCCCCCCTCCTACAGGAGGGGTCGGGGGAGGTCACCATCAAGATTCTGGCCACGTCGAAGCAGACCGTCAGGATTGTGCTCGACGGCGAGGAATGCGAGGAATATTATAATAAGGTGGTCACCCTGTCGCCTGAAGACGTGTTCGTTGAGACCGTCTCGATTGGCCAGGAAACGCTGGAAACCCTCCAGTTGACGATTGATCGTGTTGAACAAAGCCGACGACTTCCGCTATTGGAGTGGCATGCTGAGCCGGATGAGATCCGACCCATCCCCGATGCCGCTGAGGCTGCCCTCTCGCCACAAGACACGAAGACCATCGACCAGCTCTATCTGACGGGACTCCACCTCGAACAGTATCGTCATGCCACCTGGAGTGCCCTCGACTACTACGAGGAGGCCCTGCGTCGTGATCCGATGGACTATCGTTGTAACATGCAGACGGGACTCTGGTATCTGCGTCGTGCCCGTTTCGAGAAGGCTGAGCCCTATCTGCAGACGGCCGTCAAGGTGCTGAAGCGTCGCAATCCCAATCCCTACGATGGTGAGCCGCTGTTCTATCTTGGCCTTGTCAAACGGTTCCGTCACCAGTGGCAGGAAGCCTACGAACTGTTCTGGAAGTCAAC
>Ga0265301_10004980_pt1 | contig 13211 bp, 8 predicted proteins | sample AusTroGonzalo_MG_2_FD_193488 | JGI IMG/M metagenome (GOLD analysis project Ga0265301, IMG submission 193488) | Bovine rumen microbial communities from tropical cattle in Woodstock, Queensland, Australia - Gonzalo_04 | ecosystem: Host-associated > Mammals > Digestive system > Stomach > Rumen ...
CATCGTGAAGCTCTTTGGCCACTCTCTTGGCGATAACTTCTCTGATTTCGTTTTTTTCCATGATATTGAGTTTTTATAATTGAATTATTTGTTTTGCAATCTCTTCGCCATCTCCTGAGCCAGATAAGAAGCCACATCATCGGCATACGAAGTGCTGCCGAATCCTGCGTCATAACCCAGCTCCTTGGCCAGCTCGTGCGAGATACGCGGACCGCCACACACGAGGATGACCTTGTCACGCAGGCCTTCAGCCTCCAACATTTCCACCAATTCAGTAAGATTCTTGATATGCACATCCTTCTGGGTCACCGTCTGCGACACCAAAAGGGCATCGGCTTTCATCTCTATAGCTTTGGCGATGAAATCTTCGTTCGGCACCTGGCTGCCCATGTTCAAAGTCTCGAACATGTCGTAACGCTCCAATCCGTAGTGACCGGCATAGCCCTTCATGTTCATGATGGCGTCGATACCCACGGTATGGGCATCGGTACCGGTGCTGGCACCGATGGCAACAATCTTGCGGCCCACATGCTCGCGGATGTACTCGTCCGTCTCTTTCATGCCCATCACCGTTGATTCCACCTTGGGCACATGGATGGTGGTATAGTCCACCGTGTGGGTGCACGAGCCATAGCAGTTCACAAAGGTGAAACCCTTGGTCAGCTCCTTGAAATATACTACCAGAGGGTTCTCGAAACCCATCTTCTTCATCAGCTGTTTAGCAGCCTCTATGGCTTCGTCGCCACAGGGCACCGGCAAGGTGAAACTGATCTGTGTCTTGCCGTCGTTCATCGTATCGCCGTACGGTTTTACTTTGGTGAGGTCAAGGGTTTTGTCAAAATCCTTTTCCTCCATTGAATATAATCCTCCGCTCATGTCTTATATGTGTTGATTTGTTGATTCGTTTAATTGTTGATTTTTAATTGGCACATTAGCACATTTGCTAATTAACTAATTTGCACATTACTTCTTCCCTTTCATCAACGGGATAAACGGGTTGAAATAATTCTCGCCTTTGGTGACGACACCTGCCAAACCCTTGCCGCCCGTCTTGCTACGCTTAATATCGGCGAAGATACCCTTCTCCAGCGCCTCGAACAGACCCTCGTTCACCATGTCTTCCAACAGCTTGTGGGCATCATCAAGTACCTTGGCAGCACGCTGGCGGATAATACCACCTTCCTTGAATTCTACCTCATCGCCAATGCTCTTCATGTTGTTGAAGATATAGCGGGCGTTCTCGATAGCTAGGTAACGGTCGCTCATGAAAGGCGTATGGATAGCCTCGGTAATCATACCCAGCAGCTGCAAACCCTGACCGGTCCAGATAGCGATAGAGTTGAACAGGGCATCCTGAATCTCGCCCTTGAAGATATTACCGGTCATGAATTTGGTGGGGGGCATATATTTCAACGGGGCATTCGGGAAGATTTCACGCAGCATCTGTGCCTGCGCCAACTCGTAAAGATAACCGTTCTCCAAATCAGGATTCATCTCGAAAGCATGGCCCAGACCCATTTGCTCTTCGGGCATACCAGCCAGCAATGCCAACTGCTCGTTAATGAGGTCGGAAGCCAGTACCGTGTGCGCCTGCTCGTAAGCATCAGCGGTAGTCAGATAGTTGTCCTCACCGGTATTGATAATCACACCGGCAAAGCCGTTGATTACACGAGAGAAATACTGATCAACCAAGGTACGCTGCGGGTTGATATCGCGGAACAAGATGCCGTACAAAGCGTCATTCAGCATCACGTCCAAACGCTCGAGAGCACCCATAGCGGCGATTTCGGGCATACACAGACCTGAGCAATAGTTGCACAGACGGATGTAGCGACCCACTTCCTCCCCCACTTCGTCAAGAGCCTTACGCATAATGCGGAAGTTCTCCTGGGTGGCAAAAGTACCACCGAAACCTTCGGTAGTAGCACCATAAGGCACATAGTCGAGCAAGCTCTGGCCCGTGGTACGAATCACAGCGATGATATCGGCACCCTGGCGGGCAGCAGCTTGAGCCTGCACCACGTCTTCATAAATGTTACCGGTAGCTACAATCACATAGATGTAAGGTTTCGGGCCCTCGCCGATAGTGTTCAGGTATTCATTACGTTTGGCCACATTAGCCTTGATACGGGCAATACATTGCTGCACGTAGGGGTCAACTGCGGCTTTGATCTTGTCGAGGGGATTCAGCTTCAACGAAGTGATATCCAATTCATTGACAGCCATTTTCTCGGCTATCTGTTGCGGGGTGAGACCCGTCTCAATGATGGCGTTGCCAATATAGTACAGTGCACCCTGGTTCAGCAAACCCTTCTCGTGAATTGAATTCACCACGACATTAGGAAGCGGGACCTCATTGCTGTCGATACCGTCGATACCTATCAGACGGCAACAAGTACGCTCTACCGTCACGGTGGTATAGATGTCCACAAACTTCTGCACGTCGTCGGCAATGCTCTTCGCCAAATTCTTTGCTGACGCAACCTTCTCAAAATCAAGACCTAATTTACTTTTCTTCATTCTTTTAATTTACTTAGTTTGGAATTCAGGACCAAAATTATACAATATTAATTCAAACCAGCAAAAATACAATTTATTTTTGAGATTTGCAAGAGGGTTTTGCACCACTTTCAATTTAGTATTTAAGGACTGGGATTTTGGAATAATTTCTGCATTTAAAACGCAAAAAGGCACCCTTTTGGATGCCTTTTGGTGATTCCGCTGCGACTCGAACGCAGAACCTGCTGCTTAGAAGGCAGCTGCTCTATCCAGTTGAGCTACGGAACCTCCTGGTCGGGATAGCCTGATTCGAACAGGCGACCTCCTGCTCCCAAAGCAGGCGCGATAACCGGACTACGCTATATCCCGTTTTTGAGGGTGCAAAAATACAACTTTTTTCAATACAATATACCAATGAACGGATTTTTTTCGCAGTGTGTCGAAGGCACACTACTACACTATAGCAAAAGTCCCCTCAATCTTCGGCACCAACCTGTCGATATTCCCTGCTCCCATCGTCAGTAATACATCAGGTCTGTGCTGCGCAATAAACGGAATGACCTCTTCTGTTGTCAATAAGTATTTATGGGCATTCTGAATCATATCCAACAGATATTGTGAAGTAATACCCGGAATGGGCAACTCGCGCGCCGGATAAATATCCAGCAAAATCACTGTGTCAAGCATAGATAACACCTCGGCAAACTGAGGGGCAAAATCTCTTGTACGCGTATATAAATGCGGCTGAAAGATGCCACAAATATGCTTACCGGCATATATTTTCCTTACTGCTGTGATAAAAGCCCTGAGTTCCTCTGGATGATGAGCATAATCATCAATATACACAAAATCAGGACGTTCAATACGGTAGTCGAAACGGCGCTTTACCCCGTTGAACGCGGAAAGTTCCGACACCCATTGCTCCGGCAACATCGGCAAGCCCCGCAATTGGCAGAACTCTCGTACCGAAGCGAATGCCGCCACCGCATTCAGCACATTATAACTTCCCGACACTGACAAATGCACGGGCAAAGACTCATTCCCATAATGCAAAACAAAATCCGCCGAATTGGGATACAACTGAATATCAGTAGCACAATAATCACAGTCTGAGGACAAGCCATACACCAGTTTATGCGGATGCTGTATCTGCGCAGCGATTTTCTCATTCACCACCACCGCACCCCGCACCTGTGCGGCATAAAGCTGAAACGATTGCACCAACTGCTCTTTCGCGCCATATATGTCCAAATGGTCGGCATCCATGGAGGTAATCACGCCCACTTCCGGATGCAGGGTCAGGAAAGAACGGTCAAATTCATCCGCCTCCACCACCATCATCTGCGCATGATCGTCAATCACCACATTGGCATTGAAATTCTTGGCAATTCCTCCAATAAAAGCCAATAGCGGCTGCTGTACATGCAAGAGCGTGGTCACCATCGAGGTCGTGGTAGTCTTGCCATGCGTACCCGCAATGCCAATGGTGGGCAAATGGGAACTGATCATGCCCAACACCGCAGCACGCTTGTATATCGGTATATTTTTTTCTTCAAAAAAGATATACTCCTGATGCGTTTTCGGCACCGCTGGAGTATAAACCACAAAATCCACCTGCTCCGGAATGGCAGTAATGTCTTCCTCGTAATGAATAATGGCTCCCCTTTCAGCCAAGGAGGCCGTAATGTCGCTAGGAGTCAAATCATAACCATACACCGTATTCCCTTCCTGCAGAAAATACCGTGCCAGGGCACTCATTCCGATGCCACCAATACCTAAAAAATATATTGTTTTTCCACTAATCTTCTCATCCATAACATCTTACTTTGCCAATATCACAAACACTGTCCTTCGGTTCTTTGCCCTGCCCGCCTCGGTTTTATTGTCCGCAATAGGACGGGACTCACCATAACCTTTGTATTTTATCCTGCTCGCATCAACGCCTTGACCAATTACGTAATCGTACACCGATTTGGCACGTTCCTGCGACAGTTTCAAATTGGAATTGTCATCACCAATATTATCGGTATGTCCCTGAATCTCTACCTTTACGGTGGGATTTTCATTCAGAAACTCCACAAACAACCTGATAATCTGCTCAGATTCTTCTGTCAAAGAAAAATCATTGGTCTTAAAATTGATATCATGCAAATCACAGGTCTTGCCCACTTCCACCTTTTTCACTTCGGCATCATTAACTACCACATCCTGCTTCTGTTGTTCCACCGTAATCAATTTAGTATCAAACGAATGCCCTTCCTTTTTCACATTCACAACCAGATTCTGGGGTTTCTCTTTGTTCACCTCAGCGGCAATGGCGTATTTCCCAGTGGCGGAATTGACCTTGGCACGGCTTACCACCTCGGACTTCTCATTACGGACCTCCACCACGGCATTCTCAATCTCGCCATCATCGGCTTCTACCTTACCCTTGATGATGATCATGGAATGTGGACGAGCCGCCTCATACAACTCAAACTGGAAAATATCCCACGAAACATCACTCTGACGAGTGCCCACACCACCTCCTATCAGGATGCCTTCTTCGTTATACTGATCCGAGGAAAAATAGCCTGTCTTACCATCCAGACTGACGAAGAAATCCACCTCATCTCGCTCGGTATTGATCGGATGGCCGATATTGACCGGGTTGGTCCAGCGACCCTGTACATCCATCTTGGAATAGAAAATGTCCATCCCCCCCATTCCGTCGTGACCGGAAGAGGAGAAATACAAAGTTTTGCTGTCGGTATGCAGGAAGGGAGAACGCTCATTTCCCGGGGTATTGATAGTCTGCCCCAGATTCACAGGCTTCTGCCACTCCCCTGCCGCATTTTTGCGGGAATACCAAATATCAGAGCCGCCAAAGCCTCCTGGCCTGTCACTGGCAAAAAAGAGCATCTCACCATCCGAGCTCAACGACGGCTGCGACTCCCACGAATCGTCACGATTGATGCCGCCACCCAGCTTTTCTGCTGTAGTCCATTCACCATCAATATAATGCGAACAATACAAATCATAATTCGGATAGGAGCCACCCCCTACCGATGCAGTGGTCATCCTTGAGAAAATCAGCATATCATTGCTCAAATTGATGGTAGGACTACCCTCATGATTTGATCGGTTGAACGGTGACGGAAGCGGTTCTCCTTTCCCAAAAGTTCCATCCGTGCGCTTTTTGCTAAAGCTGAAAAACTCTTTGTTGACCGTACCGCCTTTCCCAAACGGAGAATTGTCCACCACATCCATCCTACGGGTAAAATAAAAACACTCCCCATCAGGTGACACCGTGGCCAAATACTCGTCATCCTTAGTCGAAATGCCCTTGACCGGCTTGGGTTCAAAAGGCACCGGATGACTTAGAATATGGTCGTAAAAAGCCGCTTTTTTGATAATCAACTGCGCTTCATCAATCTGCTCCATCTTCGTCACCAAATCCGGATTCTCAACCAGCACACGCGCAAACTTCTTGGCTTCTTCAAACTGCTCGGTGAAATAAGCCAGTCGTGCGGCATACAGATTATAGTGGATTTTATAATACGGACAGACAGCATAAATGGCATCGAATGCCTGCAATGCCTGGGCCGCATTCTGTTTTTTGATTTTTGTATCCAAGGCGAACTTGTCCAATTCTATTGGGAGATAATAGGCCAAAGCATAATAATACTGGGCTTCCAGATAAGTGGGATCCTGGGCCAACAGTTCCTCATACACTTCCAATGCCTCCGCTTTTTTCGCCGCTTTCTGCAGGTCACGGGCTTTTTTGAACAGTTTTTCAGAAGCTTTTGAAGGGGTTTGCCTGCAGGGATCCTCCTCATCTTGAGCAAAAACGGAAAAAACAGGCATACCCATCAGTAGCACCAAACATAGCTGCAACAACAACTTGTTTAATGTCAAAAGAGTCCGTTTTCCGTTAGAGAATTTCATGTCACTGTTGAGTTTTAAGCAGACCTCGTAATTTGCGAAAGCAAATTTACACATATTTCCTGAATTATACACAGACGCATGAACTTTATCGCATCAGCATGAAATCGGCCACCACCATGGCAGCCATAGCTTCCACCACAGGCAACACTCGCGGAGCCACGCATTTGTCGTTGCGTTCATTAGCCTTGTAAGTCACTGGATTTCCTTCAAAGTCTATAGTTTTCTGAACTATCTGCAACGATGGTATCGGCTTGAATGCCACCTTAAAATACACTTCCTGACCATTGGTGATGCCCGCCTGAACACCACCGTCATGGTTACTGTTGAATGAAAAATCTGGATTTTGGGTGTCATTATATTCACTGCCGCATGTCTCTGCTGCGGCAAAGCCCTCCCCTATCTCAAAACCTTTAGCAGCATTGATAGACATCATGGCAAAGGCCAATCGGGCATGGAACTTATTATACACCGGCTCACCCAAACCTGCCGGCAAATTGTAGATGCGACAACCCACCTTGGCCCCAAAAGTGTCACCTTCACAGCTCGGTTTTCCCGTTGATAACACCTCAGCGGTAATCGTAATCCCAAACTGGCGCAGATACAGCTTGGCGATGGCCCCAGCCACCACCCTACACACCGTTTGCCTCGCCGAGGCACGACCACATTCCTCATTGGACTTTGCCCCGTATTTCTGACGATACACAAAAGACGCATGGGAAGGTTTGATGACATACTTCTGAGGCTCATCCACCTGTACATCCCGATTCTGGATTTTAAATCGTATCGGCTCTCCTGTCGTCAATTTTTTAACGATCCCCGACGTGAATTCCACCACATCGGGTTCATTCCTTTTGGTAGAATTAGCATCTCTTGACGGGGCCCTTCGAGCCAATTCCGCCTGAATGAAACCCTCATCAATCGTTACTCCCGCAGGGCAATTCTCTATCACCCCAGACATATACTGCCCATGGGTGTCGCCCTCATCCGTCAGGCGGAAGATGATGCCGAAAGTATCGTTTTGTTGGGTCATTTTATTACAATGTAGAGACGCACCATGGCACGTCTCTACATTTAATTATCAATTGCAAATTGTCAATTATTTACGCCTCAGCTTCCTTCTTGCAGCAGCAACCGCAAGAGAAACCTTTCCAAACACAAGCGGCCAAAGCACCACCTACAAGAGGAGCCACGATGAATACCCACAAATCAGCCAAAGCCTGACCACCAGCGAAAATGGCCGGTCCGATGGAACGAGCGGGGTTTACAGAAGTACCCGTTAAGTTAATGCATACCAAGTGAATCAATATCAAAGACAAACCGATAGCCAAACCAGCCAAGTTACCAGCACCAACCTTGGCATCAGTAGTTCCAAGAACCACCAACACAAAGATGAAGGTAGCGATAACCTCAACTAAAAAGGCGCCACCAGCGCCGCCTGCATTGGCCACACCATTGGTACCCAATCCACCAGTCAAATCGGGAGCGGCAACCACATTGGTAAGCAGCAACAAAACTGCACCAGCGATAATACCGCCGAGAACCTGTCCCACCCAGTAGCCACAAGCGTCTTTCCAAGTCATTCTGCCTGAAAGGGCCACGCCCAAAGTAATCGCAGGATTGATATGGCAGCCAGAAATACCGCCAATAGTATAAGCCATGGCAACTACAGCCAAACCAAAAGCGACAGCCGTACCTACCACGCCAGCGGGAGTGTTACAACCGAGGAACATAGCCGTTCCGCAACCAAGGAGTGTCAGAACAAAAGTTCCAACCATTTCAGCAAAATACTTTTTCATAATCTTGAGTTTTAGTTATTATTAAGTGAGTGTTTTTTCATTTTTGATTCTGCAAATTTACACAAATTTCCTGAATTATGTGCAGACATATAAATTTTATTGTAGGGAATGCAATTCATTATTTTACCGTAGGGACGCGATTTATCGCATACGAAAAAAACATACAAATTATTTCACATTGTCGCCCTCCCTTCATACTAAACAAACACAAAAAGAGGGCAACCAGAAAAAAATTGGTCACCCCCCTTATAACAACAGGATACAACATACATACCCCGTGTACACTCAATTTAAAATTCTAATTTCTATAAAAGTATCGTTTAGAAACGTTTGAATGCATAGGTATTACCACGATAGTTCACACCATTATCACAATAAATGTAAGAATAATCATTTCCAACTTCGCCATTCCGATTAATGTTGGTTAAAGCTAAACCAAAATAATTATCCTTTACATATCCAAGGAGACCCCCAGAAGCTGAGTATATTTTATTGTTGTTGGCAGGGTCTTTTTCAAAATTTTTATTACCAGCAAAAGTGGAAGAACCTATCCTCTGTGGAAAGCCAGGTCTTAGGAGAAGTGCCTTATCCAATGTTACACTTGAATTATCGATTGCTTGTTTTTGTAATTCCTGTCTGTATTGATCTGCTTTATTCCCGGTAAATTTACCGAGTCCTACACCTGCACCATTGGTAATGACATTAGCATAGATTTCAATTTCATCCATTCCTGGTATAAACCAGCCTTCTCCAAGTGATATTGCCCAAGCAACTTCTGGAAAGTAATCATCTAAAGATATACCATTTTTCGAACAATAACTGACAATATTTTTGCAATTTTCTTCGCCACTGGTTCCATTTAGATTTTCAGCCATCATAGCCTTTTGTACTTTCGCTATTTTTGAATCTTTTTCACCCTTAACCATCAAAGGAGTTGGTAATTGTGGGATATAATCTTCTACAGAAACCCCCGCTTCTTTTGCTCTTGCTTTCAGCATATCCTTTACTAACAGATTATTCTCTGGCAATGCAACGGGTGAAATCATAAGTCCGTGTTCACCTGTTTCATCAACATAGATAACCATAGCTATAAATTTTCCCTGAGGGACCATTTGTCCTACATGGTAACGTTCTTGTGCCTGTACTACTAATATTGTGCAAAGCAACAAAATCGATAATAATAATTTTTTCATTGTTAGAAGTCGTTTGATTGTTTACATGCTGGAAATAAATATATGCATTAGGAATATTATTCCTCGTCCTTGTTCTCTTCCTCGTATTTCTTGATGATTTCGCTCTGAACCTCAGCGGGAACCTGCTGGTATTCGGCAAACTTCATGCTGTAGGAAGCACGACCTGAAGTGATGGAACTCAAAGTGGTGGAATATTTGTTCATCTCTGCCAATGGAATCTTGGCGTGGATGATATGGAAAGCACCTTCATTGTCCATACCCATCATGATACCACGACGACCCTGCAGGTCAGTCATCACATCACCCATACGGTCTGACGGAACGAATACGTCCACATCATAAATGGGTTCCAGAATCTTGGGACCAGCATTCTTGAACGCATCCTTGAAGGCATTTCGACCAGCCAACTTGAATGCCAATTCGTTAGAGTCAACGGGGTGCATTTTACCATCATAGATGTTCACCACGATGTCACGGGCGTATGAACCAGTCAGAGGACCTTCTTCCATCTTCTCCATGATACCTTTCAAGATAGCCGGCATGAAGCGTGCGTCAATAGCACCACCCACGATACAGTTGTTATAGATGAGCTTACCACCCCAAGGCAGGTCATAGCTTTCAGTGGCACGGATAGGATACTTGGTCTGGTTGGGCATGCCTTCATAGTAAGATTCAATCAGCATGTGAACTTCACCAAACTGACCGGAACCACCAGACTGTTTTTTATGACGATACATGGCTTCTGCAGATTTCGTGATGGTTTCACGATACGGAATCTTCGGAGCATAGTATTCAACTTCAATCTTGTTCAACTTCTCCACCATCCATTTGATGATATTGAGATGCTGCTCACCCTGACCAGAGATGATCATCTGCTTCAATTCCTTGGACTGCTCCATCAGGAAGGTCGGATCAGTCTTGCGGATTTCATTCAGAACCGCACCTAATTTTTCCTCATCAGCAGTATTTTTAGCTCTTACAGCTGTGCGGAATTTAGGATCTGGATAAGCAGTGGGTTCAATGATGTCGTCACCCTTGGCAACCAAGGTAGTGCCACAAGGAGTTGATTTCAGCTTAATGGTGGCCACGATGTCACCAGCCACAGCCTTCTCAACCTCAACTCTGTTCTTACCAGCGAATACCAGCAACTGAGAGATTCTTTCCTTGGTGTTGGTGTTGTTGTTCATCACATCGGCAGCCTTGGCAACCTCACCGTCGCAAACCTTGATGAAGGAAACTTCACCCAAGTGCTGTTCGATAGCGGTCTTGAAAACAAAGCCCACGAAAGGTTCAGCAGCGTTGAATTTATGTTCGTTGCCGTTGGTAGCTTTCATAGCGGGAGCTTCCATCGGGCTCGGGCAGTTCTTGATAACGAGATCCATCAGGCGGTCAACACCCTGGTCGGAACGAGCGGCCACGCAAACTACCGGGAAAGTACCACGGTTGGCGATACCCAGCTTCAGACCTTTCACCATGTCTTCTTCTGACAAAGTGCCTTCTTCGAAGAATTTGTCCATCAAAGCCTCGTCATTCTCAGCAGCAGCTTCGATCAAAGCATTGTGCATCTCTTCGGCTTTGTCTTTCTGGTCAGCGGGAATGTCTTCCACCACCATCTTACCTCCGTTAGCAGGGAATTTCAAAAGTTTCATCTGCAGCAAGTCGATAACGGAATCGAAACCGATACCGGCATTCACAGGATATTGCAGAGCCATCACGCTACCACCGAAATATTCTTTCAGCTGATGCAGGGTCTCGTCGAAATTGGCTTTTTCATGATCCAGCTGGTTCACCACGAAAACCACGGGAACATTCATGTTCTTGGTCCAACGCCACTGGATTTCAGCGCCTACGTCAACACCGTTCTGGGCATTGATAACCATCAAAGCGGAATCCATCACGCGGAGAGCGCCGATGGTTTCACCGATGAAGTCATCAAAACCGGGGCAGTCAATCATGTTGATCTTTGAGCCCTCGAATTCAGCATACATCACGGTTGACTGAATGGACTGCTGTCTTTCCAACTCCACATCGCGATAGTCAGAGATTGTGTTTTTGTCTTCTACGGTACCACGTCTGCTCACAACACCGCCATGGAAGGCCATAGCTTCAGCCAAAGTGGTTTTACCGGTACGGTTACCTCCGATAAGGGCAACATTTCTAATTTCCTTAGTCTGATAAACTTTCATCGTTGATTTGGTTATTTTATATTAATAAATATTATTGCTAAAAAAGTGGCGGCAAAGATACGAAAAAAATCAATGTGCAAATTAGGTAATGTGCTAATTAATTAGCAAATTAGTTAATTAGTTAATTAGCAAATGTGCAAAAGAGAATAATGTGCTAATTATCAATGTGCTAATGTGCCAATTGAACTAGCAAATTAGTTAATGAGCAAATGATCAAATTAATAAAGTTGGAAACTGAAAGTTGTATTTTGAATTCTGAATTTTGAATTTTGAATTCTCACTTCTTAATTACGGTTACCGTTTTAACATCGTTTGTAGCGGTATTGCGGAAACGCACGAAGTAAGTTCCTGTCGCCAGTTTGGTCACATCAACGGTAGTGTTTTCGTCTGCCATTTTGAAGTTCAGCACATGACGGCCGGTAGCGTCATACATCACAGCGTCGGAAGTTTGCCATTGCTCGTCCGCACGGATATGCATCACATTGCCTACCGGATCGGGATATATCAGCAATTGCTGCTGCATAATGGCACTCACCGCTTCTCCTCCTGGCACATATCCTTCCGGAACAAGCTGAACATCTACCTGTTGGGCACTGCCATCAACCGTTGTCACCTGTATCGTTTTGGACACATAACCCTCGGCAGAGAAAGTGACGGTATAAGTACCCGATTTAATAGGTCTATAATATTTACCTTCAGGAAGATAGGAATATACCTCTGAAAAATTGATGTCATGATTCTGAATGAACACTTCCGCTTCCAAAGGGGCCCCCGTAATCGAATCTGTCACAGTTCCGTTAAAGCCATTCAAACATTCCTCCACATAATTCAACAAAGAATGTTTCAGGCTAGTCCAGAACTGTGGCAATTGAGAGCTTGAAGGCGACTTGTCTTCTGAGATTTCAATAGTCACCTCCCTGCAATGCTGGTAATAATTCATATAGTCCTGACGGCTGCCGTCAACCGTGTACCAATCCCCACCTGGAGTCACAGGACCATCACTGTCGTAATCCCCCATGAAATAACCTGTAGGACCATATTTATGACAGGTGTCGGCAAAAGAATTTCCCACCAGCCACCACCATGATTCGTCGGCATGAGTCACTTGGTCAGAAGTCCAATAATCCCACGGGAAATTATATAGTTCTGTTCCCCCATGAAAATTGGCGGACATCACAAAATGATGCGAGGAGGCGAAATCTATCATAGCCTGAATTTCCGGTTCATAACTCTTGGCAGGCTGCCCCACCTCCGGATAATGGCGGTTCAAATCCACCCCATTGGCATTGGCACGCGTCGAACCCGGATTCCAATACGACCCGCCACCCATGGAATCATCACTACGGGCATACATGCCATCCGGATTCTCCACTGGACAAATCCACAAATCAACATGATCCATTATGGCTTGCACCTGGGCATCTGTGGTGTAATTATTCAGCAGATAATCTATCAAATGCAACATCATGACAAAACCCGTCTGCTCATCGCCATGCATGGTGGAGGTATAGAAGAACTGCGGACGCTGCTCGCTTCCATCTACATTACTGCCCACATAACAAGCCAAAAGACTGTGGTCATTGGGCGTCACTGCTAAAATAGTATCGACA
>Ga0265301_10004984_pt1 | contig 13204 bp, 15 predicted proteins | sample AusTroGonzalo_MG_2_FD_193488 | JGI IMG/M metagenome (GOLD analysis project Ga0265301, IMG submission 193488) | Bovine rumen microbial communities from tropical cattle in Woodstock, Queensland, Australia - Gonzalo_04 | ecosystem: Host-associated > Mammals > Digestive system > Stomach > Rumen ...
CTGGGCTACTCTGTAGGTAAGATGTTCAAGTTCAATACTGCCAAGAAGCGCACACTGTCAATCGAGGTGGGCATGCAGAACGCCGGTTTAGGCACCAACCTGGCAATGACATTCTTTGTCGCTACCAACCCGATGGCCGTAGTTCCCTGCGCCATATCATGCGCCTGGCACAGCATCAGCGGCACCATCCTGGCCAACATCTTCGCTCGCCGGAAATAGTACAAAAGGGGTCAGACCCCTTTTGTTCATTTGCAACGGTTTTGCAACGCCAAATCGTTGCCAGATGGTTTTGGTGGCTATACTTTTGAGCCATCAAAAACATTCTGAGCTATGATGAGAAGATTATTGTCAATAGCATTATTGCTTGCGGTTACTGAATTTGTGTTTGCCAGCAGCACATGGTACGCATCATTTTTTGAGATTAATATTGCGCCAACCATTAAAGGTAGGGTGATTGACCAGAAATACGTTTATGAGGGGCCAAATGACGGCCAATATTTACATACAATACTGGTGCTTGATAATTTTGGCTTGAATGTGCCGGACACCATCACACTTGTGTGGTCAAGTTGGGGTGATGGCTATTCATCAGATGTTTTCTCAAAACAATACATTGACCAATCTCTTGAGTTACACAGGAAACTATATCTGAAAGACCCTGATAATTATCATTTCCTTTTGGATAATAATACTGATTACTACTTTGTTTTCAAGAAGATTAAGGCGGATCAGAGCTATTGGATGGAACGGCATTTCGAGATAAAAGGGGACTACACGTATTGCCGTGAGGGATATTTTACAGAAAGGCTTGAAAAGAAGAAACAGGCAAGAATGCCGGTCAAGACTTTTGAAAAGAAACTAAGAGCGGCCTACAGGTATAGGATTGACGATTTCAATAAATGGATATCTGTAAGGCAGCGTGAATATGTAGACCTGGGTTTAAGCGTAAAATGGGCTACATGCAATGTCGGGGCCGATGAGCCCAATGAGGGCGGCCTTATTTATGCATGGGGTGAGCATCTTAACAAAATTGATTTTGAGTGGAGCAATTATTGGTTGTGTATTGATTCCTGTGATAACCTGACCAAATACAATACTAAACCCGGTTTCGGTCCTATGGACAGCCTCACGGTTCTTGAACCGGACGAAGATGTTGCCCATGTAAGATGGGGCGGCAATTGGCGAATGCCGTCAATTGAAGAGTGGCAGGAACTTAAGGATAACTGTACCTGGACTTTGGATTCGATACCATCCAAATATCGTTATATGTCTTATATGAAAGTTTATAGGATAACCAGCAACAAACCCGGATACACTGATCGTTCCATCATTCTGCTGGCAACCAATTACTGGTCAAGAGACCTTGATGCCGATGATCCCTCCAAGGCGTTCAGCCTGAATGCCAGCACCTATCGCTACAAAGGCCTGCTGGTCCGCCCCGTCTGTCCGTAATCCGCGAAATCTTGATTTTTTTTGTGAAAGACGCATAGGGTAATAAAATTATTACCTATATTTGCAAAAACAATAAATCTAATTGCTATGCCTACTGTATTTATTATCATGGGATTCATTTTCAAGTTTTATTCCAATGAGCACAACCCTATTCATATCCACGTTGAGAGAGGTGGGGCTTATGCCAAGTTCACAATCTTTCCTGTTCAGCTAGTGGATAATCACGGGTTCAAGCCATCGGAAATAAAAATGATGGAATCCATTATTGAGGATAATCAGGAGGTTATAGCCCAGCACTGGAACCGATACTTTAATAAATGCAAGTAAGATGATAGAAATAGAAAGGATTTGGCTCACGGATGACGCAGTATGGATTCGTACCAAAAATGGTGACGAAGCCTGTGAGTATTACGCCGATTACCCGCGTCTAAGATCTGCTAGGCCTGAGCAGAGAGCCAATTATAAGGCAGATAAGTTCGGAATACATTGGCCCGATATTGATGAGGATCTCAGTTATGAGGGTTTCTTTTATCCCAAGAACCATACTGAACTCTATCGCTTATTCATAGCTCATCCCGAGTTAAATGCATCGGCTGTAGCCCGCCGCATGGGAATATCGCAAAGCCTCTTTGCTCAATATATAAGTGGAGCAAAAAAACCATCACAGGCCCGCCTGGAAGAAATCTACGCCACATTACACGCTATCGGCCAAGAACTGATAGCTATTTCTTGACTTTTTGGGCATTAGATTATTTGATATGCTTGCGGGCTTTCATTTCCTGAAGGTTTGCTTTTGAATCAAAATCCCCCACACAACCACTTGCCAAACCTTCTTCAATGGCAGTGCGCAGAGCAGTTATTCTTTGTTCTTGTTTTTCCATATCGTTTTCTTTTCTTTTCTCGCTTCACTGATTATCTCGTTTATTTCATCCAACGTCAAATCCTGTATTCCGGCCTCTTTGGCCTGTTCTCTTAATGCCATGAAAGCGTTCCATGCTTTCTCGTTTCGTTCCTGTTTGGTAGGAGCTTTGATCTCAAAAGGAATCCTGCGCTCGCGTACCACAGTTCTCATGAAAACGGTTATTGCAGCGGTGTTGCTGAACCCGAATTCATCACAAAGGGAATCAAAACTTCTTTTTAGAGTTTCATCCACTCTGATGGAAATTGTTGCTTGTGACATAAATAATTGCTTTAGTATGTAATGCAAAGTTAGTACAATCTGCTAACATAATGCTTAATTATTGCATTATTTTTGCGTCTAAAGGTATTGGGGCGAAGCGAGTATGCGAGCGAGAGCGGCCGGGTAGGCCGCCCTGTTCGCTGTGGCGAACTAAAAAAGGAATAGGTTCTATCTCGGCAAGTAGGCTTTTTTTCATATAATATATTTGGTTAGATGCGGAAATGATCCTATTTTTGCAAATAAATGCAGAAAAGTGTTTTGAGTTGGCATTATTCTGCACTTAATTGTAGATTATGGAGATTAAAAGAGACATTATTGAAACCTTTCAGAATTGGAAGGAATCACCTCGACGTAAGCCGATGCTACTACAGGGTGCACGTCAGATTGGAAAGACATGGGCGGTGGAGCAGTTCGGAAAAACCTGTTACGAACACTTTGTAAAATTTGATTTGGACCGCAGTCCTGAAATCATTGATGCATTCCGCGTCTCAAAGGAGCCGGCCCGCGTCATCAAGGAGCTCCAGGCATACAGTGATGCTCCTCTTCTTCCTGACAAAACCCTTATTTTTTTTGATGAAATACAGGAGAGTGAGGAGGTATTCAATTCACTGAAATACTTTTGCGAGGATGCGCCACGGTATCATATCATTGCTGCTGGTTCTCTGCTTGGCGTAGCCGTAAAGCGTAAACACATGAAAGTTCCCGTAGGGAAGGTGAATAAGGTGGATATGTATCCTGTCACTTTTAGGGAATTCATGCGAATGGCCGATCCAACCGCATTTGAATTTGTGGACAAACTTGAGGCGCCGGAGCATCTCCCTACTGTCATATTCAACAAGTTGGCATCTGAATACCGTCGATATCTGATTTGTGGGGGAATGCCGGAATCTGCATCACTGATGCTGGATGGGGCGGGTATGGCGGATATTGATTCCGCCCTACAAGACATTCTGGATCTGAACGAGGTTGACTTTTCCAAGTACGCGGAGCCGCAGGAGGTAACCCGCATCCGTGCCGTATGGCACAGCCTTCCCGCTCAGCTCAGCAAGGAAAACCGTAAGTTCATATACCGCGTCATACGTACTGGAGCCCGGGCTAAAGATTATGAATCAGCACTAACGTGGCTAGTTGATGCCGGTCTGGCGTATCAGATATTTAATGTCTCCAAGCCTGGCATTCCGCTGAGCGGCTATGAGGAGCATGAGGCTTTCAAGTTTTACGCCTACGACTGCGGTATCCTGCGCCGTTTGGCCGGGGTCAAGGCCGATGTGATTCAGAACCGGAATGCCGGTTATACGGAGTTTAAGGGTGCAATGGCTGAGAATGTCGTGTTGCAGTCCCTATTGCCGCAATTGAGAGGAGAGAAGCCTTACTATTGGAGCTCGGATGGCAGGGCTGAGATAGAATTCCTTATCGATGTGGACGGCGGGGTGATTCCCGTGGAAGTAAAGGCCGAAGGTAACACAGCAGGTCGGAGTCTTTCTGTCTATACAGAGAAATATAGCCCCAGTCGCCGCATCCGTATATCCATGAACAACTTACAAGAAAACGGCGGGCTATATAGTATTCCCAATCCAATGGCAGACTGGATAACTCACCTTGTTAAATTGTAAATTTTGAAATCTAAAAAAAAATAGTATGACTTTATCAGATTGGTTCCAAGGATTCGAAAAAGGGATAAGCTGTCTGAACGAGGAACAGCTCGCCTCATTCTTCTCGGAATGCGGGAAAAATTGTGTGAAATGTGGAACACTACAAATCTATCAGGAACTATATGAAAAAGCAAAAGGTGATTTGGACACCTTCTTTTCAGAAGCAAACAAACTGCCTGGCGTTAAAAGCGAAATCATTAAAAAAGGTTCTGCGTATCATCTACACTTTATGGAGTGTACCTGCATGCTTCACCGGCAAGGATATGTTTCCACACCCTTACTTTGTGAGTGCTCCAAGCAAAGCATTCTTTACGTCTTGCATTCATTATGGAAAGACAAGGCTTTTCGGGTAACAATCTGCGAATCCATTTTACGAGGTAACCAACATTGCAAAATGCAAATTGAAACAACAGACCACAGATAACTATCATGCAAGAAGCTCTCGAATTCCTCAAAAACAACAAGGACGTTGCTCTAGCAACAGTAAGTGCCGATGTCCGTCCCATGGTCCGCGCCTTCCAGATAATGAAAGTCAGCGGTACTACACTGTACTTTGCAACCAGCTCATCAAAGCAGGTCTATAAGGAATTGCAGGCCAACCCTGCAATAGAGCTTCTGGCCCTCAAGGACAACATATCAGTAAGAGCAGGAGGCGATGCCTCTTTCAATGTGTCCGATGCCCTCCAGCAAGAGATATACGATACTAACCCAGTGCTCCAGCGCCTATATCCCGATTACCGGGCTCTCACATACTTCAGTATGGAGATAGACCATTTGGACTACTTTGACCTTACACCAACCCCGCCTGTATTCCGTCATTATGATAAGAAAACCGGCATGACACAATAGGGCCTGTTCCCATGTGTTACGCAGGTGTTAACGTATTGGTGCGAGCGAATGCTTGGAGCGAGACCGCGGTCCCGGAGGGCCGCCAAGCGAAATGAAATGGAGCGCATTTGACGGAGTCAAATTAAAAAAAGGTCCCGGGTACGACAAGAGGGAGGCAAAACCTCCCTCTTGTTCGTACCCAGAGCCGGGGTCGAACCGGCACGGGTCGCCCCACTGGTGTTTGAGACCAGCGCGTCTACCGATTCCGCCATCTGGGCTTGGTGTCAAAACCGCCGCGAAGGTACAACAATTTGCTGAAACAAGCGGGATAGGTGTTGTTTTTTTTGTTTGGGTGCGTTTTTAACAGCCTAATGCTTGCGGGTTTGGAAATAAGCAATATCTTCGTAGCAATCTATAAAAAGTACTATGTTAGGACAAGATAATTTCTGCGTTGTGCTGGCAGGTGGATTCGGCACGCGGCTTTGGCCTTTGAGCCGCAAGGGTATGCCCAAGCAGTTCCTTGATTTCAACAACAACGGTCATACGTTGCTTAAGGAGACTGTAGAGAGGATGAGACGCATTTTTCCTGAAGAGAACATTATAGTCTCCACAAATCTGGATTTTTATGAGGATGTTTGCAAGCAGCTGCCGGACCTGAATCCGTTGCAGGTGCTGCGCGAGCCGGTCATGAAAGGAACGGCACCAAGCATCACGCTGGCATCGTACCATATCCGCGACATCAACCCCAATGCCAACATGCTGGTTGTACCGTCTGATCTGGTAATCAAGGATGAGGCGCCATACATTGATGTCATTGAGCGGGGTATGTCTTTTGTGAGTGAGAACAACAGTATACTTACGGTGGGTATCAAGCCTACAAGGCCTGAAACCAGGTTCGGATACATCCAGATTAATGAGAAACAGGCCGAAGGCATTTACAGCGTGCGCACGTTCACTGAGAAGCCTGAGGAGTCTTTTGCCAAGGTGTTTGTGGACAGCGGCGAGTTCTATTGGAACTCCGGCATTCTGATGTGGAACGTGAATGCTTTCATCGATATTGCCAAGACTCATCTGCCGGATATGATATCGCAGTTCAACCGTATTTATGATACCAAGCATAACCGTGATGAACGGCGCAGTCTTCTCTACTCAGTATATGAGGCGTTCCCGCATATCTCTATTGATTACGGAATCCTGGAAAAGACTGATAAGGTGTGCATGGCCATAGGTGATTTCAGCTGGAACGATATTGAGAGTTGGGATTTGCTCTATGATTATTGCGCCAAAGACTCCGATGGTAATGTGCTGGGTATGTACAACTATCAGGTTTATAACTGCAACAACAGTATGTTCCTGTGCAACAAGGAGAAAAAGCTTGTGGTTATAGATGACTTGTCTGATTTCCTGGTGGTTGATACTGATGATGTGCTGGTTATCTGCCGTCGTAACAACGAGACTGACTTTAAGAAATATATTAATGATGCCATGCTTAAGTATGGCGAAAAGTACTCTTGAATGAGTAGGAACAAGATTAAGTTACCGGGGCTCTTGGCATTGAGCCCCATTATTGTTTTTCTGGTAGTTTATCTGGTGTCGTCGCTGCTGGCGGGCGATTTCTACAAGGTGCCGGTTTCATCGGCTTTTCTTGTGGCATCGGTCTATGCGGTGGCCATAACTCCGGGGCCGATAAGCAGGCGCGTCAATATATTTTCAGAGAGCGCGGGCCATTGGAACATCATGCTGATGGTGTGGATCTTCATGCTGGCGGGTGCGTTTGCGGGGTCAGCCAAGGAGATTGGCTCCATTGAGGCTACGGTGAACTTTACGCTGAGCATAGTTCCGGCTAAGGCTCTGCTGGCCGGCTTGTTCCTTACAGCTTGTTTTGTGTCATTGGCCATCGGTACCAGCGTGGGCACAATCGTGGCGCTGGTTCCCATTGCTGTGGGTATTGCCGATGAGACCGGACTCAACCCGGCCATGATGGCAGCGCTTGTGGTGGGCGGCTCTTTCTTTGGTGATAACCTCTCATTCATATCGGATACTACCATCGCGGCCACGCGGGCCGTGGGCTGCGCCATGCAGGACAAATTCAAGGCAAACTTCATGATTGTGCTGCCTGCGGTGCTGGTCATTACAGGTATTTACATCTACAAGGGGCTTAATATCAGCAGTGTTTCGAATACTGACGCTATTGAGTGGCTCAAGCTGATTCCTTATCTGTCTGTCATTGTGCTGGCTTTGTTCGGACTTGACGTGACGCTGGTGCTGGTCATAGGCATCCTGCTCAATGCAGTGGTGGGATTCGGCACAGGGTCTATTGACTGGTATGATCTGCTGGGCTCGATAGGTAGCGGAATTGCCGGTATGGGTGATCTGGTGATTGTGACTCTGTTGGCTGGCGGAATGCTGGGAATCATCCGTCATAACGGTGGACTGGAGTATATCATAAACGGGATATCGCGTCACGTTCACGGACGCAGGGGCGCAGAGCTGGGCATAGGTCTTCTTACGGCTTTGGCTAATCTCTGTACTGCCAACAATACCATTGCCATCATCACGGTGGGTAGTATAGTCAATGACATCTCTGAAAAATATGATATTCCCAAACGCCGCGCTGCCAGCCTGATGGATATATTCAGCTGCTTTGTGCAGGGAATCATCCCTTACGGCGCCCAACTGCTTATGGCTGCCGGCCTTACCGGTCTGGCTACCACACAGATAATTCCCTATCTCTATTATCCGTTTGCTGTAGGGATCTGCGTCATACTCTCTATCCTCTTCCGAAGAAAGTAGAGCAATTTGGACTCATCATGCGCTCCTTCTAGGACTTGACTGCGAAGCTTGTTGAGGACTCGAAGAGTCCGAAAAACCTAGGACCATGGGGCCTAGGTCAAGTCCATAAAACAAAATCAGTTCCAATTTCTTGGAACTGACCAGCGCTCCTTCTAGGACTTGAACCTAGGACCCCCTGATTAACAGTCAGATGCTCTAACCAACTGAGCTAAAGAAGCTTTTTGCCACATCTGGAGCACTGCTGCTCTCAAACGCGGTGCAAATTTACCGCCTTTTTTGAAATATCCAACACATGCAGGCAAAAAAAACTGCCGGAATGCCAAAAATTCGGCGATAAGGCTAAAATTGTATATCTTCGCGGAAACGAACCATATTTACTATGAAGAGATTTCTTAAGGGCGTTGCCCTTTATGCTATAATAGGTCTCGCACAGGTTTCGGTGAATGCTCAGAACGCCGACGACCATAACTTTGAGATTGCTAAGAATCTGGAGATATTTCATGATATCGTAAACGAGCTGGACAGATACTATGTAGATACCATCAATCCGTCAAAGACTATTGAGAGTGGCATTCAGGCAATGCTCAGGGGTATCGATCCTTATACTGAGTATTATCCTGAAAAGGATATGAACGACCTCAAGATGATGACTACGGGTAAGTATGCCGGTATAGGAGCGGTCATTCGCCAATACACCGGTCGTGACTATATTTATATAGATGAGCCCTATGAGGGTATGCCTGCAGCAAAGTACGGATTGAAAGCCGGCGATGAGATACTGCGCATAAACGGTGAGAGCATGAAGGGAAAGGCATCAAGTTACGTAAGCGATCATCTGCGTGGTGATGCCGGAACAAAACTGACTGTTACCGTACGTCGCCCCGGAGTCAAGGACTCAATCAACGTGGAAGTGGAGCGCAGTGTCATTGCTCTGCCGTCGGTTCCTTATTACGGAATGTACCAGGGTTACGGTTATATCCTGCTTGACCAGTTTACCGAGAATTGTTCACGTGACGTGATGGAGGCTGTAGTGAAGCTCAAAGAGCAAGGAGCTAAGGGGATGATCCTTGACTTGCGCGGCAACGGAGGCGGATTGTTGCAGGAGGCCGTTGATATAGTGGGCCTGTTCGTTCCCAAAGGGACAAAGCTGGTTGAGACCAGAGGCAAGGTTCCTCAGGCATCATCAACTTATGTTACTCAGCGCAATCCTATTGATGTGAATATACCGTTGGTGGTTATAACCGATGACCAGTCTGCATCGGCATCGGAGATCGTGGCCGGTAGCCTTCAGGATCTGGACCGTGCTGTGATTGTAGGTACACGCACGTTTGGAAAGGGTTTGGTGCAGACTACCCGTATGCTTTCGTTCAACGGAACCCTCAAGGTTACCACCGCAAAGTATTATATTCCCAGTGGCCGATGCATACAGGAGATTGACTACTCCAAACGCAATGACAAGGGACAGGCTCAGCATATTCCGGACAGCTTGACCAATGTGTTCTATACAGCTGCAGGCAGGCCCGTTCGTGATGGAGGCGGAATCCGTCCGGATGTGGAGTGCAAGCAGGATACCATGCCTGACATTGTTTACTACATTGCACAGAACGTAGTGCTGTTTGATTTTGTCAATGAATGGTGTTCCAAGCATGAAACCATAGCTCCTGCACAGGATTTCAGTCTTACTGATGATGATTACAACGCATTCAAGGAGTTTGTGTGCAACAGCGACTTCAAGTATGAGAGCAGCAGCGGCAAGGCACTTGAATCACTCAAGAAGATTGCTGAGCGTGAGGGCTTGGCCGATAAGGCAAAGGATGAGTTTGAATCACTTGAGAGCAAACTCCAGTATGACCTAAACAGCGATCTGGATCAGTTCCGTTCAGAGCTGGAGCGTGTTATTGCATTGGAGATAGTGGTGCGCTATCATTATCAGCGCGGAGGTGTTGTTGAAAGCTTGAAATCAGATAAGTTCCTGAAAGAGGTGGTCAGTCTGATGGGTGACCGTAAGCGCTACGACTCTATCTTGGCCGGCCCTGAAACGAAACAGTAAAGGTCTATTTGACCTGTTTTCTGAACCCTCCGTTTTTCTGTTTTTCAATCCTAACCGTCTCTGAATGGTCAGGCAGTGCAATTGTGGATACGATATCGGTCTCTCCGTCCACTATGAGCAGGCTGCTTTCCTTTGCAAAGCGACCTACGGAAAGCGTAAGGGTTGATTGCGGGGTACCTTCAAACAGCAGGCTGTCATTCATGTAAACTGAGAGCGGACTGCCCAGCGTGGATTCCTCCAGAATTATGTCGTAGCGGTCACTGTAATGTGTAGCCTGTTTTTTGTCAAATATCCTGAATGACATGAAAAGGAACAGCACCACTATCACCAGTACCAGGACTATCATGACGAGTGATCCCAGTAGGAATGTGTTGTTTGCTCTTATCGTTCTTCTCTTCATAAACCGGAAATTCGGTACAAAGCTACCCGTTTTTCTTGTAAAAGTCATCAGAAATTCCGAAACTTGCATCAACTAATCAAATTACAAACTGAAATAAAATGAAAAAATCAGGAATCATTCTGCTGGCAGCTTTGATGCTGGCTCCTTTTAAGGTTCTGGCTCAGCCGGATCCTAATTTCCACATTTACATTTGCTTCGGTCAGTCTAATATGGAGGGTAATCCCCGTCCTGAGCAGATGGACAAGGAGAACGTAAGCCCCCGTTTCCTTACTATGAACGCTGTGGATTTCCCCGACAGCAAGATGGGTGAGTGGCGTACTGCCGTTCCGCCGTTGGCACGTCCCAACACGGGTCTTACTCCTGTTGACTATTTTGGCCGCACTATGGTTCAGAATATGCCTGAAGATGTCAAGATTGGTGTCGTGATGGTAGCTGTAGCTGGTTGCTCAATCGACCTTTTTGATAAAGACAAGTGTGAGGAGTACATCCCCAAGCAGGCTCAGTGGATGAAAAACATCTGTGAAGCTTACGGCGGCAACCCCTACAACCGTCTGATCGAGCTCTGTAAGAAGGCTCAGCAGGATGGTGTTATCAAGGGTATCCTGCTGCATCAGGGTGAGACCAATACCAATGACCCCCAGTGGCCGGCTAATGTAAAGAAGGTCTATGATGACATCCTGGCTGACCTGGGTCTTGAGGCCGGTTCAATTCCTCTGCTGTCAGGTGAGGTGGTTCCTGCCGATCAGCGTGGCCAGTGCGCCGCTCACAATGAGGTTATGGCTAAGCTGCCCGAGACTCTGCCGCAGGCAATGGTTGTTCCCGCATACGGATGTGAGGCCGGTCGTGACCATCTGCATTTCAACTGCAAGGGTCTGCGTGAGTTCGGCCGCCGCTATGCCGCTCGCATGCTGGGATACCTTGGGTATTGATTTTTTAAGCATTTTCTTGGTCGGGTGCAGGATAATAGCTATCTTTGCACCCGATAAGATGATGTGTGGAGAGGCCGAGGGCCTCTTTTTTGTTGCCATACAGTTACTTATCAGAAACAAGTTTTAGTTTTTATATGATTGACAAACAACAAGTTATCGGTATTGCACAGAAATGGCTTGACACTAAGGAAGGCTATTTTCTTGTTGATGTAGATGTTACCACTGACAACCGCATTGTAGTTGAGATTGACCAGGCCGAAGGTGTCTGGATTGACGACTGCGTGGACCTGAGCCGTTTCATTGAGTCGGCGCTGGACCGTGATGTTGAAGACTATGAGCTGGAGGTTGGATCGGCAGGAATAGGTCAGCCGTTCAAGGTATTACAGCAGTACATCAATCATATAGGTCAGGAGGTTGAGGTCTTGCCCAAGAGCGGCGCAAAGATCAAGGGTATCCTGACAGAGGCCGATGAGAAGGGCTTTAAGATCCGTACCACCCGTAAGGAGAAGGTTGAGGGTTCCAAGCGTCCCAAGACCGTAGAGGTGGAGATGCCCTACAGCCACGATGAAGTGAAATATGTAAAATACGTAATAAGTTTAAAGTAAAATGGCTACTAAGAAAGAAGAGACGATCTCATTGATCGATACCTTTCAGGAGTTCAAGGAACTGAAAAACATTGACCGCATGACGCTGGTCTCAGTCCTTGAGGAGAGTTTCCGCAGTGTAATCTCAAAGATGTTCGGCACCGATGAGAACTACTCTGTAATCGTTAACCCCGATAAGGGTGACTGCGAGATCCAGCGTTCACGTATAGTTGTCGAGGACAAGGATCTAGAGGATTCAAACACCCAGATTTCACTTACTGAGGCCCGTCAGATTGACGAGGACTTTGAGGTAGGTGAAGAGGTTTCAGAGCAGGTTGACTTCTCAAAATTCGGCCGCCGCGCCATCCTTAACCTGCGTCAGACTCTGGCTTCAAAGATTCTGGAGCTTGAGAAGGACAGTCTCTACAACAAGTATGTTGAGAAAATTGGTACCATCGTTAGCGGTGAGGTTTACCAGATCTGGAAGAAGGAGATCCTGCTTCTGGATGAGGAGGGTAATGAGCTGCTGCTGGCCAAGACAGACCAGATTCCCAGCGATTTCTTCCGTAAGGGTGAGACCGTTCGCGCCGTTGTGGACCGCGTTGACAACGTGAACAACCCCAAGATCATGCTGAGCCGCACATCACCTGTGTTCCTGCAGCGTCTGCTGGAGCAGGAGGTTCCTGAGATTGCCGACGGTCTGATCACAATCAAGAAGATTGTCCGCATTCCCGGTGAGCGTGCCAAGATAGCAGTTGAGTCTTATGATGACCGTATCGATCCCGTAGGCGCCTGCGTAGGTGTTAAGGGTTCACGTATACACGGTATCGTTCGCGAGCTGCGTAACGAGAACATTGACGTTATCAACTACACCACAAATATTGAGCTCTTCATCAAGCGTGCCCTGAGCCCCGCCAAGATATCTGAACTGAATCTGGATACCGAGGCCCGTCGTGCAGAGGTTTACCTCAAGCAGGATCAGGTTTCACTTGCTATCGGTAAGAGCGGTCTGAACATCAAGCTGGCCAGCATGCTGACCGAGTATACAATCGATGTTTACCGCGAGCTTGAGCAGGAGCAGTCAGAGGAGGATATCTATCTGGATGACTTCCGCGGTGATATTGAGGATTGGGTTATTGATGCTCTGCTTGACGCAGGCTTTGAGACAGCCAAGGCAGTTCTGCGTGCTGACCGCGAGATCCTGACTGAGTCAGTTGACCTTGAGGAGGAGCAGGTAGACGAGATTCTGGATATCCTGGCACGTGAGTTTGCCGATGAGGAGGAATTCCAGAAGTTTATCAAGAAGTAAATAAGGATTAATCGGGGCAAGGCCCTG
>Ga0265301_10004987_pt1 | contig 13201 bp, 8 predicted proteins | sample AusTroGonzalo_MG_2_FD_193488 | JGI IMG/M metagenome (GOLD analysis project Ga0265301, IMG submission 193488) | Bovine rumen microbial communities from tropical cattle in Woodstock, Queensland, Australia - Gonzalo_04 | ecosystem: Host-associated > Mammals > Digestive system > Stomach > Rumen ...
TCTTGCCCGACCTCCCCGACTTCGCCGCCATCGACTTTGAGGCCGCCAACGGCGAGACCACCAGTGTGTGCAGCATGGGAGTCGTCATCGTACGCGATCGCGAGATTGTGGAGGAGTTCTACAGCCTCGTGAAGCCAGTGCCGAACCATTATGACTTCTTCACAACAAAAATCCACGGATTAAAGAAAAAAGACACCGACAACGCCCCTATTTTCCCCCAAGTTTGGAACCAGCTTGAAAAGAAACTCAAGGGGTTACCATTCGTGGCGCACGGTTACGAGTTCGAGAAACGCTGCCTGAACTCATTGTTCGAATATTACAAAATGGGGCGCAAACGCTTCAAGATTTACGACACCAAACGCGCCTCAGAGATCGTCTTCCCAGACCTTGAAAACCACAAGCTCCAGACCGTCGCCGTCGAATGCGGCTATGATTTCACAAAACAGAAGAAACATCACAATGCATTAGCCGACGCCGAGGCTTGCGCTATGATCGCAATGGAGGTGTTTCAATATATCTAATTAATCATCGCAACACAACTCCAAATTGCCATTATACAAAGCATTTATCGGGAAATTGAGGTCAGCATGTTTCCCCCAGATAATATTGCCATTTCGAAGCCAATATTTCTTAAACTCCGAAATCTTTGCATATTTGTCGTATTGCGGATGCGGATGATTCTCAAAAAAGCTGCTGAAATCAATAGTTTGTGTCTTACCGTCACTGAAAAGCAACGAGAGCATTAAACCGCCAAGATAATCAACCTTATCTATTGTAATTGCTTTCATTTCAACTTTGTTTTAATATCTGTACATCTGACTCTTTTCTTGTAAACAAAGAAGGATATCCATTTTTCGACAATATTCTGCCAATACTTCTTGACAAATTCCTCAGCAATTTTTTCATCTTTGCCAGACATATGTATAAATATCAGGCATAGTTATTCTATTTTTTTGCAAAGATACAATAAATTTCCGATTTTGTCAAGAGATATTTTTGACAAGATAGATTTTCAGACAGGATTTACAAGATTGACAGGATTTTTATTCAGCGTCGCAGACGAGGCGAAAACCGCGATCCATATTTCCATCAGATGGATTGCCTTGGTCACGGTCAGAAACACGACATTTTCTCGGAACATGGTACCAACTTCCACCACGAATAGTACGAGAATATCCCGATGAAGGCCCTGTTGGATTAAGTTGACTATTGCTACTATAATTACCCATAAAATCATTACACCACTCCCACACATTACCATTCATATCATATAAACCCAACTCATTAGGTTTTTTCGCGCCAACAATATGAGCGGTCCTTCCACTATTACCATTATACCATGCCACCTCATCTATATTATTGCTTCCGCTATATTTATAACCATTGTTTTTGTTGCCTCCTCTTGCTGCATATTCCCACTCGGCCTCGGTTGGCAAACGGAATTTTCCTCCAGTTAATTGATTGAGTCTGTTAATAAAAGTTTGACAATCATTCCAACTAGCTTTGTCTATTGGATAATTATCTCCTCTCCAATTAGTCGGACTGCTTCCCATCACCACTTTCCATAATTGCTGCGTAACTTCATATTTCCCTATATAGAAATCGCTCAACGTCACACTATGCGTGGGTCTTTCATCATTTTCTGGATCATTTCCTTGCTCAGGAGTTCCACCCATCACAAACGTACCACCTTTAACAGCAATCATATCAAATGATACACCATTTACAGTAAAAGTCTTATTTTCAAACTTATTTATTGGTGTTTCTGACACAAGTTCAAACGCTACCTCAACCTCTTTCTCGTTTTCAATGACAACTCTTTTTGCCATCGGCTCATACCCTTCCAAACTGACAGATATTTTATGATTTCCAACACCAATCTCCTCTGATAAATAAGGAGTTACACCAACTTTATTGTTATCAACAAGCACATCAGCACCTTTTGGAACGCTTTTTACCGTGATATATCCAACTTGATTGCCGTTTTGTGCTACAGCACCTGCATTTTCAAGCTTCTCGACTCGTTTCAATAAATCCTCACCGATAGAAGGGGTGTTAACCAACGTCAACTCATAGCCATGTTTTGCCACCAGATCACAAGGTAAAGTATATTCAACAGAGCTATATTCAGGATGCGATATCTTCAGATAATCAGCATATTTGGCAGTTAGATAAACCCACACTTCGCCGACTTTGTACTCCAACATGATAAAAGTGCCGGCATTGCCTTCAAAAATCAACTCCTTACGTTGCTTGTCGGTGATGTTTTCAGTCCTCACCTTAATTACTGCGAACGGCAATTCGTTGTCGTCCGTCTGATAATTAGGGTCGGGATTGGTGTTCACAAACCCATGCACTTCCTTAAACGAGCCAGGTTTCACCTCCAACTGCGCGAAAACTGCTGTGGAACTGAAGATTACGAATAGTAAAACTAAAAATTTTTTCATTTTCCTTTTTATTTAATCGCTACGCGGTTTTAAGATGAGACGAATCGCATCTCTACGGTTTCTCAAATCAATGAATCCTGTAAATCTTGTTAATCCTGTCTAATATTGGACAGCCACTCACCGATTTCGTGCTTCACGTAGCTTTCGCTGATGATGTGAGATGGTAACGTCTTCTTCGGGCACATTTTCCTGTTCATAAAGAGTTTTGCGTAGTCGCGTTTGATGTCATCGCCAAGAAGCTCGTCGTGCTCGGTGTGATGGCACGTAACGTTGTCACCAACAACGAATTTGAATTTCTTGAACTCAAACAAATCCTGCATCGTGAACTTGAACGAGGTGGCACCGTCGCTGCGTCGGGCGTGGTATTGTACCGTACCCACAGCGTTTTTCAACGACTTCATCGGCTCGATGACGGGGTTTATAACCAGTTTCGGACCTTGAAAATCACTGTAGAGGACGTAAAAGCCTCCCAATGATGTTCCAGCCATCGCAAAGACATCGTTTTCCTTAGCGAAGTCGTTGATTTTCTTGATAGAAGCCGCCGCATGATGGTCAACTTCCAAGGCGCACCACTCGTATTCAGGGTAATAAAGGTTCAGGAAGCCCACCGTCTGACTGAACGGCGAGCCTCCAAAACCGTGAATGTAAACTATCTTGTTCATCCTGTTAATCCTGTCTAAATCCATTTCACCAGCGGCAGATCCTGTCGGTTAGGCAGCATCTCGTTGGTCGGGAAGATTCTGAACGTGTAATTGAAGATTCCGGCGTACGTTATCGGCATGTTGATGTAATACCTCGCCCAGCCTTCGCCAGCATCCACCAGCTGCAACTGTTCAACACGTAACAGCTTGTCTATCTGGTCATTAGTCTTATCGGCGAGCATCAGCTCCATGCCCACATCGCCCTTATGCAAACCAGGAGTCTTAAGCGTAATCTCTGCGATAAACACGTCGCCAAATGTCAGCGGACGCACATCAGGGTCTGGCACCTTGATGGATTCCACCTCGATTTTATCCCAATTAGCTTCAATATTACGTTTCCAATCGACGATTTCAAACGCCTTGGCATATCTGTCGGCTCGCATCCAGTTGGTACGTTCGATGAGCCTGTTGTAATATTGCGCGAAATAGTCGTCGAGCATGCGTTTCATTGTGTAGCAAGGCGCAATCTGCATCATGTTGTTCTTCATGCACTGAATCCACTCGGTCGGCACGCCGTCCTTGTCTCTGTTGAAATACATCGGAATAATCTCGTTTTCGAAGGTATTGTAGATTATCTCGGCATCGAGTTCATCCTGATATTTCTGGTCGGTGTATGTGCGTTCCTCTTTAATGGCCCAGCCAGCCTTCGGGCGGTAACCCTCGGCCCACCAGCCGTCGAGCACCGAGAAGTTGAGCGTTCCATTCATCGCCGCCTTCTCTCCCGATGTTCCGGAAGCCTCCAACGGACGTGTCGGGGTGTTCATCCAGATATCGACACTCGAAGTCAAAAGCTTACCAATTTCCATATCGTAATTATTGATAAACAACACCTTACCGACAAACTCCTTATTTCTTCCGACCTCGATAATGTTCTTAATAAGATCCTGACCTGCTTTGTCATTCGGGTGCGCCTTACCTGCAAACAGGAATATAACCGGACGGTTCTGGTCGTTGACAATCTTTGCCAGTCGCTCGATATTTGTAAAGAGCAAATGGGCGCGTTTGTAAGTGGCAAAACGTCGTGCGAAGCCAATCACCAAGGCGTCTTCGTTGATATTGTCCATCGTCTCCATGATAAGTTTCGGGCTTTCCGAACGGCTTTGCATATCACGGATTGTCTTTTCCCTAACAAACTCAAACAGATTGTGTTTCAATTCTTTACGAATCTCCCAGAAGTCTTTTGCCGGCACATCCTGAATCTTTTTCCACACAGCGGGATCCGACTGGTTGGCAAGATAGCCCTCGCCCAACACCTTACTATATAACCGTTGCCAGCGTTTGTCGGCCCATGTCGGGAGATGCACGCCGTTGGTGACGTAGCCGATGTGGTTTTCTTCGGCGAAATAGCCCGGCCACATCTGCTGGAACATCTCGCGGCTCACTCTTCCGTGAATTCGGCTTACTCCGTTGACTTCCTGGCTCAGGTTGACAGCCAGCACGCTCATCGAGAACTTCTCGTTCGGATCGTGATGCATACGTCCCATATTCATAAAGTCGTCCCACGAAATGTTAACTCTTCCTGGGAATTGCGACAGATATGTCCTCATCAGATCCTCCTCAAAGGCGTCGTGACCAGCTGGAACAGGTGTGTGCGTCGTAAACAATGTCGAAGTCTTGACCAGTTCTTTCGCAACATCGAAGTCCAGATTGTGCTTTGTGACATAGTTACTGAGTCTCTCTAGTCCGCAGAACGCAGCATGACCTTCGTTGCAGTGATATATAGTTGGTTTGATATTCAATGCGTTAAGCATTCTTATACCGCCGATACCCAGGAACATCTCCTGTTTGATACGCATCTCGCTGTCGCCGCCATACAACTGACCGGTTATAGCTCTGTCTTCCTGCGAGTTCTGTTCAATGTCGGTGTCAAGCAAATACAGGCTGATTCTTCCCACGTTGACTTTCCACACCTTAGCGAACACACTTCTTCCAGGGAATGCGATGCTGATTGTCACCCAGCTGCCATCTTCAGTGCGGACTGGCTCGAGAGGAAGCTCCGAGAACTTCTGCGGAAGGTATTGCGAGAGCTGGTCACCCCATATCGAAAGCTCCTGGTTGAAATAACCATAGCGATATAACAGACCGATAGCCAATAAGTTAGCGTTCGAGTCGGAGGCTTGTTTCAGATAGTCGCCAGCCAAGATTCCGAGACCGCCTGAATAAATCTTCAATGACTTCAGAAGGCCGTATTCCATGCTGAAATAGGCTATTTTATTGTCGTTTTCAGGCTTCACCAACATATACTTCTGGAATTTGTCATAGACTTTGTTCAGTTTTCCGACAAAATTCTCATCTTGTTCAAGGCTTTCGACCTGGAACTTAGTAAGACTCTTGATCAGTGCTATCGGGTTTTGTTCCAAACGCTCAAATGCAACAGGATCAATGCTTTCGAACAGCTCGATAGCATCAACATTCCAGCACCACCACAGGTTGTTGGCAAGTTCCAGAAGCTTCTTCATCTCATCAGAATACACAGGCTCAACCAAAATCTTCTTCCATGTAGGCGCATCTTGTTTCTTGAAGTCGAAATTCCTCAGCACTTCCGAATATTTGCGGCTCTGTTTCAGATAGTCCTTCCCTCCTGACTTCCTTGTGGCGAGTTCGTATGCATTCATATAGTTGACTATCAACTCTTTCCAAACAAATGTCGATGCAATCTCGACTGCTATTTCAGAAACTGCCTTGTTCTCTTTTTCAGAATGAGCGTTCATCTTCTCAACCACCGCAACCATCTGGTTTACGACTGTATCACCATTCTCTTCCTCTCTATGAATTACCGTAACAGCCTCACTGTCAATATTTTGACTCAAGATATAGCGTCCAAATCCGCAAATATCCATTGTGATTGTCGGGATGCCATGAGCTATGCTCTCGAGTGGTGTGTAACCCCATGGCTCGTAGTATGACGGGAACACCGAGAGGTCGAATGCATACAGGAAATCGTTGTATTTGATATTGAAAATACCGTCGTTGCCGTTGAGATATGCTGGTACGAACATCACCTTCACTCGGTCGCCTTCGTTGTTCTGCAAACCGTTTTCGCGCAAAGCGTTAAGAATCATATCCCATTGATAATCATGGATATAATGTGTACAAGGATATTCTGTGTGACCCTTGATTTCAACCTCTTTGTTCAAACGATGCTGCAAGTCTTTCGAAGGCCCTGCTATATTGGCCGGCACCGCTATCACCGCCACGATGTCATGTTTCAGGCTCGCGTCGTGGTTCAGCTTGGCCAACATCTTGATATACAAGTCAGTACCTTTATTATGGAACTCGTAGCGCCCGCTGTTGATAAGCAGCATCGAGTCGCGTGCGACCTCCTTGCCACAAAGGGCATCCATGATTTCGAAAATCTTTTCTCGGCTACGGACAACACATGTGTTGTCCCTACCGGAAATATTAAAATCGGAATTTATGCCGTTGATAGTGATAAAATCAGGTTTTCTCTGTAAAAACTGCTCGCATTCCTGTGCCGTTATCTCGCTCACTGTAGTGAAAACGTCAGCGTTTTGGGCCGATTTCATCTCCATCGACTGCTGCGACACTATGTTGAAGCGGCTTGCCATGTTTTGCCAGTTATACGAGTCGAGCTGGCTGTAAAGCGGCAGTCCGTTGCCACTTATCGCTCTTCCCAGATATGTTGCATGTGTGGTGAAAACCGTAGCAATATAAGGGCAATGCTCTTTGAGGTATAGCACGCCGGCACCTGTCATCCACTCATGGAATTGCGCGACCACATTATCATCGATACCAACATTCCACTCCACGAAACTCTCGATGACTTTACCGGCAGCATAGCCGAACACCACTGGCTCGATATAATCCCACTGACCCTGAATCGAGTCGAGTTCATATCTCTCCCAGAGATGCGCAAGTATATCATTCTTAATTGAATACATCGAGGTATAGTCGATGAGGATAGCTATCGGTTTGGCTGAAATCTTCCAGCGGCCGATACGCACCTTCACGCCCAATGTCTCCGCCACTTTCTCGCGCCAATCGGCAAAAAGAGAAGGATCTTCGATAAAATACATGGTCTCATGCGCCTCTTTCACGACATCTGGACCTATCGTAATATAATGATCGTCAAGTATTTGCTTTAATTCATTAGCCTTTGTGGAAATGACGGTGTAGATACCGCCAACCATGTTACAAACTTCCCAACTTGTCTCAAATAAATAATTAGGGCTTTTCATTATAATCTGTTAATAAAATCTGTCAATATGTTCATATAATTAATGTAGTAGTCGTATGGTGTGCCGCCTTGGTGTTTGGTGCACATAGCAGAGAAGTTCTCGGAGGCCTGCAATGCACGCCAGTCACGCTTAAGTTCCTCATCCTGAGAGGCTTTCACCTTCTTGAAACATCCGTACAAGGTGGCGAGGGCGTCGTCCTGCATGTCGTTGCCCATCCAGTTGGAGAGGTCGCGCTCCTCATCCTGGCACGAGAGAGGAATAGGTGCGTCGAATACGCCCATTGGCTGCAGCTTATCGACTATCTGATGCGGTGTAACCATCTGGAAATCAGTGCGTTTTAATATAGCATCAGGCAGTAGTCGCATAAACTCGAAGATACCTGTTGAAGCGTCCAAAGCCTCGCCAAAGGTCTCATAATCGATGAAGATATTGACCAACTCCTCCTCTTTTGGCAGCGAGTTGAGCCAGTTGACGAAGTCATCAACAGTGAAATTTTCGTGAGCGAACTTCAAAGTAATTTCGTCGCTCATCTTCCAGTTGCGAAGCATTACTTTAAGTTTCGGATTTATCGCGTTGACATACAAATAGTTAGGACTCTTCCAGCCAAGCACATGCTTAGCTCCTTCTGTCAAAATGAGGTCGAAGCCCATCTCAGCCACATCGGCACCTATTTCATTGGAATAAATAAGCTCGGTATTGTGGAATGTCTTCGGACGGACATTGAACACCTCTTTCATAAGTCGTTTATGCTCAGCTACTTCCATCTTGAAAGCATCTTTATTCATCAGCGACGCCACCGAATGCGAATATGTCTCCGCCAGCACCTCCACGTTGCCTGTAGCCACAAGTTTCTTGAAGCTCTCGAGGGCATACGGCGCATACACCTCCATCTGCTCGATAGCCGGTCCCGAGAATGAAATCGCAAACTTCATCTTGTTTCCAAGTTCAGCTATCTTCTCAAGCATCAAGTTGTTCATCGGGACATAGCAACGTTCCGACACCCGCTGCATGGTGATGCGGTTGTTGTAGTCGTCATAGTAGAAATGACGTTTTCCGATATCGAAGAAACGATACGTGCGGAGCCTGTATGGCTGGTGCACCTGGAAGTAAAAACATATATTTCTCATATTTCCTAATTTTTATTTATTGCACGTTCATAAACCGCCTTGATTTTCTTGGCGGCGTATTCCCATTTGAGGTTATCGACCTCTTCTTTTCCTTCCTTACGGAAAATGTCGTTGACAGCCTTGTATTTACAAATGCCGTAGATGGCGTCGGCGAGTCCGTTGATGTCCCAGAAATCTACTTTCAGAGCATGTTCGACCACCTCCGATACACCCGACTGCTTCGAGATGACCACCGGCACCTTCAGACGCATAGCCTCAAGCGGCACGATACCAAAAGGCTCTGATATTGAAGGCATTACAAACACATCGGTCATTGCAAACATCTGATCCACGTCGTTCCCTTTCAAAAATCCGGTGAAATGGAAATTCGAGCCAATCTTGAGCTGCGCCACACGTTTTATCATCTTCTGCAGTAGGTCGCCAGTGCCTGCCATCACGAAATGGATGCTCGGATCGACCTGCAAAATCTTATATGCTGCTTCCACGAAATACTCAGGGCCTTTCTGGTAGGTGATACGTCCGAGGAAGGTCACGACCTTGTTTTTCAGGCCGCTGCGCTCGTATTCGTCGAGTGACTTGTCGCTTGGCTCCACCGCGTTGTGCACGGTAATCACCTTGTCTGGATTGATGCCGTATTTCTCGATGACGATGTTGCGAGTCCAGTCGCTCACCGTGATGACGAGGTCTGCCGCCTCCATGCCACGTCTTTCGATGGCATAGACATCGGTGTTGATGTTCTCGCCCGAGCGGTCGAACTCGGTGGCATGCATATGCACCACCAGAGGCTTGCCTGTAGTCTCTTTCGCAGCAATACCTGCCGAATATGTCAGCCAGTCGTGGGCATGGATCACGTCGAAGTCGTATTGTGTGGCGAGCGATGAGCCTATCAAGGCGTAACGTGCCACCTCTTCCATGAGGTTAGCGCCGTATTTGCCCGAAAACTCGTATCGTGGCGCGAATACCGAGCTGTGGAAGCCCTGTGTGGCATGACGCCTCTCCTCCCACATCAGCTCATATTGCTCTGGTCCCACGTAAGGTATGATGTTAGAGCCAATCTCCATATATTGCACTCTGTCCCAATAGCTTCGCTCCGTCTCATGGTCGATATCGACGGTCACGTCGCTGGCGTTGAGCAGCCGCACATTAGTCTGATCCTCATCGCCATGAGCCTTAGGCACCACAAAAAGCACATCGACGCCGTTTTTGGCTAGACCTTTGGTCATGCCGAAACAAGCTGTGCCGAGACCGCCCGTGATATGAGGCGGAAACTCCCAACCAAACATCAAGACTCTCATAGTTTTTCAGTTTTTAAGTTGTTATTACCAAAGACATGATGAATTGCATACAATGGGTCATCATTCTTCAGATAATTAATCACATGATTCAGATACAGCAATGCCGCCACGCTCGTCGATTGCGAGATGCAGCCACGTGCCTCATGAGGCGGGTTGCCGTCGTAAATCTCTGAGATACTGCCTATTCCGTTCTCGAAGATAGCCTGTTCAAAACCGTTGTACAAATCCTCGAGATACGGCAATGCTGTCTTGCCATAGATTCTGACGCACAAATCGGTGTAAGGCATTATCAGCCAAGGGAATACGGTTCCCATATGATATGCCTGCTCACGCTCACGGTGGTTGCCGATGGTAACGCCACGATAGTGTTCATCACGAGGCGAAAGCGAGCGCAACCCTCTGATTGTCAATAGTTCAGAGCGTGTAATATCCAAAATACGTTTCTTCAACTTGTCATCAAGTGGCGAATAACGCAGTGAGCCTGCCAGAAGCATGTTTGGACGCACCATCTCGTTTTTCTCGTGTTCATTGACGAAGTCGTAGAACATATTGTTTTTCTCGTCGTAGAATGTCTTCACAAACGACTCCTCGATACGTTTTGCGTAATCCTGCCATTTCTTCAGCAGCGGATTCTTTTTATTTGCCTCCAGGAGCAACTCTACACCGTAGCGCAAGGCGTTGTACCACAATGCGTTGACCTCGATAGCATAGCCTGTTCGCGGTGTCCATGGCTTGCCGTCGCAGAACACGTTCATCCAAGTCAGAGCCAGATGCTCGTTGCCCGCGTAAAGCAATCCGTTGTCGTGCGCTTTCACATTGAAATCGGTGCCGTTGATGAAGCTCTCGAGAATAGTTGTGACCACCTTGCCGTATTCGCGCCAAATCGTCTTGCGGTCTTGACCCAGCATCGATTCATATTTCTGGAGGTTCATGAAGAACCACAGCGGTGAATCGACAGCAGTGTAATAAAGGCTCTTTTGGTAGTATTTATGCGGGAAGAACGCACCCTGCATCCTGTCGATGAAATACTTCAGCAGCTCTTTGAACGTCTTCTCATCGCCTCTGGCAAGGCAGATGCCCGGCAATGAGAGGAAGGTGTCGCGGCTGCATGAGCCGAACCATGGGAAGCCGGCGAACATACGTGTTCCATCCTCACCTTTTATAATAAACTGCTGCGCCGAGTTCTGCAGACAATGCTCGAAGCTGTCGCGCGGAATGCGGTGTTCTATCTGATTCTCAAACTGTTTCTTGAACATGGCAGGGTTACGTTCGTCGAGGCCTGCCGACACCACGATTGAGTCGCCTTGTTTCATTGCAACCTCAAAGAAACCAGGTACATAAAGGTCTTCGACGGCATCGTAGCCACGCTCGAACTCGCGGATGTAGAACTCGTCTTTATACCACAACGGGCAATGCGTGTATTCCGTCGATTTCGAGATCTGCAGGCACAGAGTGTCGTAGTTTTCATACATCTGCCACGCCGCACCATTTTTAATGGGTGTGTATTTGCGGTTGGCGTTGTAGTTCTCGTGTGTGAGCATATGAACGTTTCGGAACGCGAGGAACGGCATGAGTCTCAACGTGATAGGCTGCATTGCCTCTTCGAGGGTGTAGCGGATAAGGATTCGAGGCTCTTTCTCTTCAAAGATATATTCCTTTGTCAGAATAGAGCTGCCGACGCGATATTTCAGCTTCGGTATCGGTTCGGCTGTGAACTCGCGCAGATACTTATGTCCGCGTGGTGCCACTGTGCCGTCCTTATATTCATGCACGCCGAGGTGGAACTCTTCCTTGTTTGCGATAATCGTCTCGTCGAGTTGTGAAAGCAGCACGTGGTTGTTGTTGTCGAGTTGCGGCTGTGGAACCACCAACAGTCCGTGGTATTTCCTTGTGTTACAGCCGATTATCGTGGTGTTGTAGAAAGCTCCCGAGCGGTTGGAGCGCAGAATCTCCTTGTTCATCGTGAACTCGAGGTTCACCAGTTGCCGTTTGTCGAAAGAGATATATGCCATGTTTTTGTAGTTATAAGTCGGTATTTAGAAGTTTGAAGTCAGTAGTCAGAATTGTCCGATGACTTGAACAACAAAATTTAAACTGCAAACATACAAAATAATTTTTTATTTTACAAGAAAAAACGACATTATTTTTAATTATCTGTGTAATAAAAAATTTTTGTAAATTTGCATTTTGTATCAAACCCATTCAATCATGAAAATTAAACACTATTTAATCATTTTTGCTATGAGCGTTATTGGATTAACATCATGTAAATCAGACAGTTGCAACGAGAATCCATTTTTCTCGGATTATGGCACTTATCTCGAGGCTCCGGCTTTCGACAAGATAAAAAACGAGCATTACATGCCGGCTTTCATCGAGGGAATGAAACAGCAGAAGGCGGAGATCGAGGCTATCTGTAACAACACCGAGACCCCGAGTTTTGAGAACACAATATGGGCTTACGACAAGTCTGGTGAGCTTCTTGGCAAGGTCAGCGGAGTGTTTTTCAACATGATGGAGTGCATGAGCAGCGACGAGCTGATGGCGATTGCCGAAGAGGTATCCCCTCTCATTTCAGCCCACGGCGACGATATCGCGATGAACCCTGTTCTTTTCGAAAAGATTAAATATGTCTATGACCACCGCGCCGAGATGGGTCTCGACGATCAGCAAAACCGCGTGGTTGAGAAATATTACAACGACTTCATCCGCAGCGGTGCAGGTCTCGACGAGGAAGGTCAGGCCAAGTTGCGCGAGATAAACGGCAAGATGTCGTTGCTGAACCTTCAATTTAACCAGAATATGCTGGCAGAGAACGCAGCTTTCAAGATGGTGGTAGATAACGTGGAAGAACTTAGCGGACTACCGGAAGCCAACATTAAGGCGGCAGCCGAACAGGCTGAGGAAGACGGAATGCCTGGAAAATATGTGTTCACCACAGCAAAACCGAGTCTCATCCCGTTTCTTCAGTTTGCCGACAACCGCGCTTTACGTGAGAAGCTGTACCGTGGCTATTACATGCGCGGCAACAACGACAATGAGAACGACAACAAACAGATTGTCAACGAGTTAGTTAATTTAAGATTACAAAAAGCACAGCTACTCGGCTATCCTGATTACGCTTCGTATATCCTTGCGGAAAACATGGCGAAAGATGTCCCGACGGTGGATGAATTCTTGATGGGATTGTTCAAGCCGGCATTGAAAGTCGCTAAGAAGGAACTTGCCGAGATGCAAGCCATAGCTGACAAGGAAGGCGCAGGCATCAAGCTCGAGTCGTGGGATTGGTGGTACTACGCCGAGAAGCTCCGCAAGGAGAAATACGATTTTGATGAGAATGCCTTGAGACCATACCTCTCGTTGGATAACGTCCGCAACGGTATGTTCATGGCTGCCAATAAGTTATATGGTGTCACATTCGAAAAGAGAACC
>Ga0265301_10004989_pt1 | contig 13199 bp, 9 predicted proteins | sample AusTroGonzalo_MG_2_FD_193488 | JGI IMG/M metagenome (GOLD analysis project Ga0265301, IMG submission 193488) | Bovine rumen microbial communities from tropical cattle in Woodstock, Queensland, Australia - Gonzalo_04 | ecosystem: Host-associated > Mammals > Digestive system > Stomach > Rumen ...
GTAGATGATGGTGGTGGACGACATGGCGAGCATGCCTCCGAGGAAGATGCAGTCCATCTTGGACCACCCGAAGAGATGGCCCACGACGATGCCGAGCATCGACATGGAGAAAATGATGGTGACAGTCGAGATAATGGGCGAGGCACCCATCTTCAGGATTTTCTTGAACGAGAAGTCCAGTCCCAGCGAGAACAAGAGGAACATGACGCCGATGTCGGCCCACAGGTGGACGTTGGCCATGTCGACAACGGAGGCTGTCAGGGGCATGTGGGGCGACACGAGGAAGCCGGCCACGATGTAGCCCAGTACCAATGGCTGCTTGAGTCGCTTGAACAGCAGCGTCACCACACTGGCCACGACGAGTATCAGCGCCAGGTCTTGTATCATTGCAGGGAGTTCAGCCATTGTAGTCTGCTGTCAGTTCGCAAATCTTTACTATCAGTTGCATCGCCTTTTCCATCGACTGTATGCTGACAAACTCGTAAGGCCCGTGGAAGTTGACGCCACCGGCAAAGATGTTAGGGCAGGGAAGTCCTCGGAATGACAGCTGTGCACCGTCGGTGCCGCCACGAATGGGTTTCACCTTGGGGGCTATGCCTACGGCCTGCATGGCGTGTAGCACGAGGTCTATGACGTGCATCTGCGGATCAATCTTCTCCTTCATGTTATAGTACTGGTCGCGCAGTTCGCAGACGACCGTTCCCTCGCCGTAGCGCTCGTTCATCTGGGCTACGGCGTTCTGTATGAAGCGTTTGCGCTCCTCGAAGCGGTCGCGGTCGTGGTCGCGTATGATGTACGACAGCCGTGCCTGCTCCGTCTGTGTCGTCATGCCCGTCAGGTGGTAGAATCCCTGATAGCCCTCGGTGGTCTCGGGCGTCTCGTCCTTCGGCAGCAGTCCCACGAACTCGGCTGCCAGCAGGCTGGCGTTCACCATCTTGCCCTTGGCATAGCCCGGGTGCACGCTGACACCCTTGATGGTAATCCTGGCAGAGGCGGCGTTGAAGTTCTCGAACTCCAGCTCGCCGACGTCGCCGCCGTCCATGGTGTAGGCCCATTCGCAGCCGAAGCGCTCCACGTCGAAGTGCTGGGCGCCCATGCCAATCTCCTCGTCGGGGTTGAAGGCAATGCGGATGTCGCCGTGCGGAATCTCCTTATGGTCGCGCAGCCAGCACATGGCCTGCACAATCTCGGCGATGCCGGCCTTGTCGTCGGCTCCTAGCAGCGTCGTGCCGTCGGTCACGATAAGGTCTTCGCCCACATGGCTGAGCAGCTCCGGGAACTGCCTCGGCGACGACACGATGCCCTCGGAGAGCAGAATGTCCTTGCCATCGTACTTCTCGACTATCTGTGCCTTGATGCCGGCTCCCGAGCAGTCGGGCGACGTGTCGTAGTGGCTGATGAAGCCGATGGTGGGCACCTTGTGCTTGACGTTCGACTTCAGCGTGGCATAGATGTAGCCCTTGTCGTCCATCTCCACGTCGCTCAGCCCCTCGGCCTCCAGTTCCTTCTTCAGGTATTCGGCAAACACCAGTTGTTTCGCCGTACTCGGCACGCTCTGGCTGTCTTCTGCCGACTGCGTGTCAAACTTTGTATAGTTGAGGAATCTTTCTGTAATATGCATAGTTTTTTTCGGAAAAAACATCATTTTGGTTGCAAAGGTACGAAAAAAGTGTTACCTTTGCAAGCGGAATCACCAAATTCTAAAAACAAAAGCTATGTCAAAGCAAAAGAAATTCATCCTTCAGGAGAGTGAGATTCCTACACAGTGGTACAACATCCAGGCCGACATGCCCAACAAGCCCATGCCGCCAATCCATCCTGCGACCAAGCAGCCGCTGGGTGTCGACGACCTTGCACACATCTTCCCCCGCGAGTGCTGCGTGCAGGAGCTGGACACCGAACACCGCTGGATAGACATCCCTGAGGAGGTGCTCGACAAGTACAAGTACTACCGTTCGACACCGCTGGTACGTGCCTATGCCCTTGAGGAGGCTCTCGGCACGCCCGCCCACATCTATTTCAAGAACGAGTCAACGAACCCCCTGGGCTCTCACAAGATTAACTCTGCCCTTCCGCAGTGCTACTATGCCAAGATGGAGGGTACGAAGAACGTGACCACGGAGACGGGTGCCGGACAGTGGGGCGCAGCCCTTTCCTACGCTGCCAAGATCTACGGTCTCGACTGTGCTGTCTATCAGGTGAAGATCACCATGCAGCAGAAGCCCTACCGCAGCAGCATCATGCGTACCTTCGGTGCCGTTGTCACCGGTTCGCCCTCTATGTCGACACGTGCCGGTAAGGACATCCTGACCAAGGACCCCACCCACAGCGGTTCGCTGGGAACGGCTATCTCCGAGGCCGTCGAACTGGCTACAACCACGCCCAACTGTAAGTACACGCTGGGCTCTGTGCTCAACCACGTTGGTCTTCACCAGACGATTATCGGTCTTGAGGCCGAGAAGCAGATGGCGATGGCAGGCGAGTATCCCGACATCGTGATTGGCTGCTTCGGCGGTGGTTCCAACTTCGGCGGTATCGCCTTCCCCTTCATGCGTCACAACCTGCTCGATGGCAAGACGACGGAGTTCATTGCCGCCGAGCCCGACAGCTGCCCGAAACTCACTCGCGGACAGTTCCGCTACGACTTCGGCGACGAGGCTGGCTACACGCCGCTGCTGCCCATGTACACGCTGGGCCACAACTTCAAGCCCTCGAACATCCATGCCGGCGGTCTGCGCTATCATGGTGCTGGCATGATCATCTCCCAGCTGATTAAGGACGGCCTGATGCACGGTGTCGACATTCCGCAGCTCGAGACCTTCGAGGCCGGCATGATCTTCGCCCGTACCGAGGGCATCATCCCTGCGCCTGAGAGCACACACGCCATCGCTGCCACCATCCGTGAGGCCAAGAAGTGCAAGGAGACGGGCGAGAAGAAGGTTATCCTCTTCAACCTCTCTGGTCATGGACTCATCGACATGCCGAGCTACGAGGCCTACATCAAGGGCGACCTGCAGAACTACACGGTCACCGACGAGATGATTGCAGAGAACCTGAAGGAACTCGACAAGTAACAGAAACGGTTGAGTGACAATCCTTTAGGGAACTTGATAAACAACGGTCAGCTGAGCACCCGTGTTGTCGCCAAGCAGCGAACCACGGTCCATGGCCAGACCAAGACAAATGCTTACGCCTTCCGCCCAACCGCGGAGGGCGTAAGTCGTCTCTGCCAGCAGGCTCATGTTGCGACGCGGGTCGGCAAAAGGCTCACTGTAGGTGCCATAGCCCTTCTGAACGGTACAGAGCAGACGGTAGTGCATCTGTGAGAATAGGGGGGAGAGAGAAGATACGGTGCCGCTGGCGCCAATGTGCAGGGCACGGAAACGGTTGTCCTCGACGTTGATGACACCGTCGGTGTTATAAAGCGGTGAACGGTAGAGCGGGTTGCCCATGACCTGTCCCCAGTGCTGCCAGCCCGTGTAGATGCTGTGCTGGTAGTAGCCGTCGATGCCTCCGATGTGGTCGGGAACCTGCTGTGTGTGGTCGTGGTAGATGGGACCGCTCTGATACTTGGTGTGCATATACTCTATGACGACGTTGGAGAGCCACTGGCACCGCTTCAGACGCAGTTCCACGCCCAACAGCATGTCCTTCAGGTCATAGACGAGGAAACGGCTTTTGCCGTGGGCGTTCTGCCAGTCGTCGCCACTGGTGTAGCCGTCGTAGTCGAGATGGAAGAGCTGCGACATGTCCTCGAAATAGTGGTCGCCATAGACGCTGATGCCCCACGACGCCTCGTCCCAACTGACACGCGCGTTCCAAGCACCCACGTGGTTGCCCTCAGCACCCTGGTAGAGCTGGTTGGTGCCCTGTGTCTTCTCGTGGTCGTTGCCACTGGGAATGATGGCGCGAAGGAACGACTTGAGGTTGGTCTTCGCCTTCTCATAGCGCACGTATTCGCCCTCAGCGTTCTTGGCCATCGTCTTGCCACCAAACTCGCAGGACATCTCCAGTCCGCCCTCGATGGTGAGACGGCTGCCTGGCTTGTGCAGTCGCAGGTAGCCGGCCTTGGTGTGCAGAAACACGTCCTCCGTGTACTTCGACAGCTCGTGGGTGAAGTCGCGCTGCCATCCGTCGTCAGTCATGCGCCCATAGGCGAAATGACCTTTCAAGCCCAGCCAGCCACGCGTCAGTGGCACGTCCCAGTAGTCGGGCAGTGACAGGCGCACCTGTGGCACAGGACGCGCGTTGATGCCCAAGCACTGCGAACCACTACTCAGTTCCTGATTCTTCAGCTCCATGGGCTGCTCCTTGCTGCCCACGGTGAGCAGACCCTTCAGCCATCGCACCTCGCCGTAGGCCTGTTGTACGACCATGGTGCTCGTCATGCCATAGCCCACAGCTACGTCGGCCTTGGCACCGAAGCCCCATCGACGTAGCGAGTCCTGCTCCAACGGACGCCCAATGGCTGCACGCAGGTAGCCGTTGCTGGTTTCCAGGGAACTCAGTCCGTACTTGTTGGCATTGAGCCACAAGGGTGTGTTGTCGCCATGGGCCATGGTGGCCTGCGTCTCTACGCGATAGTCAAGATGAGAGGTGAGAGGTGAGGACTGAGAGATTTGATGACTCTCAGGTGCAGACTGCGCAGAGACCGTCAGGGCTGTAGTCAGCAGAAGGGTGGGGAGGAGTTTCTTCATGGGCTTGATGGGGTTATTCCGTGACAATGGCGTTCAGAACCTTCACAGCCACCTCGACGGTGGGCACGTTGGCGATGACCATGGAGCGCTTGCCGTTCTGCTCGCGCAGGTTACAGCGTTGCACGTTGGTCGTGGCATAGTTGATGACCTGTCCAAATGTCTCGCTTTGGTAGTAGGGACTATTGGGATTGCTCACGAAGTAGAGGAACATACGTCCCTGTTTGAGCATGATTTTCTCGCAGCCCAACTGCTTGCCCAAACGGCGAAGCGGCACGACCTGCATCAGCTCCTCGCCACAAGGCGGCACAGGACCGAAACGGTCGACGAGGCGACGGCGATATGCCTCCAGCTCCTCGTCGTTACGCACGTTGTCGAGCTCGCGATAGAGCAGCATTCGTTCCGAGTCGTTGGGCACATACTGGTCGGGGAAGTACATCTCGAGGTCGGACTCCAAGGAGCAGTCGGAGACCCATTGAACATTCACCATTGAACATTGAACATTATTGGCTACCGCTTTCTGTTGTGCAGCAGAATGGTCAATGGTCAATGGTGAATGGTCAATGGGTTCCTCATTCCTCAGCTCTGCCATGGCCTCGTTCAGAATCTTCTGGTAGGTCTCGTAGCCAAGGTCGCTGATGAAGCCCGACTGCTCGGCGCCTAGCAGGTTACCCGCACCACGGATGTCGAGGTCCTGCATGGCAATGTTGATACCAGAACCGAGGTCGCTGAAATTCTCGAGCGCCTCCAGACGGCGACGGCTGTCCTGGGGCAGTGCTGCCAACGGGGGAGCCAACAGGTAGCAGAAAGCCTTACGGTTGCCACGTCCCACACGACCACGCATCTGGTGCAGGTCGGAGAGTCCGAAGTTGTGGGCACCATTGATGATGATGGTGTTGGCGTTGGGTATGTCGATGCCGTTCTCGACGATGGTGGTCGAGAGCAGCACGTCGTAGTCGTGGTTGGAGAAGTCGAGGATAATCTGCTCCAGCTCCTCGGGCTTCATCTGTCCGTGGCCCACGGCGATGCGGGCATCGGGCACGTACTTGAGAATCATCTCCTTCAGGTGCTGGAGGTCGGAGATGCGGTTGTTGACGAAATACACCTGTCCGTTGCGCGACAGTTCGAAGTTGATGGCATCGGCAATAATCTCTGCACCAAAGGTGTGTATTTCTGTCTGTATGGGATAGCGGTTGGGGGGAGGCGTCTGGATGACGCTAAGGTCGCGCGCACCCACGAGCGAGAACTGCAGCGTGCGTGGGATGGGCGTTGCCGACATGGTCAGCGTGTCGACATTCGTACGCATCTGGCGCAACTTCTCCTTGGTGGAGACACCGAACTTCTGCTCCTCGTCGATGATAAGCAGTCCTAAGTCCTTGAACTTCACCGTCTTGCCGATGAGCTTGTGCGTACCTATCAGTATGTCAATCTTGCCGTCGGCCAGATCCTTCAGCAGTGCCGTCGTCTGTTTCGTGGTGCGTGCCCTTGTCAGGTAGTCCACGCGCACGGGCATGTCCTTCAGTCGTCCGCTGAACGTGCGGTAGTGCTGGTAGGCCAGCACCGTCGTGGGCACCATTACCGCCACCTGCTTGCCGTCGCAGGCAGCCTTGAAGGCAGCGCGCACGGCCACCTCCGTCTTGCCGAAGCCTACGTCGCCGCACACCAGGCGGTCCATGGGCTTCGCCTGCTCCATGTCGGCCTTTACGTCCTGCGTCGCCTTCAGCTGGTCGGGCGTGTCCTCATAGAGGAACGATGCCTCCAGCTCCTGCTGCAGGTAGGTGTCGTGGCTGAAGGCGAAGCCCTTCTCGCGTCGTCGTGCGGCATAGAGCTTGATGAGGTCGCGGGCAATGTCCTTGATGTGCTTCTTCGTGCGCTCCTTCAGACGCTCCCACTGCCCCGTGCCCAGCGTCGACAGACGGGGCGCCTCGCCACCGTCCTGCGACTTGTACTTCGACACCTTGTAGAGCGAGTGGATGGAGACGTAGATGGCATCGCCACGCTGGTAGGTAATCTTGATCATCTCCTGAAAACCGTCGCCCTGCGGCATACGCACCAGACCACCGAAGCGGCCCACGCCGTGGTCGACATGTACGACGAAGTCGCCCACCTCGAACTGCTGTATCTCCTTCAGCGTCAGTGCCATCTTGCCACTGCGCGCCTTGTCGCTCTTCAGGTTGTACTTATGGAAACGGTCGAATATCTGATGGTCGGTAAACAGGCAGAGCTTCGCATCGTCGTCTGCATAGCCCTCGTGAAGCGTCTTGTCCACACCCTCGAACGTGAGGTCTGATTTCTCTGCGAGAATATCCTTCAGACGCTCTATCTGCTTGGTGCTGTCAGCCAGTATGTAGAGCTTGTAGCCCTTGAGGACATAGTCCTCCAAGGCAGGCATCAGCAACTCGAAATTCTTATGGAACAACGGTTGAGGCGTGATGTGGAAGGTAATGGTAGCGTTGGGCTGTGAGGACGGACGGTGTCCGAACTCCACACGACGGAAACGGGCGCTGTCGTTTATGAACTGCGAGCCCGTTGTCAGCTGGCTCTCGCTGCGCAACTGCTGTTCTATCTCAGCCTGTTCCACCTCCGTTGCCTCTTCCATGCGTTCGCGGATGGCCTGTTGGGAGAACCCCTCCTGATAAGTGCGGTCGATGGCGTCGCGCACGTACAGATAGTCTTTGGCAACCAGCACGGCATCGTCAGGCAGGAAGGTCAGCAACGACACCTTCTGGGTGCTGGCCCCTGTCAGCTCAGGCACAATCTCGATGCTGTCGCGACGGTCGCGCGACAATTGTGTCTCCACCTCGAAGGTTCGGATGCTGTCGATGTCGTCGCCAAAGAAGTCGATGCGGAAGGGATACTCGCTACTATAGGAGTAGACATCGAGAATGGAGCCGCGAAGGGCAAACTGGCCTGGCTCGTAGACATAGTCAACCTCGTGGAAACCAAAGTCGGTCAGCGTCGTCTCAATGTCTGCCACACTGATGGTCTGATCCGTCGTCAGTGTCAGTGTGCGCTCGCTGAGCACACGCTTGTCGACCACCATCTCGGCAATGGCCTCAGGGTAAGTGACAATGTAAGACCCACCCCCAACCCCTCCCGATGGGAGGGGAGTTTGATTAGCTGTGAGGTGAGCCAGCACCTCGGTGCGCAGAATCTCGTTGGCTGCATCGCGTTGGGCATACTTCACTGCACGACGGTAACTGCTGGGGAAAAAGAGCACTTGCTTGTCGCCCAACATCTGATGGAGGTCGTGATAGAAATAGCCTGCTTCCTCAGCATCCTGAAGGACAACGAGAAACTGTCTCCCCCTCCCGTCGGAGGGGAGTGGGGGGAGGCTTCCCAATACCATTGGGGCAGCAGAGCCCACGAGTCCCTCGAGGAAAACGGTCTTCACCGACTTTTCCCCTAACGCTTTTGCCAGTGCTCCCACCTTGGGATGCAGGGCATATAAAGTCTGCAGTTCTTGTATCTTCATCACGAATTCTGTGCAAAATTACTAAAAAAATGCGATAAGCATACGCTTATCACGGATTTTTTCGTAACTTTGCCGTCGAAAATAATACGTTAACATGCATACAAGCGATAGCATCGTCATCATTCCTACTTATAACGAGAAGGAGAATATAGAGAAAATCATCCGTGCCGTCTTTGGCTTGGACAAGTGTTTCCATATCCTGATTATCGATGACGGTTCGCCTGACGGTACGGCTGCCATTGTCAAGGAAATGATGGCACAGCCAGAGTTCAGCGACCGTCTGTTCATTGTTGAGCGTAGTGGTAAGCTGGGACTGGGTACGGCTTATATTACCGGCTTCAAATGGGCGCTGGAGCGTGACTACGACTACATCTTCGAGATGGATGCTGACTTCAGTCATGATCCCAACGACCTGCCACGACTTTACGCTGCCTGTCACGACGAGGGCTACGACGTGGCTATCGGTTCGCGATACATCAGTGGCGTCAATGTGGTGAACTGGCCCATCGGACGTGTGCTGATGTCGTACTTCGCCTCTAAGTATGTACGTTTGGTGACTGGCTTCAAGGTACACGACACCACTGCCGGATTCAAGTGCTACAAGCGTCGTGTGTTGAAGACCATCGAACTGGACAAGGTTCGCTTCAAGGGCTATGGCTTCCAGATTGAGATGAAGTTCACAGCCTATAAGATTGGCTTCAAAATCAAGGAGGTGCCCGTCATCTTCGTGAATCGTCGGGAGGGTGTCTCAAAGATGTCAGGTGGCATCTTCGGTGAGGCGTTCTTTGGTGTCATGCGTCTGCGCTTAGACGGCTGGACACGCAAGTACCCGAAGATTGTGGAATAACTACTGATCGGGATTCTCCACGTAGCCCTGATACTTGGTAACGAGCGACGACATGACGCTATCATACGCCTGACGCATGGTAGCGTCAATATTTTCTGTGCCCTGTCCTACGGGGTAGATAGGCTCATGGATGGTGAGGCTCAGTGGATGCCACTTGATGAAGTTGAAACCGCGCTGACGAGGCAGAACGTCGAAGGAACCGTTGATGGTCAGTGGTACGACGGGCAACTGCAACTCATCGGCCAGGGCGAAGGCTCCCTTGCGGAACTGTCCCATGTGGCCAGTAAAGGAACGTGCACCCTCGGGGAAGACGGTGACGCTATAGCCCTCCTTCAGTATCTCACGTGCCTGCTCATAAGTTTTGCGAATCTTGCTGGGACCACGCTTGTCAACGAAAATCTGATGCGAACGCTCGCAGGCAAAACCCAGGAAGGGCACCTTGCGCAACTGCTGTTTCATCATCCACTTGAAGTTACGGTTCAGGAATCCGTAGATGAGGAAGATGTCGAACGAGCCCTGGTGGTTGGCAACAAAGACATAGGACTGGTCTTTCTCCAGATGTTGGCGCCCCTCCACCTTGACGGGGAGCAGCAGCGAACGGATGATGACTTTGCCCCAGATGTGACCAGGGAAATAGCCCCAGAAATGTCCATTGCCGAGGGCACAGCCAGTGGCAACTGTGAGGGCTGTGATGATGGTGCCGAAGATGACAACTGGCAGTCCGACGATGACCTGATAGATGTAGTAGAAGTATTTCATTGTTCTGATTTTTATGGGGAATGATATGGCTTTGTCTTGAATATTCTTATTTCTTCTTGAGTGTGATGGAGACTATCTCGGGTTTTGCGCCAAGACGGAAGGGAATGGCGCCACCAACGCCTTTGCTGACGTAGAGATGACGGTCGTTGATGGTATAGAGTCCTTCACATTCGCGATAGCGCAGCGAGGCAGGCGACCACCCCAGGATGGAGACTTGTCCGCCATGCGTGTGTCCGCTTAGCGTCAGTTGTGCATGACAGTGGCGCAGAATCTTGCGACGCCAGCACGTGGGGTCGTGTTCCAGCATGATGAGGAAATCGGTGCGACGCACACCGTCGAGGGCGATGTTGAGGTTGCCTTTCTGTGGATGCCAGGGGGAGGACTCTTCGCTGTCGTTCTCCATGCCGGCAATCACCAGGCGCTTGTCGCCACGACGGACGTAACGGTAGCCGTTCAGCAGCACGCGCCATTTCAGGTCCATCTGCGTACTGACAAGACTTCCTTCTTCAATACTGGCTGTCTGAGTGTCGCCTTTATCATAGTAGCCATAGTCGTGGTTGCCTAATACGGAGCAGATGCCGTCTTTTGCTTTCAGTTTCTTCAGTTGTGGCAACTGGCTTTCCATCTCTTTCTGCACACAGTTAATCATGTCGCCTGTGAAGAGAATGAGACCTGGCTTCTGGGCATTGATGCTGTCGACGACACGCTCCAGCATGCCTTCAGGCAGACTGCCCAGATGGAGGTCGGAAACCTGCACCAGTTGGTAGCCGTCAAACTCCTCAGGCAGGTCGGCAAACGTCAGTTCTACATGACGTACCTCTAACTGTTGTGTCTCCACGAACTTGCCATAGTAATAGGTGGCAGCAACTGCCAGGGCGAGTATCACTCCGACGACGAGGCAGGATTTCTTGTGGCGACGACGGGTGAGGTACCAACCGAAAAAGAGAATCAGCAAGGGAACGACCAACAGGCAGAGCAGGTCGATGAGAAAAAGATGGTGGATGATAAATCGTACAATCATAAGTTTCCGGATAAGAATTTACGCATCAACTCCACTGGGATGTTACGACGCTGTGCATAGTCGTGTAACTGGTCGTCGCCAATGGGGCCGATGTTGAAATAACGGGCCTCTGGATGGGCCAGCATCAAACCACTGACACTGGCGTGTGGGCGCATGGCACCGCTCTCCGTCAGACGGATGCCTATCTGTTGCATGCCGAGAAGCCGGTCGAGAACGAAGTTCAGACTGGTGTCGGGCAGTGAGGGATAGCCCACAGCAGGACGGATGCCTTGAAAACGCTCAACCAGCATGTCGGCCATGCTGAGTTGTTCGTCCTTGGCATAGCCCCAGAACTCCTTGCGCACCTGTTCGTGAAGACGCTCTGCCGTTGCCTCTGCCAGACGGTCGGCTACGAGCTGCATCATCATCTTCTCATAGGGGTCGGAGGCGAAATCGCTCTCCATGCCGCTATCAACGCTGGTGGCGAAAACCCCGACCTTAGAGGTGAGGGGATTGTCCTGTGAGCTGATGAAATCGGCGAGACAGAGGAAGTCAGAGCCCTGCTGTTGTTGTCGCAGACAGGGGATACGCTCGCCATTCAGAACGACGATGTCGTCGCCGTCGCTATGGCAGTCGAATAGCTCGAAGACGGCGTGGGTATGATAGCGGTCGGCATAGCGCTGCAGACGCTCCTCCGCCTCGTGGCGCAGACGTTGCCGCTCAGCCTCCGGCTTACCGCTCATGCCCCAAGCATGGTCGAAGTAAACCCAATTGATGTAGGGCACCACATCGGCAATGCTATAGCTGAGCGTCATTGGTATGATGGAATTTTACGGGTTCGCCGATATAGGAGGCGTCAACGCTACCATTGGCATAGACCGTGTGGCCATTACAGAACGTACGCTCTACACGCCACTGATAGGTGTGTCCCTCGACGGGGCTCCAGCCACAACGGCTCTCTATACACTCGGGCGTAACGGTCCACGGGCTGTGAGGACGTACGATGACCATATCAGCACGATAGCCGGGGCGCAGGAAGCCGCGCTGGCAAACGCCAAACAACAGGGCGGGGTTATGAGCCATCAACTCTACAAGACGACTCAGCGTCAGCACCTTTTGGTCGACGAGCTCCAGCATGGTGACCAGCGAGAACTGTATCATGGGCATTCCGCTGGCAGCCTTTGCACAGCCACCCTGTTTCTGAGACAACAGGTGGGGCGCGTGGTCAGTGCCAACGACGGCGATACGTCCGTCACTGAGTGCCTGTCGCAGCATGAACTGGTCGACGGGACTCTTGATGGCAGGGTTCACCTTGATGCGTGTGCCTAACTGCTCGTGGTCAAGCATGGAGAAGTAGAGATGGCCGACGCATGCTTCAGCCGTGATTTTTGTCGTGATGGCATCGCGACTTGCTGCATAGGGTGCAAAGAGGTCGAGCTCTTCAGCTGTCGACAGGTGGGCTACGTGCAGGCGCGTACCATATTTCTTTGCCAGTTCCACGGCTCTGCGAGTGGATTCGACGCAGGCCTCCTCACTACGGATGAGTGCGTGGAGCGACACTTTGGGGTCATCGCCCCAGGCCTGCTTCACATTCTCCATGTTCTGGTTGATGATGGCCGTGTCCTCGCAGTGGGCCATCAGTGGCAGCTTGCAGGACTTGAAGATGCGCTCTAATGCCTCCTGTCTGTCAACCAGCATGTTGCCTGTCGACGAGCCCATGAAAAGCTTGATGCCTGGGATGCTGTCGGCTGGCAGTTTTGCGAAGAGGTCGATGTTGTCGTTGGTGGCCCCAAAGAAGAATGCGTAGTTGACGTGACTCTTCTGGGCGGCCAATTGGAACTTCTCCTGCAGCGCCTCAAGCGTGGTTGTCTGAGGCACGCAGTTCGGCATGTCGAAGTAGGTGGTGACGCCACCAGCAGCTGCTGCTCGGCTTTCGGTGTCGATGTCGGCCTTTTCCGTCAGACCGGGCTCACGGAAATGCACATGGTCGTCGATGATGCCAGGCAGAACGAAGCATCCCGAGGCATCGACCGTTTCGTCGGGTGATGCCTCGGGATGTTGTCCTGCAGGAAGGATGGCCTCGATGTTGCCGTCCTCTATGAGGATGGAGGCCTTTTGCGTCTTGCCTTCGTTGACAAGGGTGCCTCCTGAAATCAGTGTTCTCATTCTGTGGTAATGGTTGAGTCGTTCTGCATCAATGGCGGTTGTCCGAGCTGTGGCTGTTGGGCCTGGGCAGGAGGTGGCAGCGTGTCGTCTTCGACAAGGCCATTCTCGCGAGCCTGTATCTCGTTGGCCGTCTGGTAGTACTCCTTGACGTAGGGGTCGTTTTTGAACTTCGCCGTCGCCTTGCTCATGATGTCCTCAATCTGTGGCGTCAGCACGGGGTAGGGGAAGCTGCCGGTCATCATCATGAAGACGCCAGGG
>Ga0265301_10004992_pt1 | contig 13196 bp, 11 predicted proteins | sample AusTroGonzalo_MG_2_FD_193488 | JGI IMG/M metagenome (GOLD analysis project Ga0265301, IMG submission 193488) | Bovine rumen microbial communities from tropical cattle in Woodstock, Queensland, Australia - Gonzalo_04 | ecosystem: Host-associated > Mammals > Digestive system > Stomach > Rumen ...
ACGCAACGTGGCGTTCAGAGTCAGATTTCCTTCAAGATAAGGAGTCTCAAGTACGGCATCGGATGAGATTGCGGAAGAATCGGCCCAGTTGACCGTACCGTAGAACCTCGTACCCTCCAGAAGCGGAGACGACAGATGGTAGTCATATGTCTTGGAGCCCTTTTCGTGGTCGAATACCAGCAGAAGGAGCTCGCTTCCGTCTCCGGCATCCTGCAGCTGAAGCCGACCGAACGGAATCATGTCCGCGAAATCGATGTTTCCTACGTATGACAGTCTGAGTCCCTCGGCTGTAACCGCCAGAGTGTCGATATCAACGACAGTACTGCCGGAGGATGCTTCAAGAGTGAGGGCTCCGTTCATGGACCTGCCGCCTATCAGGACATTTCTGGCCGCGGTGTTGAGTGAAATCCTGCTGCCGGCAAAAACATCGGACAATGAAGATACAGCCGGAGCAGAACCGTACTTTCCTTCAAGGACATCTCCCATCCAGGATGAGACTGTTTCCGGGAAATCTACGGAGAGAACCATGTTTCCGCTGATTGAAGTGGTATCACCCACTACTCCGAGATTCCTGATGAATTCGTCGTAAAGGACGTGATAACCTGAAGGCACAAGCTGAGTCAGGAACAGGTTGCTGTCCAGATGTCCGTCCCTGTATGAGAAAGATCCGGAGATATCGTCCTTCAGCGTGAATGACGAGAATACCCTTCTGTCATCACTGAGTCTGAGGACCAGATCCGCAGAATACGGTAGAACGGCCAGCTTCACGTTGCTGATCTGCGCAGACGCGTAGTCTATGCGCCGGAAATCACCTGTCTGGAACACCACATCCAGATCCGCGTGGAAATCTCCGGTAAACCTGCTGTCATGATGTCCGTCAAGTGCCGTCCTGACGTTCACGTCGAAGCCCGTAGGAGAATACGAGAAGTCGGCAAAGATTTCCGATGCATTCAGTGCAGTGAATCCAGCATCTTCCAGTCCTGAGACGCCGAGAGTCGAGACTTCGGCCTGCCCGAGGGTCCTTGATGAAGAATGATCATGGCTCAGACTTGCAGTAATGTCCGATGTTTTCAGCGAATACATGCCGTACGAGCCGTCAATCGAGCCTACGGCCAATTCTGCCGTCATTTCCCTGACACCGTCGTAGTATCCTCCCGCAAGAAGGCTCTTCACCACAAAAGTGACATCTTCATACCTGCCGCCGATCTCATCAAGATCAGTCGTGACGGTCATGTCTCCCGAACGGAGACCGTATTCCAGCGAGAATGTAGCACCGTTTACGGCAAAATCCGCATCAAGTCCGGCTTCATTCAGGTCCGCAGAGGCCTGGTTTGCATAGACAGCCACATACAGGGAATCATCCGAAAGAACGGATATTGCAGACAGATCCGAAAGCCTTGCAAGCGGATGATAGGATGCTGATGCTATGGAAAGCAGTGTGCTGTAGTCGGAATCAACCGACCCGCGGATATCGTTGACGGTTATGGACGCACCGACGGGAAGATCACCGGAAACCGTTACCCTGGGAAGATTTATATCGGCACCGCTGAATACAAGTCCACTCCCCAGCTCCGCCGTAGCGTTGATTCCGGGAGCCTCAAGGTGAAGACCTCGGTAATCGGCCTTGACGGCAAGGTTCCTCACAGTGGCGGAGATTCCCACATTGTCGAACATGCCTGGACCGGATGTCTCAGCAGTTTCTTCTTGAGGTGAAACCTGCCCTGAAGAACCTGTCAGGTCCATCAGCTTCCCTATCGTACTGTCGTCCAGGTTCATCACCGGATCGTTCACGGTGACGGAGATTCCCGCTGCCTTTTTCCACAAGGCAAGCCTTACGACATCCCAGATCGTCATTGAGACGTCAACGCTCGGTACGCTTATGACCTCCTGCCCGTCTATCCTGACCTTTATTCCGTTGACCGTGATGGACCTCATCAGGGTGCTTTCCATGCCGTCGGCGGAAATCTCGATTCCATTGTTTCCGGACGGAAGGAAAGATCTGACCATCGACCTCACGCGGCTGATGCCGAATGTGGACAGCCTGAAGAAAACCACAGCCAGGAACATTACCAGCACAAGGAACACTGAGGCAAATACTGAAGAGGCTGTCCTGCGGAATTTCATCTATACGATTATAACAGCCGGGAGCCGATAAAGTAACCTGCCTTAATTGAAATATCACCCCTTTTCAGTGTATATTTTGTGTAGATTTTCCATGGAGGGTGACCATGCCGGAGATACTGAAGAACTTCTGGGTCCTGGAAGGCCTTGACGGAGCGGGAACCACCACCCAGCTCAAGAATCTTGAGAAGTACATGCAGGACAAGAAGATGGCCGTGTTCAGGACCGCAGAGCCTACGATATACGAGACAGGCAGGTTCATCAGGCGTGTCCTGTCCGGAGAGGTAAAGGTTCCCCAGTCCACCGTAGCCTACCTTTTTGCCGCTGACAGGGACAACCATCTGAACAACCCTGAATACGGGATAAGGACGCACCTCCAGGCCGGAGAAACGGTGATTTCAGACAGATACTTCTTCTCATCGTTCGCCTACCAGAGCATCGGGTTCGACCCTGATGCGGTCATGATGCTGAACAGCCGGTTCCCCTACCCGGAACTGGTACTGTATGTGGATACGCCGGTGGAGGACTGCATAAGCCGGATCGATTCACGCGGCACGGACAAGGAGATCTACGAGAAGTTCGACTACCAGACGGCCGTACACGACAATTACGAGAAACTGTTCGCGTCACTGCCCGAGGGCTGCCGGCTGATCCGTGTGGACGGCAGGCTGTCACGGGAGGAGATATTCGAAATACTGATCAAGGAAACGGGCATCTGATGAGGATGCCCTTTTTGTTGCCGTTTGTTGCAGAAAATGAACATTTTTATTGCGGACCCGTTTTTACGCGTGTTACTATAATGTCATACTCACTGAAACTCCGGCGGCTGCCGGGGAAAGGACAGTAAGGTGAAAGAAAACTGTGCAATTGAACTGAAGAACATCAGGAAGACGTTCGGAAACGTGGTTGCCAACGACGAGATCAACCTGAAGATCAACAGAGGAGAGATCCTCTGCCTTCTGGGTGAGAACGGAAGCGGCAAGACGACATTGATGAACATGCTCTCCGGAATCTACCAGCCGGACAGCGGCGAGATCTACAAGGACGGTCAGCAGGTATCCATACGTTCCCCCAGGGATGCATATTCACTCGGAATCGGAATGATCCACCAGCATTACCACCTTGTCGACGTCTTCACGGCCGCCCAGAACATAATCCTGGGTCTTGAAGACGAGAAGATGGATCTCGGTGCAGTAAATGACAAAGTCAAGGAAATCTGCGACAAATACGGTTTCCACGTAAACCCCAAGACGAAGGTCTATGACATGTCCGTTTCACAGAAACAGACCATCGAGATCGTAAAGGTCCTCTACCGCGGAGCAGAGATCCTCATTCTGGACGAGCCTACCGCAGTCCTTACGCCTCAGGAGACAGACAAGCTTTTTGCCGTCCTGAGGAACATGAAGAAGGACAACAAGGCCATAGTCCTGATAACACACAAGCTTGCCGAGGTTCTTGATGTCTCCGACAAGGTTGCCATCCTGAGGAAAGGAAGGTACATCGGTACGGTCAACACAAAGGAAGCCACCGCCCAGTCACTCACAGACATGATGGTTGGACGTGCAGTGACGCTCAACATAGACAGACCCGTATATGACAATCCCAAGGACAGGCTCGTGATCAAAGGCCTTACTGTCGTAGACAATGAGGGAGTCAGCAAGCTCAAGAACGTATCCTTCACTGCAAAGACAGGCGAAATCCTGGGTGTAGCAGGAATTGCAGGCTCCGGACAGAAGGAGCTCCTGGAGTCCATCACGGGTCTCTACCCCATCAAGGAAGGATCCATAAAGTTCCTCAATGACGACGGCACGGAGAACGAGCTGGTTGGAAAGACTCCCATGCAGATCCGCCAGGCCGGCGTGGGAATGGGCTTTGTCCCTGAGGACAGACTCGGAATGGGACTTGTCGGATCCATGGGAATGACCAGCAACATGATGCTTCGTTCATGGCGCAACGGAAAGAGCATATTCTTCAACAAGAAAGCTCCGCAGTCCCTTGCCGACAAGGTCTGGAAGGATCTTGAGGTCGTAACTCCCTCAACTGAATTCCCCGTACGCAGAATGTCCGGAGGAAACATCCAGAAAGTCCTTGTAGGAAGAGAAATTGCATCAAGCCCACCCGTGCTTCTCACGGCCTATGCCGTCAGAGGACTGGACATCAACACGTCCTATGCCATCTACAACCTTCTGACGGACCAGAAGATGAAGGGATCTGCCGTCATGTACGTCGGAGAGGAACTTGATGTCCTCCTCCAGCTCTGCGACAGGATCGTGGTCCTGTGCGGCGGTGAGGTAAGCGGCATCGTGGACGCAAGGACAGTGACAAAGGAGCAGATAGGTCTCCTCATGACCTCTGTCGGAGGAAAAGCCAAGGAGGCAAAGGATGAGTGAGAAATCAAAGGCACCGCTTTTCAGACTTGTCAAACGCGTAAAGGGAGACATGATGAGCCCCAGGAAAATCTGGGCCATCAGGATCGGATCCATAGTATTCGCATTCATACTCGGCATGATTCCCATCATCATGGCCGGAGAGAACCCGTTTGAAAGCTACGGCATAATCATTTCCGGAGCTCTTTCCAAGGCAGGATACATCAGGCAGACCGTCAAGAGGGCCATTCCCCTCCTCGGCGTTGCTCTTGCCATTGCACCCTGTTTCAAGATGAAGTTCTGGAACATCGGAGCCGAAGGACAGATAACGATGGGAGCCATATTCTCATCGGCAATCGCCATCTGGTTCCAGAATTCGCTTCCGGCATTCCCGCTCATAACGCTGATGATGCTTGCCGGAATCCTCGGAGGTGCAATCTGGGCATTCATTCCCGGATTCTTCAAGGCAAAGTACAACACCAACGAGACACTGTTCACGCTGATGATGAACTACATAGCCATAGGAATAGTCCGTTGGCTGCAGGGCGGTCCTTGGGAAGGCAGACCCGGAACACAGATCATCCCGATGTTCAATGACAACGCAAGACTTCCCAACGTGTTCGGAATCTACTGCGGTTGGATCATTGTCCTGATCCTGGTCGTCGTAGTACATATCTATATGAATTACACCAAGCACGGCTATGAGGTCGCAGTCATCGGTGACTCGCTCAATACCGCACGCTATGCCGGAATGAACGTTGGCTGGATCATGATGAGGACCATGCTTCTCTCCGGTGCCATCTGCGGATGCGTCGGATGGATGCTGGTTTCCGGTGCAAACGGCACGCTCAATGCAGATGTCGCAGGTGGTGTCGGATTCACGGCAATCACGGTTGCATGGCTCAGCCAGCTGAACTGCTTTGCAATGATAATCATCGCAGCCATCCTGGCCATCATCGGAAAGGGATCGGCCACGCTGCAGACAAAGCTCGGTGTCCCCGCCTCCGTTGCGGACATCGTATCCGGAATCCTGCTGTTCTGCATGCTGGGATGTGAATTCTTCATCAACTACAAGCTTGTCTTCAGAGGCAAGGCAGAAAAGGAGGTAAAAGCATGAGTTTCTTCAATTCAGTCGTCCTTCTTTTTGCAGCGGCCGGAGCATACGGAACCGCACTGATGTTCGGAACCATCGGAGAGATCCTCACCGAGAAATCCGGAAACCTGAACCTCGGAGTCGAGGGAATCATGTACATGGGCGGAATCTTCGGACTCATAGCCCCCAACGTATATGAGGCAGCCGTAGGAGAAGGAAACGCCAGCCCGTTCTTTGCAATCATACTTGCAATACTGGCTTCCTTTGCCGTCGGCGCAATCGCCGGTGCCCTCTTCTCGTTCATCACGGTCACCCTGCGCGCAAACCAGAACGTCACCGGTCTTGCAATGACCACGTTCGGAACAGGTGTCGCCAAGTTCGCCGGAGAGCTCAGAAGACTCCAGATCGGCGGATACGTCACCCTCTCCAACAGACTCAAGTTCGCATTCGACAAGCATTTCATGCCGGACTTCCTCAAGAACATCCCGGTAATCGGAAAGATTTTCTTCGACCAGAGCGAGTTCTTCTACCTGGCGATAATCACGGCGGTGCTCCTGCATCTGTTCCTGACAAAGACCAAGACCGGTCTTTACCTCAGGGCTGTCGGAGAGTCCCCCGTCACGGCTGACGCCGCAGGAATCAACATCACCAGGTACAAGTATCTTGCAACCATGGTCGGAGGCGGAATCTCAGCAATAGGCGGAATGGTCTATACGATGACCACCGCAGGATGTGTCTGGATCGAGGCATCCCTTGCCGGAACCGGATGGCTTGCAGTCGCACTTGTCATCTTCTGTACTTGGAGACCGTTGAAGTCCACATGGAGTTCGGTCCTGTTCGGAGCCCTGATGATCATGTACCTCAGGATCATCATAAAGGCTTTCCCGATAGAGCTTTACAAGATACTGCCGTATGTTGTCACCATTGTTGTCCTCGTCATTACCAGCATGAGGAACATCAAGGACAAGCAACCGCCGGCATCACTTGGCGTGAATTACTTCAGGGAAGATCGATAAGAAATTCAATTATCGGTTTTTTTGTGGTAGAATCAAAACGGTTGTATGACCGTATAAAGGGTATTACATGGGCGTCGCCCACAAAGGAGTGTTTATGAAAAAACTAACAGCAGTTCTTTTGGTTGCTCTTCTTCTCGTCGCAGCTGTCTTCGCACAGTCATCCGGTGAGACAACAAGCTCAAAGGCAACCAAGATCGGTTTCGTCGTCATCAACGATGAATCAGACCAGGGATACACCTGGAACTTCACGAACGGCATGAACGAAGCCATCGCCAAACTCAAGGCCGAGGGCTACAATGTCGAGCTGATGACAAAGAAGAACACAACTGAGTCAGCAATCTGCAAGGACAACAACATCGAGCTTGCTGAGGAAGGATGTGAGATCATCTTCAACAACAGCTACGGATTCGAGCCCTACATGCTCGAGGCTGCCAAAGAGTATCCCAAGACAAAATTCGTCGGAATGACAAACTGCGGATCTCAGGTTGATGACAATCCCAACACCTACAATGCTTTCGCAGCCATCTACGAGGCCCGCTATGTCGCAGGTATCGCAGCAGGCATGAAGCTCCAGCAGGAGATCAACGAAGGCAAGATCAAGGCCAACGAGGCAGTCATGGGCTATGTCGGAGCATTCTCATTCGCAGAGGTCATCTCCGGTATGTCAGGCTTCTATCTCGGTGCCAAGAGCGTCTGCCCGAGCGTCACCATGAAGGTCTACTTCGTCGGAACATGGGGCGATGCAACTCTCGAGGAAGCAGCAGCCAACGCACTCATCGATGCAGGATGTAAGCTCATCTCACAGCATTCCGATACAACCTCACCTGCTCTCGCAGCACAGAAGGCCGGAATCTACCATGTCGGTTACAACACAGACATGACAAAGGTTGCTCCCAACGCTTCACTGCTCTCATCCAGAATCGACTGGTCAAGGTACTTCTACACATTCATCAAGAATCACATTGATGGAAAGGAGAACCCGTCAGACTGGACAGGAACATATGCAGAAGGCGACGTCAAGGTTACAGCCCTCAACACATCCATTGCAGCTCCCGGAACACAGGAAGCCATGGACAAGGCCATTGCAGCATTCCATGCCGGCACACTCAAGGTTTTCGATCTCGACACCTTCACGATCGGCGGTGCCAAGGGAACAAACGAGAACATGTACGACAGCTTTGCAGCAGTTCAGGGCAACGCAACATACGGTGGATATTTCCACGAGTCAGAGCTCCAGAGTGCTCCGTACTTTGTCGGAAACATCGATGGTATCGAGTGGCTCAACGCAGCATACTGATCAACATCAGTTCCAACAGAAGAAGGCTCCTTCACGGGAGCCTTCTTTTTTATGTAAGATAAAGAATTGATTAAAGCTGTTTCTTAAGTTCTTCCGTCTTGTCCAGGATCACGGAATACAGACGTGCATAGTCCCCGGGAGTCTTGTGACGCAGCAGTTCCGTCAGCTCCGTCACGGGTTCCAGAACCGGAGAGAGCGACAGGTTTCCCATCACGCCCTTGAGCTTGTGGGCTTCCTCGAATGCCTTGTCGAGATCCCCCGCATCAAGCGCCTGTCCCAGATCGGAAACTGAAGGCTGCTCCAGAGCCATCTTCACAAGCCTGAGGTAAAAAGCCTCGTTGTTCATGCACCTTGCAAGGGCGCTGTCCACATCGGCACCGAATGACCTGAGGTAATCAAGTGTAAGCATGACTCATCTCCCCTCCTTCAGGAAGTTTTCGAATTCATCCGCTGGAAGCGGACGGGAGAAATAATAGCCCTGGATTACATCACATCCCATTTCCTTCAAAGCCAGATACTGGTCTTCCGTCTCGACACCCTCGGCTATGGTAAGCACCTCGAAAGTGCCGGCAAGGCGGATCATGGCCTCCAGCAGCCTTGTATCCTTCTTGCCCTTGAATGCGGAACGCACGAACTGCATGTCCAGCTTAAGCGCATCTATGGCAAGAGATCCGAGCATGCTCAGCGAGGAGTATCCTGAACCGAAATCATCCATCTCGATGCGGAATCCTAGCCCACGCAGACTGCTGACCTTCTCCACTATCTTCTCCGAGTCTTCGATGTATGCTGATTCGGTGATCTCGAGAAGCAGATCCTCCGGTCTGAGGCCGTTATCCTCCACAATCTTCAGAAGTTTGTCAGAAAGAGCCGGATCCTGGATGTCTATACGGGAGACGTTGACAGACACGGGAATCGTCACACCGTAGGTGTCACGCCACCTTCGGATCTGTGCCGCCGTCTCGTTCCAGACATAGAAATCGACATCCTGGATCAGACCGTTCTTCTCGAACAGAGGAATGAATACTCCGGGACTGACCATGCCCATCTCAGGGTGCTTCCAGCGCACAAGCGCCTCGGCACTGCTCAGTACCGGTTTTTCCTTACGTACATTGAACTTGGGCTGATAGAACACAGTCAACTGATGCTCCTCGAGAGCCTTCGGAAAATCATTGATCAGCTGCTCTGCAAGAAGCTCGGATTTCCTGATGGAATCGTCATAGAAGGCAATCGGTTTGGAAATGCTGCCCCTGACCGAATCCGATGCTGTCTTTGCCCTGTCGAACCTGCGGTCTATCTCCACTGCCTTGTCTACATCGGGATACACACCCATCCTGAGCCTGATTCCGTCCTCGCCTTCGGACAGCTTCTTCAGAAGCTTCCGGTAGTCATCGATATGCGGACAGTAGATCATGAACGTGTCGGCACCGCTCCTGCACGCTATTCCTCCCGTGCCCTCGGCGAATTCCTGAGCCTTGCGGGCTATGCTCCTGAGGATCTCATCGCCACGTTCCCGGCCCAATCGGTCGTTTACGGTGTGGAAGTTGTTTATGTCCACGACAATCGCATCTATGGGAGCATCCTTGTGGAACAGATCAAGCTGAACGGCGTAATGGAAGAAGAAGTCCCTGTTGTAGAGCCCCGTCAGCAGATCACGCTCGGTCCACTTAAGTGTATTCCTATCCTCCGAAAGCTCGATCGTGCGCCTGATGCGCGCAAGAATCACATCCGGCTGGGGATACGGCTTGGGAATGAAATCTATGGCACCCAGGTTCAGGCACTCGACCTCCGAGGCGCTGTCGGCCGTCATGACGATGACCGGCAGATTGGAATAAGCGGAGTTGTCCTTCATCAGACTCAGAACCTGGATTCCGCCCATGCCGGGGAGGTTCAGGTCAAGGAGCACGATGCTGAGCGTGTCATGACGTTCCTTCAGGATCTCGATTGCCCGTTCTCCCGATGAGGCGACGATTACATCGTAGACATCGCCGAGTATGGCCATCATCATCTGCTGGTTGATGATTTCATCCTCTACCAGCAGGACCTTTCTCTTTTCTCCTGAAACCCGGAAATGCCATCCCTCGTTCATTCCTTTCACTTCAATGCATCCTTGAGCAACTCGAATACTTCAGAAGGTTTCACTGAAGCATCGATGGCCTTGATCAACCCTTTGTCCCTGTAGTACTTGATCAGGGGCTCGGTCTGCTCGGTATAGACATCAAGACGGTGCACTATGGCCTCTTCCCTGTCATCCGGACGCTGGACAAGATCCTCTCCCGTCTCGTCATCCTTGCCTTCCTGCTTGGGAGGATTGAAGATTATGTGGTAGATGCGGCCTGTAGACGGGCACATCCTGCGTCCTGAAAGACGCTTGACCACTTCCTCCTTGGGAATCTGGAAGTCGATCACGGCATCCAGGTCCGTCATCTCGGCAAGGGCATCGGCCTGCGGTATCGTGCGGGGGAAACCGTCGAGAATGAAACCGTTTCTGCAATCGGGTTCCTTGATGCGGTTGCGAACCATCTCGATGGTCACTGAATCAGGTACCAGACCGCCTGAAGCAAGAATGGATTTGACCTGAAGGCCCAGTTCCGTCTCGTTCTTGATGTTGCTCCTGAACAGGTCACCTGTGGAGATATGCGGAATTCCGTAAAACTCCTTTGCAGATGCCGCAATCGTTCCCTTTCCGGCTCCCGGAGGGCCCAAAAAAACCATTCTCATCAGTTGTTCCTCCATGCACTAGATGTAGCGTTTTCCACACCAAGGAATATACTAGCATAAAAAACCTTGTTGTGCAAATTTCCAGTGTGGATTATCATTCTGAAGGTGATGCAACACCGTTTGGAGGTCGACAATGGACGTTGAAGGCAGAAAGGTTATCATTCATGCCGCAGATCTTGACGGATTCCTGCTGGACAGTGACAAGGAAAGAATCGAAACAGTGAACAGGCTCTACGAGAAAAGCATAGAGGCCTGCAGGGAAATCGAGGAAGGAAAGAAGTCCGAGGACAAGCTTGTGGCCGCACAGGGCGCCATAGGAAAGTTCCTGGAGGGCATCTGCGATGTCGAGCACCGCATCCACGTCTATTGCTTCGAATCCCCCAAGGAGCAGCACGCGGCAGCCAGCCGCCTTGTTGCCAAGCTCAGGGACCCGGCAACAGGTCATGAGGAGTTCCTCTACTACATCCAGAGGGCATATGAGCTTCTGTTCACCCACATTTTCACGGACCATGCCATCAAGACAAAACGTTCGATCATCACCAAGACCCCGGTCACCAATCCCTGCAGGAACTACGCCGTGCACAGGATTCCGGATGTCGACGATCTGACCAAGGACTGCGTGATGTGCGTCATGCTCCGCGGTGCCCTGCTCCCCAGCATGATCATCAGCAAGGAGATCCAGGACTACAGCTCGGACGGATTCATCACCCCCTTTGCACTGTTCAGGATCAAGCGGGACGAATCCAAGAAAGAAGACAACATGGCCTATGTCCTTGATCTTGACAAGTCTTTCTTCGACTTCAAGGAGCTGGACGGCAAGGACCTGATCTTTGCAGACCCGATGAACGCAACAGGCGGTTCACTCATCACCATAGTCAACTACCTCAAGCAGAACGGTGTCAGGCCCAGAAGCATCAAGTTCATCAACGTCATCTCCGCCCTCAAGGGATCCCTGAGGATCGTCAGGGCGATCCCGGAGTGCGAAGTCTATACCCTTTGGATGGATCCGGTACTCAATGATGCCGCCTATATCCTTCCCGGACTTGGAGATGCAGGAGACAGACTCAACGGTGTGGATCTGCCTGGCAATCCCAGGAACATGATCCAGCTCATTGCCGATTACGGTGCCGCCATCACGAACCTCTACAGGGCTCAGGTAAAGAAGATTGAACAGACTGTACTCGGCCGGTAAGAAACTGATTCTTGCGGCCGTCATTGCAACGGCCGCCTTCTCATTGCTCATCTCCTGCAGGACTACGTCAGGCTCAGACCATGACCAGATCGTGCGAACTGCAATCGATCTGGCAGACACATACAGGAATGCAGACAGGCTTGATGATGCCCTCGATGTCTACGACAGGGCTCTGGCACAGGCAGACGACTACCGCCTCTACTACAACAAGGCCCTGATCCTCTCAGGCCTCGACCGGAAGCTGGAGGCGGCAGAGCTGTGTGCCAATGGATTCGAGAAATACCCTTACATAATAAGATTCAAGACCGCTCAGGCAGAATTCCTTTATGCAGCAGGAAATACAGGAACGGCATTCGAAGTCTACAACGAGGTGCTGGACTACAACCCCTATGATACTGTTACCAGAAAACTGCTGATAGAGCGCCTGATGGAGTCAGGACAGTCCAACACTGCATATGAGCAGGCCCTGATTCTCTGGAACCAGGGATGCAAGGACAAGGAAACAGTTTCATACCTCTATTCCGTGCGCCCCGATGTCTGGCGCAGCGTCTACACCCAGATGAATCCGTAAATCACAGGGCTATGAGGCCGAATACGGCGCCGACTCCTATCCACACGATGGGGTGGATCTTCTTCCACTTCAGAAGGCCGAACAGGATTACGGCAAAGGCCGCTACCGACAGCCACAGGATGTTGTTCTCCTTATCAAGGAACGTCAGCGGAAGAAGCTGCCACAGGGCAAACAGAATCAGACCGATCACCGCCGGGCGCAGATACTTGAAGACAGTATTCACTATCGGATTGTCGGCGAACTCCGCCAGAAGCTTTGCGATGATGAGGATAATGATTACCGACGGGGTTACAAGACCAAGCGTGGCAACCACACTGCCAAGGACTCCTGCAGTCTCAAAGCCGACATAGGAAGCCATGTTCACGCCGATGGGTCCCGGTGTGGATTCGGATATGGCTATCATGTTGGCAAGCTCGGATGTTGTGAACCAGCCCGTCCGTGCGCTTATGTCGAACAGGAACGGCACCGTGGCCATTCCGCCACCCATGGCAAAGAGACCCGTCTTGAAGAATTCCCAGAAAAGCCGGAGGAAGATCATCTGTCCACCTCCTTTTCTCCTTCATTCTTCTTCCGCACGAATGTGAAATACATGATGATTCCGAAGACGACAACACTTGCCACTATGATGATGGGCGACACTCCCAGGAATATCTCAAGCAATAGGGATGCAACGGCAATGATGGCCGTAGATACACCTGAAACGGCTTTTTTTGCAAGCTTGATAACGGCAGAAGCCATCAGAGCACAAACAGCTATGCGTATGCCGGCAAATGCCTTGCTGACATAGACGTTGTCCTGGAACATCTTGAGAACCGATGCCAA
>Ga0265301_10004995_pt1 | contig 13189 bp, 9 predicted proteins | sample AusTroGonzalo_MG_2_FD_193488 | JGI IMG/M metagenome (GOLD analysis project Ga0265301, IMG submission 193488) | Bovine rumen microbial communities from tropical cattle in Woodstock, Queensland, Australia - Gonzalo_04 | ecosystem: Host-associated > Mammals > Digestive system > Stomach > Rumen ...
CAGACTGTTCAGCAGGCTTGCCGTTCCAGCGCGCAAGCTTGGCCTGAAAGGCCTTAGAACGGCCCTTATTAAGCTTTACCAGCAATGTATAATAGTCTTCATTAGAGAATGCCTCTATTTCTTTTTCACGCTCAGCTATGAAGCGCACAGCCACAGACTGAACTCGGCCTGCTGAAAGTCCGCTTTTTATTTTGCTCCACAAAAGAGGAGAAAGCTTATATCCGACAAGCCTGTCAATTATGCGCCTGGCCTGCTGGGCATTAACCAGATTCATGTCAAGGTCTCTAGGAGACTTCAAAGACTCATCTATTGCGCTTCTAGTTATTTCATGAAAGCTTATGCGCTTAAACGGAATGCCTGTGCCCTTCAGCATTTCCATAAGATGCCAGCTGATTGCCTCACCCTCGCGGTCAGGGTCGGTTGCAAGATAAACCATGTCAGAACGCTTAGCCAGGCTGGTAAGCTCACTAAGTATTTTTTTAGCCCTTTCCACTACCACATATTTTGCAGCAAAGGTTCCTCCCTCATCAACGCCAATCTCATTTGCGGGCAAATCCCTTACATGCCCGAATGAGCTTCTCACTATATAATGAGAATCCAAAAAACGGCTTATCGTCTTCTGCTTCGTAGGAGATTCCACTATAACAAGACTCTTTCCAAAGGCATGCTTTGCGTTTTTCTTGCTTTCTGTCTCCGGGAGCTGCTCTGCGCCTGAAGCTTCCAAAGCTGTTTTTTTTGCCATTGCGGCTAAACTCTTTGCTGATAATGAATTCTTCTTAGATTTAATTGTTTCTGCCATAGCTGTTAAATTCTTCACTTAAAAAAACAGACGCCATAAAGACATCACTATTTATATTAATACTTTTCTCCTTATTACGCAAATAGCAAGACAGGAAAAACACCTGTATTATTCACTTTATGACATATCTGCCTGCAAGCTGGCATATAAGTCCGCTGGCCTCCAGCTCAAAAATAGCTGCAGAGGCTTGCGGCACATTCATTGTTCCTCGCAAAAGTATTTCATCATTGTTAAGGCCGTTTTCTTCTTTTGACAACAAAGCATACAGCGCTGCGGCATCCTGAGAAAGGTTCTCAATTGCATTTTTCTTTTTACTAATGAGACATGCCCTGTTTTTAATGCTAATCTTCACTTCTTGCGGAAGGCATGCGATTATGTCATCTGCCGTTTCCGCAAGGCATGCTCCGTTTTTTATGAGATAATTAGGCCCTTGCGCATTTTTATTCCCAGCCTGGCCCGGAAGAGCCAGAACTTCCCTTCCCTGCTCCAGTGCGCATCTTGCGGTTATCATTGAGCCAGATTTAAATGAGCCTTCGGCCACAAGCACAGCCATGGAGAGGCCAGATATTATGCGGTTGCGGCGAGGAAAGCTGGCAGGCCTGGCGGAATATTGCAGAGGATATTCAGATATTATTGCCCCGCCGCTGTCAATGATTTCAGAAGCAAGGCGGCGGTTTTCAGGAGGATATATTTTAAGCAAACCGGAACCGAGCGCGGCCCAGGTTATTCCTCCTGCGCTTACAGCAGCCCTATGGGCAGCCGAATCAATGCCGCGGGCAAGGCCGCTGGCTATCGCAATTCCATTGTTAACAAGGCCCGCGGCAATTTCAGCGGCAAGGCGCAGGCCATACGGCGAAGGCTGCCTGGTGCCGACAATGCCTGCTGCAGGCATGTCAAATTTGTCATGGCTGCCCTTTACATAAAGCAATGCCGGCGGATCATATATGGCTGAAAGCCGACGTGGATAATTAGGGCAGGTCCTGCTTAATATAGTTATTCCGTTCTTTTCAGCAAGAGCCAGCTCTTCTTCCGCATTAAAATCTCTAATGGCTTTAACAGCCTTTGCCGCGGCATCCAGCGTAAAAATTCCTTCCGCAAACAAATCTGCCGCCGTCAGCTTTATAACTTCTTCCGCACAGCCATAATGGCTTAACAGCGCATCAGCTTTGTCAGAATTAAAAAATAATGCTGCGTTCAGCTTTAAGAGAGCAAGGATTTCATTATCAGCATTCATCAGAATCCTCCATAATCGCTCTTATCCATTATTCTGTACTGAACAGCTTCCATTATATGTTCTTTTTTTATCTCTTCTGATGCTGCCAGATCAGCAATTGTCCTGGCTACTTTCATAATTTTGTCAAGGGAGCGGGCAGAAAAGCCGAGGCGGTCCATAGCCGCTTCCAAAACTGAAGAAGCCCCTTGAGGAAGCTTGCAATGCCTGCGCATATCTTTAGCGCTCATAAAAGCATTTGAGGCTGACGCGCCACTGGCGCCATAACGCTTATGCTGAATTTCTATAGCTTTAAGCACCCTTGCGGCTATCTGTTCTGTTCTTTCGCCATTAGGAGCAGCCTGCCAGTCTTCATAACGCATTGGCGCAAGCCTGACATGAATATCTATGCGGTCCAATATCGGGCCTGAAATTCTTGAGCGGTAACGGCTAACTTGCAATGGAGTGCATGAACACTCTCTAGTAGGATGCCCCAAATAGCCGCAAGGGCAAGGATTCATCGCCGCCACAAGCAGGAATCTGGCGGGATATGCCACGCTTTCGCGAACGCGGGAAACCGTAACCTTCCATGATTCAAGCGGTTCCCGCATAGATTCAATAGCGGCACGAGAAAATTCAGGAAATTCGTCTAAAAAAAGCACGCCATTATGAGCTAGGGAAACTTCTCCGGGATGCGGATTTGTGCCCCCGCCTATAAGAGCTGCATCAGAAATAGTATGATGAGGTTCTCTGAAAGGCCTGCTGCCTATGAGCGAACCAGGCTTTACAAGGCCATTCACTGAATATAGTTTTGTGGTTTCCAGAGCTTCACTCTCTGTCATTGGGGGGAGCAGACCGCCGAAACGCCTGGCAAGCATGCTCTTGCCTGAGCCTGGCGGGCCTATAAGCAGAATATTATGAAAACCTGCCGCAGCTATTTCCATTGCCCTTTTTGCAAATAGCTGTCCCTTAACATCGGCAAAGTCTAAGGATGAATCTTTTGCTGCTGAAAAAGGTTTTCTACCGCATGGAACAAGCTCGCAGCTGCCATTAAGCCATGCAATTGCCTGTTTCAGGCTGTCTGCCTGAAAACATGTTATTCCTGATACAGCAGCTTCCGAAGCATTTCCAGAAGGAACAATGGCCTGAAAACTGCTGCCGCGCAAAGCCATTAGCATTGGCAGAATGCCTGCCACAGGCCTTATGCTTCCGTCTAAAGCCAGCTCGCCCATAAAAACAGTCTTTTTTAGCTTTTCAGCAGTCTCCGTCCCCAAATTTCCAGATGCTGACAAAAGACCTATTGCTATGGGCAAATCAAAATGAGTGCCGGTCTTCTTTTTTTCCGCAGGGGCAAGATTAACTGTTATGCGCTTAGGCGGAACTTTAAAGCCTGACATGCGCATTGCGGCCATCACCCTATCCCTGGCCTCCTTTACCGCAGCATCAGGCAAACCAACCACATTGTAAGAAGGCAGGCCAGATGATATGAAAACTTCTGCGGAAACGAAATATCCGTCTATGCCTTTTAAAGCTAAAGTAAGAATTTTAGCAAGCATAATATTTCCCCTTTGCCCTTTTCAAATGCCGTTAAGCATAATTAAGAGCCTCCCCTTCGCTTGGCAAAATCAGTAAAGAATAAAATTTATTTCTTTTCCGCTGACTTCTCCAAGCTGAGCTCCAAGACTTTCGCCTCTTAAAATCATGCTGGCTATTTCCTGGCAGTCCTGCGTTTTTGTTATGGAGGAAAACACTGCGCGGCCATTCGCATAACTGTCCAGGCTTATATATTTAAAATTCATTTTCAGAAGATCACTCTTTAAGGTCTCAGCCTGCTCAATGCCGGAAAGCCCGCTAAAAATCAGCTTTATTGCGGGATCGCTCTTAAGCTGAGGATCAACTCTTGCGGCAGTGTCTTTTGAAAGCAAAGCGGCAAGAGATTCCATTGCTTTTGACATGGCTCCATCTTTTGAGGAATCGCTGCCGCTGCCCTGGCGCGAAATATCACTGAGCCGCTTTCCCGAAGGCACCTGTATTACTTCTACAGAGCCATCTGCGCCAGAAGGATGAAAATCCGTGCCAATGCCGCCGCCGAAAAGATAGGCTTTGGCTTTTGCCTTAATAAACATTTCTGCGCCTATTTCGGCAGATGCGGCGGTAAGCGCATCATAGCTGCCATCGCCAATCTTGCTCTTATCGAGCAATTCAACTGTCATTATGGAATCTTTAGAAAGAGCAGCTATAAAAGCTTTCTGAAATGATGTTCCTTCCGGAGTTTCTTCAATATAAATAGCAGCCTTTGGCCCTTTAACAGAAGAGGCAAGACCGGCAGAGCGCACAGCGGAGGCTATTTTTTCAGTATAAATATAAAGATTAACTTGCGAAACATAAGAATCCCTGTCTTGTCCCTCATGTTTTATCTTATATTTATGTATAAAGAAATCAGGATCTTCTGTCACTAATTTTTCAAAAGTCTCATATTTGCCTTCCGCCTTATATAAAGCATCAGCAAAAAGTTCCGCAACGCGGCGCACAGCTTTCAGCTTAGCGTCATATACAGCTTTTTCGCGCGTTTCATTTATGTTTCTGTCATTGTAAAAAACACGGCCTTCGGCGGCTATAACTTCAGTATTGTCTGAAGAAATTGTTTGATTTCGCACAGACGCAGAGCAAGCTGCAAACATAATTGCGGCTGAAAAAAGAATAGATTTTTTTAGAAAATTAATCATGGCAACCAATCCTCATTTCTCCTTTTAATCACAAGCCTTACTGAAGGCTGCTGGTTAACAATTTAAGAAAAAGGCCCGTATAAACGGGCCTTTTCGCTACATGAGATCCATCAGAGCCCTGGTGCAAGCGGCTGGAGATTTCATTTTCTCATAAGGAATCCATCCTGCCTTAAGAGACATATTGCTAAGAATGTTAAGAGCGAAACGCTTAAATTCTGCCTCTTTGTCAAATGCCTCAGTCGCTGGCTGCGGGCCTAAAATTACAACGCCATTGACATTTTGGCTTACAACGAAATCGCCCATGCCGAAAGCTGAACCGCTGATATTGGCAGGGTCATAATCTTTTACGAATACCTGCTGCCATTCTATTTCCAAGCCTAGTTTTTGAGCCTGCTGGTAAAGAGCATACATTGCATAATAAGCATTTCTTTCCTGTCCCTTAGGGTACATTATTCCCCATTTAAGCCATAAGTCAGATGTAGAAGGCTTCCAGCGGGAGGCTTTTTCAAGGTCATCATCAGTAGGCATTTCAGGAGCCGTCTCATTATGGCCTAAAAGCATCTCAAGAAGCTCTCCTTGCGTGCGGGAACCTTCTTCCGCGGGGACGAATTTTTCAAGCTTAAGAACATCTTGAAGAACGGTGTTGACTTCTTTAAACGGCATCTTAGGATTAATGAAATATTCAGACATATCTCCTTCATTTATGGCTATGTTCATTCCGTTGAGGAGCTGTGTAAGGATATTTTTATAATTTTGGGAAGAAGGCTGTTTTAAGTCTACGGTCCAGCCCTGGGAAAGCTCAAAATTTAAAGATTCCTCAATTCTTGATAGAGCATGCACCGGCAATGCCGTAGTTATCACAATCTGCCTGCTGTCTTTCACAAAATCATTAAGCCACTTTGAAATATAAGGCTTATTTGAGTCGGTAAGCATCATCAGATGTATGTCATCAATTATGAGTACTTTATACTTAGAAAACTGTTCATCAAGCTGTTTTATATTGCCTGCCCTTATTGCTAGATCTACGCCTTTGGTAAAGCGTATGCCTGTGGTGGCAAATATATTCTCATAGCCAACAGCATTTGATATGCCTTCAACTATCAGATTAGTGAAATGAGTTTTGCCAGTGCTGGCCTGGCCATATATGACAAGGGGATTGTAAATAGTTCCCGGAGTTTCCACTACAGCCATAGCCGCAGCATGAGCAAATCGGTTATGGGAGCCCTGAATCATTGAGTTCATATTCTGCATGGGAATAAGAGGGACCTCAATGTTCCAGCGCGTGTTAAGATTAATGGATCTTATCTTAGGCTTTACTTCTTCCTGCTCAACCGGCTGTTCTTCTGTTTTAGTCTCCTGCTTTTCCATATCCTTATTCTTACGGACATGAGCGGAAGGGATAAAGCCGCCTCTGGATTTTGCGCCTGCAAATGGATTCAGCGGACGCTTCTCTTTAGGCTTTATTTCCGGAGCTGCCGGCATAGCTGGCGCCGGAGCCGCTGGCTGAACAGGAGGCACAGCAGGAGCTGCTGGCGCAACAGGCACTTCCGGAACAGGATTAGCAGGCGGAATCGCATGATAAGATGTCTGCGGCGGAACCTGCTGAACAGGCTGCGCTTGCGGAATTATCCTCGCAGTACTTGAAGGGATATTAGGAACAGGCGCTGCTGGAGCAACAGGCGCTGCCGGAGCAATGGGTGCTGCCGGAGCCGCTGCCTGAGAACGCATAGACTCCGCCTTACGCCTTTCTTCCTCCAATTTTTGAAAATCTGGTATGGGAGCAATAGGCTGAGATTCAGAACTCATGCCATAAGGATCGTCCATGCCAGGCATACCGGGATTATCGCCTGTATCCACAAAAACCGATTCCATTCCGCCGCTAGGCAAAATTGCCGCAGCTGCCATTTCCGGGCTTACGCCAGGAAGCGAATTTTCATTTCCAAAATTATTTACAGCTGATGGAAAAAGCTGCATGCCCATGTCTGAATTTAGGGACTCACTGTCAATAACAGGCACAGGCTTGACATTTGGCATTTCAGGAAAGCCTGGCTGAGTAAGAAATGGATTAACCTCCATGGCATTTTCTTCATGGGGTTCTTCATGCGGAACTTCGCGGGCAGAGCTTTCCAACGGATCTATGCCCTGCTGCTTAGCTATATCGTTAAGCTTAGATTCAACATCTTTATTAACTTCTGAAAGATAAATAGTGAAATTATATTCTCCCTTTGCTTTCTCGGGGCGGGAACATATTTTTCCCAGTTCTTTCACTACAATAAAAACATCCACCATGTCACACCGCAGCAGCAGCTGCTGGCGTTTATCATTTTTCTCATTTGGAGCGGCAATGAGTTTCCATTCTTTAATCATAACTAAACCTTCTCAATAGCGATAAGCTCAATAAGGAAATCTAATATTGCGTTGCGGGAATATGATGATTCTTCCAAATGCAGAAATGCCATGTTTTCTTTACGGCATATTCCATATATGGCCTGTTCATTGTCTTCAGACAGCTGGCCCAAATATACTAGTCCTGACACATCCGAAGGCACATCATTTCTGGCAATGGCTGGAGCATCTTTACCCGCAGTCTTGCGCACAATGGCGCGAGTTATAAAAAAAGGGTTTTCTTTTGATGCGAGAGAGACAGAATCCGCATCTTTAAGAAAACTTTCCAGAAGACCGGCACAGTCCTCTGAATACAAGAAAACTACTCTCCGGAGATGATTTTGCGGAATAGCCTTAGGAGCATGCCTCGTAAGAGGATCCTGATTAGAATCAGCATCCTCTTGAACAGAATCTGCTGGCATTGGAGAAGAATAAAAATCAGCCCCTGAGGAATTCTGTTCAATGGAAACAGTTTTTCCAATAAGCGCATCAGGATGCTGAATATGGCCGCTATTAGCTTTTTCTTTCTCAAGCTCTCTTCGGCTTATCTGAAGATCCTCAGCCCTTTTAATAAGGCTAGGCATTTTCTCAAGCAGCCCGTTAAGGCTCTCTAAAAGTTCTTCAGCATTCTTCCCTTTAGTATCATCCATAAGAATAAACCGTAACAAAACCGGCAATTACTTTTTATTATAGCAATTATTATAAGATTAGGATTACTTTTTCAGCTTAGCATAAATTATTCCTTTTTTTATGCCTGTAATTTCAGCCATGGCAAGCTGTCCGTTCTTAAACCTGTCTTCAGGATTGTCTATTTCAACTGTTAAGAAATTAGATGTCAGTCCCTGAGGATGGCCTTTTTTGTCATGAAGCGCAAGAATTTGAAGAATCTTGCCTTTTTGGCTTTCAGCAAAATTATGCCGCAACAAGGCATCTGTTTCATGCAGCAGCCTTGAGCGTTCTTTAATAATGCAAGGCTTAAGCTGATTCATTTTTGCCGCTCTGGTTCCTGGACGCGATGAAAAACTAAAAATATGCAGCCCTGAGAGCTTTTCCTTGCGGACAAATTCCGCCGACTCCTTAAAATCCGCCTCGCTTTCAGAAGGAAACCCTGCTATTATGTCGGCATACAGCCCTGCATCAGGAAATAAATTTCTCAAAACAGAAAGCATTTCCGAATAGCGGGCCAGGCTATAAGGGCGGTTCATAGCTTTAAGGACATTATCGCTGCCAGCCTGCAGCGGCAAATGAAAATAATTGCAGAACCTGCTTCCAGCAGAAGCTAAAGTTGCCAAAAGGGGCTTATTAAGCTCTGTTATTTCCATAGAAGAAAAACGAATGCGGAAATTGCCAGGAAGCTCAAAAATCTTCATCATCAGAGCATTGAGATCGGCCCCCGTTTCAGGACAATGATAATACCCAAGTCTAGTTCCGCAAAGCACTATTTCAGCAAAGCCAGCCTCAATCAGCCGCCTAATTTCATTAACAGCGGATGGCATAGGCTTAGAGCGCAGTTCGCTGCGGGCCATATTCACAAGACAATAGGAACATTTCAGATTACAGCCATCCTGTATCTTAACAAATGCCCTGGAACGGCCATAAAAGCCCGTAACGGCAGAAAAATCCTCTGCTACGGCAGCGCCGCATAAGGCAGAAGCAATTTTTTCCTTGTCCGCATTTTTAAAAATTTGGGCGGTTGGAACAGCCGATCGAATTTTATCCGGGAAAAGCTCTGCAAAACAGCCTGAAACAAATATGCGGCATGACGGATTGTCCGAATATGCCTTGCGGAGAAATACCATTACATCCCTATCTGCTTTAGAAGTGACAGAACAGGTATTTACTACAAGGCAATCAGCTTCTTCTGTTTTTTCCGTTTCCTCATTGCCGTAAGAAAGAATTTTTTCCCTAAGACTTTCAGTCTCAATCTGATTCACGCGGCAGCCAAATGTCTTAAAATAAATCTTCATCTTAAATTATAGTTTAAATTTTTATAAGGCTTCCGCCAATGGAATTAATTAAAGCAAGCGAAGCATAGAAACATGCCTCTTCGGCCCTTAACACATATGGGCCGAGGTTTATTGAAATAAGCCCTGCCTTGCAAGCTTGTGACAATTCCTCAGCAGCGAAGCCTCCTTCCGGGCCTACAAACAGGAAAATTTTACTGGCATTCACCGAATCAGCCGCAGCAGCCATGGCAGAGCTGAGCGGAATGCCATCAAATGCGGCAATGAAACCAGGCGAACCATTTGTTGCGGAAGCCTGGAAATGCAGCAGAGCATTATCAAAAGGCAATGGAGCCATTATTTCCGGCAGCATGGCCCTTCCGCATTGCTTGCAAGATGATATCAGAATCTGTCTCATTCTGGGGATTCTGCTGTTCCAGTCTATTTTCGTTTCCTGCGAACGGCTGGTTATAAGCGGCTGAAACAGTGAAACGCCAGCCGCTGTGCCCCGTTCAAGAATATCATCAAAGGCCTTGCGGGCTGGCATTGCGAAACATAACACAATGCTGCATGGCAGCCTAGGCTGATGGACAGCTTCAAGTATCTTTCCTGAAACCGACTCCTTAGACATGGCTGATATTTCAGCATGCCAAAGATTCCCAAGGCCATCAAAAAGAAAGATCCGGTCCCCAATCCTATACCTTAGAACGCGCCTTAAATGGGCAGCTTCCTCACCGGCAAGATTGAAAACCGGACCATTAATATTTTCCGGATTCACATAAAAATAAGGCATTATTTAGACTTCTTATTCCCTTTAAGTATTTCTTTTATGTCATCTTTTATGGCATCAAATATGCCAGAATCCTTTTTATCGTCTTTTTTAGAATCCAAGCCGGACGATTTGCTATCTGACTTAACGCCATTGTCAATATCGGCAAGCTTCTGATAAAGGGCTTTCTGCTGCGCGTCTAACTCAAAAGGAACTTCAACCCTTATTTTTACAAGTATGTCGCCTCTAGGACGGCCTCCAGTGCCTGGCATGCCTTTGCCTTTAACGCGAAACATTTTGCCGAACTGAGTGCCAGCAGGTATGCGTATTGTGGTTTTTCCGCCTTCAATAAGAGGGACATCTGCTTCTCCGCCGAGAGCAGCCATCCAAACAGGAACAGGGCATTCATAAATAAGATCCCTTTTCTCTCTAATGAAATGAGCGTGAGGGCGTATATTTATCTGAATATACAAGTCTCCAGGAGTTCCTCCGCGCATTCCGGCATCTCCGCCTGCCGCAACGCGCATTACCCCTCCGTCTTCTATTCCAGAAGGGATTTTCACAGTAATTGAAACTTTCTTGCGTATGCGGCCCTGGCCGCCACATTTTTCACACGGTGCTGTTATCTTTTCGCCGCTGCCTCCGCATTCAGGGCAAGGCTGGCGGAAAGAGAAAAAGCCTTGAGAATACTGGACATGGCCTGTTCCATGGCATTGAGTACAGGTTTTGACAGAATCCTTGTCTTTAGCTCCAGTTCCGTTGCAATCCGGACAAACTTCAGTTCTCTCAATGTCTATTGGAACCTTTATTCCCTTAAAGGCATCTTCAAGGGAAATTTCTGTCTCATATTTTAAATCAGAGCCTCTTCGGGAACGGGGCTGGGAACGGCTGCCGCCCTGTGAAAATACATTTTCAAATAAATCTCCAAAAATGTCCCCCATGTTCCCGCCGCCAAAGCCGCCGCCGAAACCGCCAAAAGGGCCTCCGCCAGCGCCGGCTCCGCCTTTGAGGCCTTCTTCCCCATACTGATCATAAATCTGCCTTTTTTTATCGTCAGAAAGGACCTCATAAGCCTCATTTATCTCTTTAAATTTTGCTTCCGCTTCTTTATTACCTGGATTGCGGTCAGGATGGTATTTCATAGCCATCCTGCGGTATGCGGATTTAATCTCATCATGGGAAGCATTCTTCGGCACGTCTAAAAGTCTGTAATAATCAGCCATAAAATATGTCCTTGCTTTCCGGCTTTTGCCGGATAAAAAAAGGGTCAAGCCCAAAAAAACATGGAATTGCGGGGCTTCCCTAATCAAGGGATGCCCCGCAATAACAAGAAGATATTATTTCTTATCTTCGTCTACAACTTCTGCGTCTACGACATCATCTTTCTTGGCATCTGCGCCCGGCTGGGCTCCAGCTTGGCCTGCGGATGCCTTATTCTTCTCCTGGCTTGCCTTGTATACGGCTTCGCCAAGTTTCTGAGAGTTGCGGAGAAGCTCGTCTTTGGCATGCTTGATTTTCTCCACGTCATCGCTCTTCAAAGCCTCTTTCAGCTCATTTATTCCGCGGTCAACGGCAAGGCGGTCTTCCTGGCTGATCTTGTCGCCATGTTCGCGCAAGGCTTTTTCAGTAGTATAAAGAATGGTGTCAGCTTCATTCTTGGCTTCAACTTTTTCCTTATACTTCTTGTCAGCTTCAGCAAACTCTTCGGCCTGCTTCATATACTTGTCAATCTCATCCTTAGACAGCTTGTTAGGAGCGCTTATGGTAATATGCTGCTCTTTATTGGTGCCCAAATCTTTTGCGTGCACCTGGAGAATGCCATTAGCGTCTATGTCAAATGTAACCTCAATCTGCGGGATGCCGCGCGGAGCAGGCGGAATGCCGTCAAGGTCAAATTTTCCTAACGACACATTGTCGCTGGCCATTGCGCGCTCGCCCTGAAGAACATGTATTGTGACAGCAGGCTGATTGTCTGCAGCGGTTGAGAATATCTGTGTTTTCTTGGTAGGAATTGTGGTATTCTTGTCTATGATATGAGTCATCACTCCGCCAAGAGTCTCAATGCCTAAAGAAAGAGGAGTTACGTCCAGCAAAAGCACATCCTTAACTTCTCCGGTAAGAACAGCTGCCTGTACTGCTGCGCCTGATGAGACGCATTCCATAGGATCTACGCCGCGCTCTATTTTCTTGCCAACATATTCTTCAACGAATTTCTGCACGCAGGGCATGCGGGTAGGGCCGCCTACTAAAATGACGCGGTCAATGTCGGAAGAGCGGAGGTTCGCATCCTGCAAGGCTGTGTCTATAGATTTTTGGCATTTTCTCACGATAGAATCTACAAGAGATTCAAGCTTAGCGCGGGAAAGCTTTATGGCCAGATGTTTCGGGCCGGTTGCGTCTGCTGTGATGAATGGCAGGTTAATCTCTGTTTCCATAGTCGTGGAAAGCTCAATCTTGGCTTTTTCCGCAGCTTCGCGTATGCGCTGCGATGCGGTAGAGTCTTTAAGCAGGTCTATGCCGTTTTCCTTGCGGAATTCATCAGCAATATAATTTACTATTGCGCGGTCCATATCAGTGCCGCCAAGCTGAGTGTCGCCGGATGTGGAAGTAACATCAAAGGTTCCTTCCTTGCTCATTTCCATAATGGTAACATCCAATGTTCCGCCGCCAAGGTCAAAAACCATTATTTTCTGATCCTTGCCTTCTTTGTCTATGCCATAGGCAAGCGCTGCCGCGGTAGGCTCGTTAACAAGACGAACCACTTCAAGGCCTGCGATTGTGCCGGCATCCTTAGTAGCCTGGCGCTGATTGTCATTAAAATAAGCAGGAACCGTGATAACAGCTTTTTCTACTTTTTCGCCGAGAAATGCTTCAGCATCGCGTTTAACTTTCTGCAGAAGGAAAGCTGAAAGCTGCTGCGGAGCAAATTCTTTTCCTGCTACCGTATATTTGTGATCTGTGCCCATTTTACGCTTGAAAGCCGAAATGGTGCCTTCCGGATTAGCGACAGCCTGGCGGCGGGCCGGTTCACCAACCAGCATCTGGCCATCTTTAGCGAAAGCCACATAAGACGGGAATGCCTTTCCCCCAAGGCTTGTTCCTTCAGCCGACGGAATTATTGTTACTTTTCCGCCTTCCATTACTGCTGCGGCAGTATTAGAAGTTCCAAGGTCAATTCCAATTATTTTTGCCATTTGTGTTTCTCCTTAATGTTTTATAAATTTTTTTGCCGGCAATGTATCCGACCGGCATGAATGCTTCAGAAACTGGCATTTCCGCCAGTTTCAGCATCGTTCTCCGCAACAGATTTTTCCTCTTCTGCGGCATCTTTGTTCTCTTCTGCAGGAGCAGGGACGG
>Ga0265301_10005000_pt1 | contig 13174 bp, 10 predicted proteins | sample AusTroGonzalo_MG_2_FD_193488 | JGI IMG/M metagenome (GOLD analysis project Ga0265301, IMG submission 193488) | Bovine rumen microbial communities from tropical cattle in Woodstock, Queensland, Australia - Gonzalo_04 | ecosystem: Host-associated > Mammals > Digestive system > Stomach > Rumen ...
GCTGTTCCATGTTGTTGAAGTTGAATGCGGGGATCGCATAGTGGCCGGCCATCGCCTTTTTGAACATGTCGCGGGTGTTGACCAGTCCGAGATCTTTGTAGTTGACCATACGGTTGTCCTTTCCTATGATTAGGGTTGAAAGAAATGCATCATATCAATATAGCACCGCCTGAGGAAAAAGCAATCTTTTTTTCGCGAAAAAACGCGCCTTACGTTCAAATCTTTTCCCAAATCCTTTCCGCGGAAGCCGAAACCGGACGTTTTCCAAGAGTCCGTAACCACAGGACAGTCAGTCGTCCAACGGCAGTCCCATCGCCTTCCGCGCGGTCCGGAAATGCATTTTGGCGAACTTCCGCAGGAGCGGTTCGCCGCCGGACAGGAAGATCTGCTTCGCGACCTTGTCGACCTGCGTTCCGGCGCCCTTCGGCAGGGTGCATCCGGCCTCCTCTTCGAGCTTCGCAAGCCGCCGAACGAATTCGGCACGCGCGAGGATCGAGGCAGCGGCCACGGCGACATCGCGTTCGCCCCTCGGAAACTGCTCCAGACGGACAGCGCGGCCGTTTTTGAGGAGGGCATTTTCCACGAGGCGTTTGTCGCCGAACTGGTCGGAGATCACGTGGCGGCATTCGGGAGCGAACTTGAGCATATTCTCCAGCGCGCGGGCATGGCCCCAGGCGAGCAGGCGGTTGAGGTTGCCGATGGACTCGTATGTGCGGTTGTAGGCCTCCGGGCCGACGACTACGACGCCAAACTTGCCGCGGACCGCGGTCTTGATCTTTTCGGCCAGTTCGGCGATCTTCGAATCGTCCTTGATCGCCTTCGAGTCGCGCACGCCGGCTTTCGCCAGCACGTCGGCGGTCGCAGCATCCGCTACAAAAACGCAGGCCACGACCAGCGGACCGAAGAAGTCGCCCTTGCCGCTTTCGTCGATCCCGGCGTGCGGGTCCCGGAACGCCAGCAGAGGCGGCGGTTCCGACTCGTCCTGCGTGAGCCCGATCAGCGGTTCCAGCACGAATTCCACGAAGTCCTGCGTTCCGGCCCCCTGGACGACCAGCTTGCCGGACCGGTAGGCGGCGACCTGCGTCTTCTCGCGGGAGGCTTTGAACAGCATGTAGGGTCCGGCGGAGAATTCCCACGCGGAAATGCTTTCGAGACTGGCCCGGAGCGCGTCCATCTGGGGCGGCGTCAGGGTTGCGACAAAACAGGTTTTTCCACTCACGGCGGCGGCATCCTTCCTGAAAACGGTCATGTAAAAGGCGGAAACAGGCTTTTTTTTAAAAAAAACACCAAAACTTTTCTATTATAGCTTGAAAACTGGCAAGAATCAAATTAAAGTATGATGTTTCCCGAGATTTTTTCCAAAAAACGCGGGAAATGATCCATTCACCGAATCCATTAACCGCATATAAGGAATAACGATTATGAAGAACGCAACATGGGTTTTTGGAAGCATGCTCGCCGCTGGCTGCATGCTGCTGTCCGTCCCCGCGGTCGCGCAGGGCGGTTTCCCGCAGGGCGGTTTCCCGCAGGGTGGCAATTTCCCGCAGGGCGGTTTCCCGCAGCAGCCCGGAGCTGGTGCGACCCGCAATCAGGCGCTTCCCGGCGGCGCGGCGGCAGGCAGAACGGCCACGACCGCGACCGGGACGAAGACCGCGACGGCCGGCAAAACGAACACCACGACTACCAAATCCAGTTCGTCCAGCAAGGCCGCGCTCGAAGCCGCGAAATACCAGCTTTCGAACCACCGCACCGACCTCATCAAGTCCACGATCGACGGCTTCGCCTCCTCCGACGACCTCAGTGATCCGACCGTGGTGCGTTCCATCATGGACGTTATTGAGAAGAATATGCCGCTCATCCCCTCCGTCCCGCTTGAAAAGGCCGACCTCCAGGCCCTGAACAACAAGGCGAAGGCGATGGTCGAACAGGAATACGGCGCCGACGACAAGAAATACGCCAGCGTCGTGGCGGCCGAAGCCGCGGCGGAATTCCCGCTCTACAAGGTCGGCGACACGGTCACCGTCAACTACAACATGGGCCCGAAGCACTTCTCCGTGAAGGGCAAGCTCTACCGCGTCACGGAAAACGCCATCACGGTCGAAGACAAGGTCATCAACCTCGTCGACCTCAGCGACGAAGTCCGTTCCCGGTTCGATCCGAGGAAGAACGAGTACATGCGCGACCGCTACAAGGAAACGCACATCCACCTGCTGAACCGCATCAAGATCGAAAAGCTCAACGACTACTACGAGAAGCTCAAGGGCGAGATCTTCACCCGGAACGAAACGGTCGGCTACATCTACGACGCGCAGACCGACCACTGGGCCACAGCACAGGAGATCGCCAAGAACTATATCGACCGTCAGCTCCGCGACAAAGCCAAAAATCAGCCTCGCACGCGTCCGAACACGCCGAAAGCCGGAACCGCGACCGCGGCCGAAACCGACGACGATTTCGTGGATGACGCGCCCGCGACGATGCCTGTTTCCGCCTCGACCGGAAACGCAGGCGGCAGCCGTGCAAGCAGCGGTCGGACCAGCAGCGGCCCGACCAACGACGCGATCAAGCTGGAGGACAACGACCAGTATGAAGCCGTCATCGCGAAGGCCGAAGAGCGCATTCAGGACGCCTACGACAACTTCGACGGCATCGACGCCGACTGCGGCTACAAGAAAGCCTGCTGGGGGTTCTCCATCAAGGATGCGCGCTACGCTCTCTGGCACGAACCCGAATTCCCGTTCATCGAGCCTGCCCGCGGACGCGACATCATCGCGATCCCGGACGAAGGGCTGGACATCGGCATCGCCGGCGACCCCGCCTCGATCGAACTCGTGTACAACGCCAACAGCCTTTCGAAGGTCGTCTACATCATGAAGGACTGCTCCAGGCAGGAATTCATCAACTTCAAGGATTCCCTCACCGAGCAGTACGGACGCGCCGCGGAAGAAGCGGCGAGCTCCGCCGCGTACGCCAACATCTTCTCCGGCAAAACGAAGCCGCAGCAGATCGCCGACGCCGATGAAATCGCGGATGCGCAGGCCGCGGTGAAGGACGCGGAAAAGGCGTTCAACCGGGCGGAAGCCGACCTGAAAAAGGCAAGCGACGATGATCGCAGCGAGCTTCAGGAAGCGCGCGACAAGGCCGCCGCCGCCCTGAAGGAAGCCATCGCCAAGGCCGAATCCTTCGAAAACGCCATTTCCTCCGACAGCCTTCCCTACGTCTTCTCCCGCGTCACCCTCGCAAAGGATGATGAAGGAAATACCGTGCTCCCCTTCGCGTTCAACTGGAAAGGCAAAAACGTCACCGGCACGCTCGTTTTCTACTACGACAAGGCAAAAGACAAAGTCACCAATCTCGTTTTCGCCAAGGAATACAAGAAATAATCCGGCCTCCGCGGCGGTCATGTGAACCGCCTGAAACAGAATCCCGTCCGGGCTGACCTCGTGTCCGCCCGGATTTTTTTTGCGCCTGCGCGGGAGCGGGAGAGAAGATATTTTTAAGCGCATCCGCGGATTCGCGTCCATCCGGTTCCCGCACGAAAAAAGCCGCCGGAGCGTGTCTTTTACAGTCTTCTTGTTTTCAGCATGATACAGCTTTTCCGCGTCCGGTTTTCCCTATTCGGCGCATTGTTTGAGAGAATGAATGTTCAAAAAAGGAGGGACCATGGGGCTGCCCAAACAGCAAAAGAAACCGAAAAAGACTTCCCAGTTCGGACGCCTTCCGTTCCGCCTGCGATACCGGATCGCGTGTCTGATTCTGGAGGGGGCGTCCGCTCAGGCCGTGCTCGGCAACCCGGAGGTCGCGGGAACGCTGAGTTCGCTGGGGCTGACCTTGACGCCCGCGGCGGTCACACGGTTCAAGACCACGCGGGAGTTCAAAACGATCGCCGGTGAACGGGAGAAAACGTATCGCGCGTACGAGGAAGTCCGGCTGTCCGCCGCGCTGCTTCGCGACTGCGAAGCCACAAGCGCCATCGCGGAGGAACTCAAGATCGACCTGCTGAAACTCGTCCGCGAATGCACCGACGCGACCACGGACGATCCGAAGACGATCGAACGGCTCGTCCGCTCCGCCGTCACCCTGTCGAAATCCGTATCGGACGGCCAGAACACCGTCCTGCGGAAACGCGTCGCCGCCCTTTCCGAGGAGAACGTCCGCCTGCGCGAAGCGCTCGAACGGGCTCAGATGCAGTACAACGAACTGCTCGATCGCCGTCGCGATGAATGGTCGCGCGTGGACGACGCGGAAGTCGCCGACCGCCTCTCCTCGCTCCTCGGGATCAAACCCTAAGCAACAAAACCGTCAACCGAACTTCAAACAGAAGGAAACCGAACATGAAACTGAAACACGCATTTGAAACCGCTGCGCCGGGCTCCGACGCACCCGCGGCCGGACGCTGGACCGTCGCTGAACGGGGAGACCGAGGCCGCTGGCTCCAGACCTCCGAATACACGCCGCTGAACGTCACGCGCATCCTGGAGGCCGCGAACGAAGGCGACATCGCGGAGCTCGCCGTGGCCGCGCGCGAGATTTTGGAACGGAACTGGGAAGTGATCCTGGCGATGCAGGTGCGGAAAAGCGCGTTGACCGGCCTCGACTGGGGCGTCGAGCCGGGCGACGGCAGGCCGGCTTCGAAGGAGGCGGCGGAGGCGTTCGAAGCTGCCCTGAAGTCCTGCGGCAGCGAACCCGGCCTCGCCTCGTTCCACGAACTCGCCGATCACATGATGAACGCCGTCGTGTCCCCGCTCGCGGCCGCCGAGATCATCTGGGGCGCGGGCGGTTCTCTGGCCGGATTCCGGCCCATGGGCGCCTGGCATTTCACATTCCGCAACTCGGAAACGCCGCTCCTGACGACGACGGACGCGCCGGAGGGCGTCCCCCTGCCCCCCGCGAAGTTCATCGTTCACACGCACGGCGGCGCAGGCGATCCCGCGCGGGCCGGGCTGATCCGCACGCTGATCTGGCTGCACGTGTTCCAGAATTACCCGGTGAAGGACCTGGTGTCGTTCGTCGAACGCTACGGGATGCCGTTCGTGGTGGCGAAGGTGGACCGCAACGCGTGGGAAAATGAGCGCGGCGTGATGCGGAACCTGATCCGGAGCTTCGGACCGAACGGCGGCGGCGTGTTCACGAAATCGACCGAACTGGAACTCCTGCAGGCGTCGAACTCGGGCGGCGACGTATATTTCAAGCTGCTGGAGTACACCTCGAAAGCGATCACGAAAGTCATCCTCGGCCAGCTCGCGAGCTCGTCCGAATCCGGCGGCCTTTCCGGCGGCGACGCACAGTCGCGTGTCCGCGGCGATCTGCTGGAAGCCGACGCCCGGGCCATCGAATCGACTGTCCGCGCCCAGCTCGCCGCACCCTGGACGAAGTTCAACTTCGGCGACACCGCGGCCGTGCCCGTCCTGCGCTTCCGCAATTCGGCGCAGGAGGACCGCGCCGTCTTCGCCGGAATCATCGAGACGTTGCATCGCGCGGGCCTCGACGCCGATCCGGCGGAGATTTCCGCCCGCTTCGGACTATCGCTGACGCGCACGGCGTCCGCCACGGAGGTGCGTCCATGACCGCCATCACCACCATCGCGGACGCACTGAAAGCCATCGTCGCACAGACGTTCGACTCCGTCTGCTTCGCGACCGGGGACACGCCCGAACAGATCGCGCTCGGAAAGTTTCTGCCCGCGGGGACCAGACCGCCGTGCGTGCTGATCCTGCCGGGCGAAGGCTTCTGCACGGACGGCACGCTCACCCGCCGACGTCAGTTCCATCTGGTCCTCATCGACCGCCTGAACGGCTCCGGCGACGCCCGGGCCACGGCGCTCTGGTCGAAATTCGACGCCCTGCTGGCGCTGTTTCCCGCCGACGGGACGCAGTCCGGCGAAGTCGTCTTCCTCCCGGAATCGTCGCGCATGCTGGAATGCACCGACGGACGGGCCGCCGCGTGCCTGACGGTCGCCGTCATGAGCCCCTCCTGAAAAACACAACGCACTGCTGTCTGCAAGCCGGACGGCCGTGCGTTTTTTTGTATCCTCGGCCTGGACGATCCTGCACTCTCAAGTCGGATGTCTTTCCACCTTCAAAACGGAATCATTCCGCGTTCAGGATATTCTCTATCACGCCGATCTGCTCCTGTTCGGCCCGGATGGCATCCTCCATGGCAGCGGAGTCCCGTCCGCGCGTGCGTTTTTCCAGCAGCGCCCGGGTCGAGCCCCGACTCAGCAGCTCCTGCGCCGCGGCTTCCGCCTCTTCGAACCGCGCATCGCCGGGCTGGAGCTCGTCCAGGCGGGCGGCCAGCTCGGGATACCGCTTGACGAATACGCCGAGGGTCCAGGTCCGGGCCGCCTCGGGATTTTCGATCTGGACGCTCCGGATCGTTTCGGCGGCCTCGCCGAGCCCGTTCAGTACGCTCAGGAACACGGTCCCGGCGGACGGATTGACCTCCACGCTCCCGAGCAGAAGACGCCCCTGTTCGCGCATCAGCCGGAAATAGCGCGGGCGCACCCCAGACACGACCACGAGCGTCCCTGGTTCCCCGCAATGCTTCTCCGCCTCTTCCAGAACCGGCCCGGGGAGTTCGCCGAGCGTTTCCGGCGTCACGATCATGCACGGCACGGGAATCGAGCAGTCCGCGAACTCCCGCATCTCGGGAATGACGCCGAATCGGGGGTCCTCCCCGGAGGAACGGCAGGAGGCGGCTGCGAGGCAGATGAGAAAAGAGAGAAAAAACTGGACGATTGCGGATTTCATGTCGGGAGGGATCGTTTTCAAGCGGACGGATGCAAACCATGCTGGGCCGCCGCAGGGGAACGTCTCCGACAGGCGGCCGGCATCAATAATATGCCCCGCGGAACGGCGGATTTCAAGCCGGAAACACACTGGAGGAAAGATTTTTTGACTTTTTTTATAAAAAAGTCCGATTTCGGGTTGTACTGTAGGAAAAATGGATTAGGTTATCATATCGCATTTTTTCAGGACAATTTCCACACGATATTCAGGCCCCCCGATGAAAACCCGCCAGACAATCAAATCCCAGCCCGATGTTCAGGCCCTGGAGCCGCCGAAGAAGCCGGCCCTGCCGGAGCTCGCCGTTTTTATTCTTTTCGCGTTCATGATCACGCTTTTCGGCCTCATCATGCTGTACTCCACCTCGTTCGTCACGCAGGGCAGCTCCTACTTCAAGAAACAGCTGATGTGGATGGTGATCGGTCTGATCGGCGGTGCGGGCGCGATCGCGATCGGCAGCAAACGCCTTTCCGACTGGAGCCCGATCATGATGGTCGTGCTGGCGATGCTGCTGGTGTGGGCGCTGTTCTGCAAGCCGATCAACGGGGCTCGGCGCTGGATTCAGGTGGGCGGCATGACGCTTCAGCCGTCCGAGCTGGGCAAGGTCGTCATCACGCTCTTCATGGCGAAATATCTGGCCTCGCACACGCGCGCGCTGGAAAGCGAGCCGTTCTTGAAGGTCCTGGTCCCGACGGGCGCCTGCGCCGGACTGGTGATTCTGCTGGTTCTGGCGGGCGAGGACCTCGGCACGACCGTGCTGCTCGGCTCGCTGTATCTGCTGATGCTATTCGTGGCGGGGATGCGTCTGCGCTACATCCTGCCATTCGCCGTGATCCTCCCGCCCGTGGCGGTGTTCATCATCAAATACCACGACGCGATGCGCTGGAAACGCCTCACGGTGTTCATGGACGCCGAGTCGTACAAGGCGACGTCCGGCTACCAGCTCTGGAACTCGCTGCTGGCGCTCGGGTCGGGCGGCTGGACCGGAGTCGGGTTCACGGAAAGCCGCATGAAACTGCTGTATCTGCCGGAAAATCACACCGACTTCATCCTTTCCATCGTGGGCGAGGAACTCGGGTTCGTGACACTGCTGATCGTCATCATCGCGTACCTGATCCTCGTGTACGTGGGGCTCCGCATCAGCGTGAAGGCCCGCACCCGTCAGGGCATGCTGATCGCGTTCGGCATGAGCATCTTCATCGGCATGCAGGCGCTGATCAACATCGGCGTCATCACGGCGGCGTTCCCCACAAAGGGGATGCCCGCCCCCATGATCAGCTACGGCGGCAGCAATCTGCTCGCCTGCCTCCTGGCGTCCGCATGCGTCGCCAGCGTGGCGATCGATTCCGCCATCCCGGACTACCCGGACAAGCTTCTGGCGTGGGCGGGAAAACGCCTCGGTTTCGGCAGAACAGCCAAACCGGAAGAATCGGGACAAACATCTTGAAGCAGGAGGAGAACGAATCATGCAGGAACTGAACCGGCTCATCATCAGCTGCGGCGGCACGGGCGGCCATTTCAACCCCGGGCTGAGCACGGCATGCGCCTTCCGCGACGCCGGAGGCAAGCCGCTGCTGATCCTCGGCGGCAAACACTTCGAGGAACAGTCCAGGGCCGCGGCGAAAAACGGCATCGAGTTCCGCCGCGTCTCCTGCGCGCCGCTCTCGAAATCCCTGTCCGGCATGCTCGCGTTCATCTCGCAGCAGACGAAAGGCAGACGCGAAGCACGCGCGATCATCCGCGAGTTCAAGCCGGACGCCGTCCTGTCCATGGGCGCATTCCCGTCCATCCCCGCCTCGCTCGCGGCCCGTTCCTGCGGCATCCCGCTTTTCCTGCACGACGGCAACGCCCGCATCGGCAAGTCCAACCGCATCTTCAGCCGCATCGCCGCAGGCATCGCGCTCTCCTTCCCCGCGGTCAACGCGGACACGCTCCGCTGCCCGTCCGCCGTGACCGGGCTCCCGCTCCGCAAGGCCCTGCTGGAGGACGTCCCCGCGTCCAAAGCCGAGGCCATCGCCCGCATCAACGCCACACGCGGCACGGCGTTCGCGCCGGATCGCCCGGTCGTGCTTGTCTTCGGCGGGTCGCTGGGCGCGGCGGCCATCAACGAGAACTTCACGATCCCGATGGACCACCCGAACGCGAAAAACCTCCAGGTCATCCATCTCTCCGGTCCGGGCAAGTTCGATGCCATCCACGACAAGTATTCCGCCTGCGGCATCAACGCCCTCACGCTCGAATCCGCCTCGGACATGCAGAATCTCTACATGGCGGCCGACCTCGTGGTCTGCCGCGCCGGAGGCAGCACCGTCTCCGAGCTCGCCATCTTCGGACGCTACGCCGTTCTGATCCCGTACCCGTACGCCGCCGAGGGCCACCAGGACGACAACGCGCGTCTGCTGGCGAAAACCGGGGCGGCGCGCATTGTCCCGAACGCCGAATGTTCGCCCGGACTTTTCCGCGGCATCCTCACGGAGTTCCTGGACGATCCCGGAAAATTCCGGGAGGCGGGGAAAGCCGCGCTCGCCATGGCGCAGCCGCGCGCCGCCGCCAACGTGCTCGAATTCATCGACTCATCCCTGAAAACCATCCGGCCCGCCGTGAGGTGAACCCGGACCATCCGCAGCCGCACCCATCATGAAAATACGTTGTCCGCAGTGCATGAGAATCAGCGAAATCCCCCATGTCGACCATGGGCGGATCGCCGTATGCCCATGCCGGGCCACGTTCCGCATCGACGGCGCGACCGTGGTGGAGGAGTATTCCCTGCCGGACCTGCCGCCGCCGGAAACCATCGGCCGCTACCGCATCCTCCGCTACGTGGGGCGCGGCGCTTCGAACTGCGTCTACGAGGGGACCGATCCCGACACCGGGGCTCACGTGGCGATCAAGACGCTGCTCCCGGATTACGCCGCGGACAAGCCGTCGCGCGAGCAGTTCCTCCGGGCCGCGAAAATCTACGCGAAGGCGGTCCATCCGAACATCGTGAAGGTCTTCGAAACAGGCAAAACCGCGGACGGCGTACCGTTCCTCGCCATGGAATTTCTTTCCGGCGGCACGCTGGCCGACCGCATAACCGGGGACAAGCGTCTTTCCGTGCGGGAGGCCGCGGAGATCGGGGCCGCGGTCTGCCGCGCCCTGGCCGTCACCTCCGAGCTCGGGATCGTCCACCGGGACATCAAGCCGGACAACATCATGGTCTCCGCCGACGGCCAGTACAAGCTCACGGACCTCGGCCTGGCCAAATTCGACGCGACTTCGGCCACGGGGAGCGCCGCGCTCGTTCTGGACGAGGCCGTGCAGGCGAAACCGTCCGTCAAGACCAGTTTCGGCACGCTCGAATACATGTCCCCGGAACAGTACATCGACGCGGAGACCTGCGACATCCGATCCGACATCTACTCGCTCGGCGTGACCCTGTACAACCTCGCCGCGGGCCGTCTCCCCTTCGAGACGCAGACGCGCTCCGAACTCCGCCACATGCACCTTTCCGTCGAGCCGGTCGTTCCGAGCACGTTCGCGCCCGAAATCCCGATCGACTTCGACTACATCGTCCTGCACTGCATCCAGAAAACCCCGGACGACCGCTATCGGACGCCGGATGAACTGCTCGCCGACCTGGAGGCGTTCCTCGCCGGACAGCCGCTCCCCTCCACCACGCGCGGAGCCGTTCCCATGGTCCACATGCCGGACAACCGTCGGGTCCGTGCGCCAAAGACGGGGCCATCATGGATCCTTCCGGCCGTGGCCGCCGTGCTCGTCCTGCTGATTTTCTGCCTGGCCGGACTGCTTCTCCGAACCAGCCGTCAGCGGCGGAACCAGCCGCCGCCCGTCGAACAGAAGGCCGGAGCAAACGACTTCGAACTGGCCGGGCAGGACGCCATCATCGCACCGGAGAACGCCGGAGCCGCCGATCTTTTCGACGGAGAATCCGAGCCTCCGCCCCTCCGCCCCGCCTCGAAAGAGCCGACCGACAATAACAACGGGCCCTCCATTGTCGACAAGGAAAGGGAGGCGCAGATCGCCTCCTACTTCGAGGAAGCGAAAGAGAAGGCCCGGAAGGCGCTGAATCATGATGACGTCAGTTATCAGGAGGCCATCGACTATCTGGAGAACTTCGCCGAACTGGAGAATTATTCCATCGAAGCGCTCGAACTCATTTCCGAACTCAAAAGGGCGCTGGACGCCGAGATCGCGGAACTCATGGCCGAGCTGGACAGAAAAGCCGCGCCGTTCATCGAAGCACACGAATGGGAAGACGCCGCCAATGTCTACCGAAACGACATCAAACGGCTGAAGGCGGAATCCGAGAGGCTGCGCAATCAGAAAATCTTCGAAATCGAACGCATGAGGCGGAACGACGCGTCAAGCGGCGATTCCGACAAAGCCGCCCCTGACCACGAAACTGACCCCGACGAATCCACTCCCGCCCCCGAAGGGAACGATGCACTATGACCACGCAAACAGACAACCTGCCGCTCCTCCTGGTCTGCGGCCCGAATCCATCCTGGCAGAAGACGCTCGTCTTTGACGAGTTCAGGCCGTACGAGGTCAACCGAGCGCGGGAATGCGATTTCCGGGCGTCGGGCAAAGGCGTGAATTTCGCCCGCGCCGTGCGCACGTGGGGACTCGCCCGCCCCGTCGTCCACCAGTTCACTGGCGGCGCGAACGGATGCGCCCTGAACGCCTGGCTCAAGGACGAAGGCATCGAGTTCGTCAGTCGAGACATCGCCGGGGCCACCCGCTGCTGCACCACGGTCCTGTGCGGGAAGACTGCCTCCATGACCGAGCTGATCGAGCCGTCGCCGACCATTGATGCGGACGACGTGGTTTTTCTGAAGCAAACCATGCTCGACGCGCTTCCCGGCGCCGCCGCGCTGGCGCTCTGCGGCACGCTTCCGAAAGGCCCGCTCGACGGCTTCTACGCCGGACTCGCCGACGCGGCCGCCCGCGCCGGAAAACCGGTCCTGATGGATTCCGTGGAGTTCTTCCGCGAAACGCTTTCCGCAGGCGTCCGCCACCTGAAGATCAACTCCGGCGAACTGCTGACCGTGACCGGGGCGTCCGATCCCGAGGCCGCCGCGCGCGACCTGCTGAACCGTTTTCCCCTGGAATGCGTCGCCATCACCGACGGCTCTTCCCGTGCGTTCATCGCATGGCGGGGCGCCGTCTGCCGCATCTTCATTCCCGAACTCCCCGGCGTCTGCAATCCCATCGGCGCGGGCGACGTCTGCTCCGGCGTCATGCTTTCCGAGCTCGTCGCCGGTTCCGATCCGGTGCAGGCGTTCACAGCCGGGCTCGCCGCCGCCTGCGCCAGCTGCCTCACGCGCTATGCCGCGGATTTCGACTGGGCGAAAGCGCTCCGCATTCGCGCCGGGATGCGGATCGAAACAGCGCCTCCCGGCAGGACTTGACAACCGGCCGCTTTTCCGAACAACCGACCTGAAACCAAAATCGAACATAACCAAACACAATTCAGAAAGGAACTCTTCAACATGAGCAACGAATCATCTTCCTCGTCCTCGGGCGGATTCTTCCGCGGCTGCCTGATGGTGGGCGGCGTTCTCTTCTTCCTTGGCCTCGCGGGCTTCATCGTCCTGCTCATCTTCGTCGCCGTCTTCGCCTCCTCCATCGGCGGCGACGCCGCGGCCGCGCTGGCGGACTCCGCCGACTACAAGACCGAGTTCGTCAGCGGCAACCCCAAGGCCCTGAACAAGATCGCCGTCATCGACGTGAAAGGCACGATCACGAGCGACGCCGAATCCTTCGGCACGTCCGTCGCGAACTCCGGAGACATCGTCAAGCTCATCCGCGCCGCCGTGAAAGACGACAGCGTGAAGGCGATCATCATCGACCTGGACACCCCAGGCGGCGAAGTCACCGCCTCCGACGAGATCTACCACGAGCTGAAGCTCTGCGAAAAGCCGGTCGTCGCCATGATGAACACCCTGGCGGCCAGCGGCGGCTACTACGTGGCCTGCGGCGCGAACAGGATCGTCGCGAACCGGAACACCCTGACCGGCAGCATCGGCGTCATCATCTCGAGCGTGAACGTCTCCGAGCTCCTCGAATGGGCCAAGGTCAAGCCCGAGTTCTACACCTCCGGCAAGATGAAGACCATGCTGAACCCGGCAAAGCCCACCACCGAGGAAGAGGAAAAGGTCATTAAGACGCTCGTCATGGACGTCTACAGCGATTTCGCCGGCATCGTCTCCGAAGCCAGAAACATCCCGCTGGAGAAGATCACGAACGGCGACCTCGGAGACGGCCGCGTGTTCGACGGCAAGCAGGCCCTCGAAAACGGACTCGTCGATGAACTCGGCTACTTCTCCACCGCCGAAGACGCCGCCCTCAAACTCGCCGGGCTCACCCGCGACGACTGCCGCATC
>Ga0265301_10005001_pt1 | contig 13174 bp, 11 predicted proteins | sample AusTroGonzalo_MG_2_FD_193488 | JGI IMG/M metagenome (GOLD analysis project Ga0265301, IMG submission 193488) | Bovine rumen microbial communities from tropical cattle in Woodstock, Queensland, Australia - Gonzalo_04 | ecosystem: Host-associated > Mammals > Digestive system > Stomach > Rumen ...
TCACGCTTCTTGGCGTTGCTGAAAGCAGTGTTGAGGATATCCTTGTACTCCTTGACTGATCTCTTGGGGAACAGGCGGTTTAGCCCAATGCTTAGGCTGTCCACCTCCTTGACAAAGGTCGTGTCACGCCACTGGCGATGCTTACGCTCGGCAACGCTGTCATTACGATCGACAACCACCAGGTCCACATACAATGTGTAGATAGGCATGGAGCCTACCAGCAGCTGACCGTCGGCTGAGTAGATATTACCGCGGATGGCGGGAATGTCCTGCTGGCGAGAGGCCAGACGCTCACGCACCCTCTCCCAATAGCTCTGCTGGAAGAACATCTGATAACCTGCCGAGACAATGACGGCTACACCCACCAGTGTCAGCAGGATGATGACAAAGGTGTAACGGGGGATAATATGTCTATGGTCGAAATTCATGACTCCTTATTTTCTATCTATTGACCTCTCTTTTCTGTTACGCTCTCTCTTGTTTACGATGTTCTCATTTCTTCTTCACCCGGATGATGAACGGCGGCTCGGTAGCACTCATCAGCAAGCTATCGCCCAACTGCCGCAGTTTTCGTTCTATGCTGCTCTGGCGGCTAGCCATCGTCAGTGCCGCATATTGGGTAAGGGCGTAGTTCTTCTTCTCTACCAGTTCCTGGCGCAGGTTCTCCTCCTCGATAATTTCCTGCTGGGCTGCATAGCGGTTGGAGATATACAAGATACTCAGCAGCACCAAAAGGAGGATGAACCCGATATTACGGCGCAGGTAGCTCCCCAATAGGTAGTCACCACCTAAGATCTCACGTAAAGACACCTGCGGCAGGTCCTCACTGGAGAACAGACGCCAGCCTGAGCGCGTTGCCTCGCGTTCAGACTCTTCAGTAATAGCCACGGGGATATCCTCGGGCACAGTTTCCGCGGCCGATGTCTCATCAGCTTCGGAAACTTCGTTAGCGTCCTCCTCCATCGGGACATCCTCCTCAAGATTGGTGACGACCAAACGTACGTCGTCCTGCAAATCTTCGTCTTTACGTTTCATATTGTTCTCTCTCTTTTCTCTAATATTTCTTCTACCTTAGATCTTCTCTGCCACCCGCAGGCGAGCGCTGCGGCTTCGAGGGTTACATCGGATTTCTTCTTCACCGGCGGTTATCGGTTTGCCTATCAGCCGGAATGGAGCCTGACTATGCCCAAAGACATCTTGTTCCACCTCACCGTCCACATTTCCGGCACGCATGAGATTCTTCACCAGACGGTCTTCCAAGGAGTGATAGGAGATGACCACTAGACGGCCACCGGGGCGCAACAGATCAACGGCAGCCGTCAGCATACTACGCAAGGCTTCCATTTCGCCATTCACTTCGATGCGCAACGCCTGAAATGCGCGAGCCAGATCTTTCTTTTCACGGTCGCGGCCCACCAGAGGTGTGAGCACCTGCGCCAACTGGAATGTCGTCTCGATGGGAGCGGTCGAGCGTGCCTTGACGATGGCTGTCGCCAATCGTGAGGCCTGATGCAACTCACCATACAGACGAAAGACAGATGTCAGCTGTTCCGCAGAATAGCGGTTGACCACCTCTGCTGCCGACATGGTCGCGGACTGATTCATGCGCATATCCAATGGAGCATCGGCCCTGAAGCTAAAACCGCGACTGGCCTCATCCAGATGATGACTGGAAACGCCCAAGTCAGCCAAGATACCATCTACGCCATCCACCTCATAGTATCGCATCCAATTTCGAAGGTAACGGAAGTTGGAGCGTACCAGTGTCCACTTAGCATCCGTAGTCTCACGCTGACGTTCACATTTCTCAATGGCATCCGCATCCTGGTCAAAACTGAACAGGCGACCACCCGTTCCCAACTGCGCCAACAATGCACGGCTATGACCGCCACCGCCCAGCGTCACATCCACATAAGTTCCATCACGCTTGATGTCCAAGCCCTCTAAAGAGGGGTGCAAAAGCACTGGAATGTGATAAACATCGGGTTCCATGGCGCAAAGGTAGCTACTTTTTTCCAATTGTGCAGTATTCTCTGCAAAAATAATTTCTTAAAAAAACATAATTCCCTGTTTCTTGGTTCTTTATACAATTAAAGCTTCACTTTAACTAAAGAAATCATCTGGGGAGGTGCAGGACAACAGGAAGGCTTTTTCCGATTGAAAGATGCAATTTTTCTTTACAAAATTTGGCAAAGCGAGCAAAAATACCTACCTTTGTACCCAAATCAGCCTTTAAGGCACATCTCTTTTTATGAAAAAGAACCTGAGGATCCTATTTTTTGCCATAACGGCAATGCTCACGGGAGTCGTTATTCCATCACGGATGGCGGCTCAAGTGGAACGGACTGACACGCTCTCCCGTCAGCCTGCATTGTCCACGCAGAATCCTGAGGTTCAGAACCGTATGATGACAAGCCCGCTGCCAGTGAGCATCCGCCAGCAGGGACGGCAGATTTGCGTGCAGAGTCGCTATAATCAGATTCTGCCCATCTACACAGAGGGCGGTGTCTTCTACACAGCTTTCCGCTTGTCGAAGGGTACCAATTGGTTGTCTGGACTGCCCAAGGGAACATATTACATCAACAACCGTAAGTTCACCATTTATTGAACTTGCCCCCAACCCTCCTACCATGTCTGAACAGAACGAATTAACCATTGACCTTGAGCGTATTGTTCGGGAACGGGTAGGCAACAAAGTCCCTGGTTTTGTCATACGTTGGTTCAAACGCTTCATCCATGAAGATTTTATCAATGAGTTCCTGCGCCGCGGCCACATAGGCGTTGACTTCTGCACAAAAGGTATTGAATACCTTCGCGTACAATTGAACGTAGAAGGTTTAGAGGAACTGCCAGCTAACGGCCGCTTTACGTTCGTTTCCAACCACCCGTTGGGCGGTATCGATGGAGTAGCACTTGGGGGCATCATCGGCACGAAGTATAACCGCCATGTAAAATACCTCGTCAACGACTTGTTGATGAATCTGAAAGGACTGGCACCAATATGTGTAGGTATCAATAAAATTGGCGCACAGTCGCGTAACTTACCGCAACAGGTGGACAGCGTCTTCCGCAGCGACGATCAGGTTATCCTGTTCCCTGCCGGCATCTGCTCTCGTAAAATCAACGGACAAATCCGCGACCTACAGTGGGGTAAGGCCTTTATACAGAAAAGCATACAGACACAACGCGATGTTGTTCCAGTCCATTTCATCGCACAAAATTCCCCTCGTTTCTATCGCATTGCCAACTGGTGCAAGCGACTGGGCATCAAGTTTAACTTGGCCATGCTACTGTTGCCCGATGAGATGTACCGTTCCTGCGGGAACCACTATACCGTTCGCTTCGGTAAGCCCATCCCCTACACCACTTTCGACACCACCCGACGCCCCAACGAATGGGCAGAATGGGTGAAGGAGAAAGTGTACGAACTGTAAACCATTATGTTCTAAGAACATGGAAGATATCATTGCTCCTATTCCCGTTGACATCCTGATGAGCGAGCTCACCGAGGACAAGCGCCTGCGATTCACCAACAAGAGCAATAACGAAGTGTATGTCATCACATGGCAGAACGCTCCCAACGTGCTTCGTGAGATTGGTCGTTTGCGCGAGATAGCCTTCCGTGCTGCCGGTGGTGGCACCGGAATGGCGCTGGACCTCGATGAATTCGACACCATGGAGAATCCCTACAAGCAGCTCATCGTATGGGATCCCGAGGCAAAGGCTATCCTCGGCGGCTATCGTTATTTGCTAGGCACAGAAGCACGCTTCGATGAAGCAGGACAGCCCATCCTGGCCACATCCCACATGTTCAATTTCTCGGAAAAATTCATCCGCGACTTCCTTCCTTACACCATCGAGTTGGGACGCAGCTGGGTCACTTTAGAATATCAGAGTACGCGCGCAGGCGCAAAAGCCCTCTTTGCACTGGACAACCTCTGGGACGGATTGGGAGCGCTCACCGTCGTCATGCCGAACGTCCGCTATCTCTTCGGCAAAATGACGATGTACCCGAGTTATGACCGCCAAGCGCGTGATATGATTCTCTACTTCCTTAAAAAACACTTCCCCGATCCAGATAGGCTCATCCTCCCGATGAAACCGCTTGAAATTGAAGCGGACACGGACAAGCTAGCAACACTCTTCAGCGAAGATGAATTCAAGGCGGACTACCGCATCCTGAACCGTGAGGTACGTCAGCGCGGCTATGACATCCCGCCACTCGTCAACGCCTATATGAGCCTCTCACCTACGATGCGCATGTTCGGAACAGCCATCAACTACGGTTTTGGCGATGTCGAGGAAACGGGCATTCTGATTGCCGTCGATGAGATTCTCGACGAGAAGCGCGTGCGTCACATTGACAGTTTTGCCAAAGACCACCCCGAGGCGATAACGTTTACCAGCGGGGCAAACAGATTGATATCATAAAACCATCTATTCCATATACATCTTATTAGGTTTATCATCTCAACTATGATTTCCATTAAGAAAGTAGAAAGTAAATGCGAGTTACGCGCTTTCATCCGTTTCAACTATCATCTTTATAAAGGGGATCCCTATGCAGTGCCCGATTTCTTGGAGGACATGCTAGACACGTTCAACCGCCGTAAGAACGCAGCCTTTGAGTTCTGCGAGGCAGACCTGTTTCTGGCATATCGCGACAAGAAGATTGTTGGCCGCGTAGCAGCCATCATCAACCACAAGGCCAACAAGACATGGCAGGCGAAGAACGTTCGCTTCGGATGGATTGATTTTATCGAGGATATCGAGGTGCTGAAAGCGTTGCTGGACACCGTAGAGCAGTGGGGGCGCGAGCGCGGTATGAAGAAGATTGTTGGCCCGCTGGGCTTCACGGACATGGACCCCGAGGGCATGCTCATCGACGGTTTCGACCAGCTCTCTACGATGAGTACCATCTACAACTACCCCTACTACCCCCGCCTTATCGAGCAATTGGGCTATGAGAAGGAGATAGACTGGGTGGAGCGAAAGGTTATGGTACCGACCGCCGATGACCATCAGGCCGACATGCAGAAATACTTCCGCGTAGCTGAAATGAGCATGAAGCGCTACAACCTGCACATGCGCCACTTCAAAAGTGCCAAGGAGATCCTGGCCGAGGAGGACGGCAAGTACGTGCAGAAAGTCTTCAACATCATCAATAAGGCCTATGCCGACCTTTACGGCTACTCCGAGATGAACGAGCGCCAGATTCAACAGTACGCCAGCACGTACCTGCAGTTTCTGGACATGCGTCTGCTGGCCATCGTGGAAAACGAGCAGAACGAACCCATTGCGATGGGCGTCGGTATGGGCTCCCTGTCCTATGCCCTGCAGAAGGCCCACGGCAAGCTGTTCCCCTTCGGCTGGTGGCATCTGGCCAAGGCCATCTTCTTCAAGCCGGCACCCGTCATCGACCTGTTGTTGGTCGGCGTGCTACCTGAGTACCAAAACAAGGGCGTGAACGCACCGTTGTTCGCACAAATTATCAAGGTCGCCCAGAAGATGGGCTTCGTATGGGCTGAGACACACCCGCAGTTGGAGGACAACGAGAAGAGTCAGGGCCAGTGGGCACACCTCGACTGCACCATCCACAAACGCCGCCGCTGCTATCAGAAAGACCTCTAATGGAAGAAAACATCACCACTACCCTCTACTCCGAAGATAATATCCGCCACCTCTCCGATATGGAGCACGTGCGCACGCGACCCGGTATGTATATCGGTAAGCTGGGCGACGGCTCCCATGCCGAGGACGGCATCTACGTGTTGCTGAAAGAAGTCATCGACAACTCCATTGATGAGTTCAAGATGAACGCTGGCAAGCGCATCGAGGTGACCATCGATGAGCACCTGCGCGTCACCGTGCGCGACTACGGCCGCGGCATCCCTTTGGGCAAGCTGGTGGAGGCCGTGTCTATGTTGAACACGGGCGGTAAGTACGATTCCAAGGCCTTCAAAAAGAGCGTCGGCCTCAACGGTGTTGGCCTGAAAGCCGTCAACGCCCTCTCTTCACACTTCGTGGCACAGAGTTTCCGCGATGGTGAGACCCGCCGCGCCACCTTCGAGTGTGGCCAGCTTGTTAGCGACGAGGGCACTGCCAACAGCGGCGCCGCTGCGATTAGCAGTTTACCCGCTGATCCGGAGAATGGCACCCTTGTCATATTCGAGCCTGACAACACCCTCTTTAAGAATTACCTCTTCCGAGATGAGTTCGTGGAAGTGATGCTACGCAACTATACTTACCTGAACACGGGCCTCGCCATCATGTTCAACGGTCGCCGCATCCTCTCCCGCAATGGTCTTGAGGACCTGCTCACCGACACGATGACTACGCAGCCCCTCTACCCCATCGTACACCTCAAGGGCGAGGACATCGAGATCGCCTTCACCCACACCAACGGACAATACGGCGAGGAGTACCACAGCTTCGTCAACGGACAACACACCACCCAGGGCGGTACCCACCAGAGCGCCTTCAAGAAATACATCGCCGAGACCATCAAGGACTTCTCAGGAAAGAACTTCGACTACAGTGATATCCGCAACGGCATCGTCGCCGCCATCAGCATCAACATTCAGGAACCGCTGTTTGAAAGCCAGACGAAAATCAAGCTGGGCTCACTCTCCACAGAGCCTAATGGCGGCGGTGTCTCCATCGACAAGTTCATCGGTGACTTTGTGAAAGAGCAGGTTGATAACTACCTGCGCCGTAACCCCGAGGTGGCCGAGGTGCTCTTGCAGAAGGTCGGCGAGAGCGAACGCGAGCGCAAGGCGATGGCCGGTGTGGCCAAGCTGGCTCGTGAACGCAGTAAGAAAGCCAACCTGCACAACCGCAAACTGCGCGACTGTAAGATACATTTCAACGACCCCAAGGGTGAGCGCCAGGAGGACTCCTGCATCTTCATCACCGAGGGCGACTCCGCCAGCGGCAGCATCACCAAAAGCCGCGATGTGATGACGCAGGCCGTTTTCTCTCTCCGAGGCAAACCGCTGAACTGCTTCGGACTCACCAAGAAAGTAGTCTATGAGAACGAGGAGTTCAATCTCTTGCAGGCTGCCCTGAACATCGAGGACGGCCTCGACGGCCTGCGCTATAACAAAGTCATCGTAGCCACTGATGCCGATGTCGATGGCATGCATATCCGCTTGCTGATGATTACCTTCTTCCTACAGTTCTTCCCCGAACTCATCAAGAAGGGACATGTCTATATCCTGCAGACGCCGCTCTTCCGCGTGCGCCAGCGCCGCAAGAAGCTCTCCAGAGCACGTTTGGAAGCCATTGGCGAAGCGGACTCCAAGGGCGATTTCATCACACGCTACTGCTACAGCGAAGAGGAACGCCTGCAGAACATTGAGGCCCTCGGACCAGAGCCTGAAATCACGCGCTTCAAAGGCCTTGGTGAAATCAGCCCTGATGAATTCCGCGGTTTTATCGGTGAAGACATCCGCTTGGAACAGGTCTCGCTGCACAAGAGCGACCAGGTAGCTGAGCTGCTGGAATACTACATGGGTAAGAACACTCTTGAACGCCAGAACTTCATCATCGACAACCTCGTCATCGAAGAAGACCGCACCGAAGAGGAAGAGGAAGAGAGAGAGTATAAGGAACTGACAATTGACAATTAAAATGAGTATCCTTTTTCCAGGCAGTTTTGATCCGTTTACCCAAGGCCACGCAGACCTCGTGGCGCGCGCATTGCAGCTATTTGACGAAGTGGTGATTGCGGTGGGCATCAACGAACAGAAGGCTGGATGGATACCTGTCGAGGAACGTGTGCGAGCTCTACGTATATTATATAAAGAACAGGCGCGCGTACGCGTAGAGAGCTACAGCGGCCTCACCAGCGATTTCGCCCATTCCATCGGCGCGACAGCCATTCTGCGGGGCGTGCGTTCCATCAAGGACTTCGAGTATGAGATGCAGATGGCGGATGTCAACCGCCAGCTCACCGGCATCGACACCGTCGTCCTATTCGCAGATCCCCACTACGCCTCCCTCTCCAGCTCCATCGTCCGCGAGCTCGCCCACTTCGGCAAGGATATCCGCCCCTTCCTGCCGGAAGGATATGAGATAGAAATGAAAAATTAGATATTAGAGATCATAAATCATCGATCATAAATGATAGATAATAACTCCCATAAGCCCCCCAAGAAACATAGGACCCATAAGCCCTGTTTATCCTTTTTTATTTATACTTTATTATTTATCATTTCTCTGCCTGTTTACGCGCAGCCTTCTTCCGACCCTCGGGAACAAGCCATCCGCAAGCTCATACAGAGCACCGTAATGATCAACCAACTGTATGTCGATACGGTCAACCTCAACCGCCAGGTTGAGGATGCCATCACGGGGATGCTCTCCAAGCTCGACCCCCACTCCACCTACACCAACGCAGCGGACACCAAGAAGATGAACGAGCCGCTGCAAGGTAACTTTGACGGTATCGGTGTGCAGTTCAATATGCTGGAGGACACGCTCGTCGTCATCCAACCCGTGGCCGGCGGTCCCTCTGAGAAAAAAGGCATTCTGGCTGGCGACCGCATTGTCAGCGTCAACGACACCGCCATCGCGGGTGTGAAGATGAGCCGCGAGAGCATCATGAGTCGCCTGCGCGGCCCGCGCGGCACCAAAGTGAAATTGGGCATCGTCCGCCGCGGCATCAAGGATGTGCTGACTTTCAACATCACACGCGATAAGATTCCTGTCAAATCCGTAGATGCCGCCTATATCGCGGCACCCGGCATCGGCCTCATCCGCTTCAGTAACTTTGCTGCCACCACACACGATGAAGTCGTTGATGCCATCAAGCAACTGAAGCGCCAGGGCATGAGGTCCCTCATCCTCGACCTCCAGGGCAATGGCGGCGGCTACCTCGGTGCAGCCGTGGAGATTGTCAGCGAGCTGCTGCCAAAGGGTGAGCTCATCGTGGACACACGCGGTCGCGACGGCATCCGCGTGGCCGAATACCGTTCCTCGGGCGGCGGTTTGTTCACCGATGGACGTCTCGTGGTGCTCGTGGACGAACACTCCGCCTCGGCCGCCGAGATCCTGTCCGGTGCTATTCAGGACCACGACCGCGGCACCATCATCGGCCGCCGTACTTTCGGAAAAGGCCTCGTGCAACGCCCTATATCCCTTGAGGACGGCAGTATGATACGCCTCACCGTAGCCCGTTACCACACACCCTCGGGCCGTTGCATCCAGAAGCCTTACGAGAAAGGCGATGCCAAGACCTACGCCCGCGATGTCATCGACCGCTATAACCGCGGCGAGCTCACGAATGCCGACAGCATCCACTTCCCCGACTCGCTGCGCTATAAGACCTTAAAGCAGCAGCGCACTGTCTATGGCGGTGGAGGCATCATGCCCGACATCTTTGTGCCCCTCGACACCACCCGCTACACACGCCTCTACCGTGAGCTCAGCGCCCGCAGTTATATCAATAACGCCAGCCTCCATTACATGGACCAGCACCGCAAGCAGCTCAGCAAGCAGTACAAGAGCTTCGACGATTTCTGCGCTACGTTCACAATCCCGCAGGATGTCCTCGATGACATCCTTGCCGACGCCGCCAAGAAGGACAGCCTGCAGTCCCGCGATGACGAGGAGCTGCAGCACACCCTCCAGAACATGCGCCATGTCCTCAAAGGCCTCGTCGCCCGCGACCTATGGGACTATAGCGAGTACTTCCAAATTATCTACGATGACGACCCTGTCGTGGCAAAAGCCATCGAAGTCCTCTCACAGTAACGTGCTGAATTCCCAGATTCCCATTCTTGAAGTCGGCGGCGTGCTAATCAGCACTCAGATCCTCACCGAACGTTTCTGTTGCGACCTCGATGCTTGCGGCGGCGCTTGTTGCATAGAAGGCGATGCGGGAGCGCCCGTTACCCTCGATGAAATCAGCGAAATCGAAGCTTCGTTGGATGCTGCGTGGCCCTATATCTCCACCTTGGCACAGAGCGTAATAGATTGTCAGGGTGTCGCATATGTCGATGTTGAGGGCGATCTAGTTACCAGCATCGTCAATGGTAAAGATTGTGTATTTACATATTACAATGAACCGCCAGTGCACACCAATGAGCTACCAAAGGGTTGCTGTCTATGTGCCCTTGAGGCAGCCTGCTACGCAGGAAAGAGCCGTTTCAAGAAACCTATTTCTTGCGCCCTCTATCCGATTCGTGAGAAACACTTCAGTGGGGGGCTCATCGGTCTCAACTACCATCGTTGGGCTATCTGCGAAGGAGCCCGCAAGCACGGTCAAGAACTCGATTTACCACTCTATCGCTTCCTTCGTGAGCCTCTCATCCGCCGCTTTGGTGAGACCTGGTATAATGAGCTCTGCGAAGTCGCAACGCTCATCTGACTTTTTTCGAGAGCATTATTCCACCGTGACACTTTTGGCGAGGTTGCGGGGTCGATCGACATCCTTGCCCTTGCAGACAGCGATGTGGTAAGCCAGCAGTTGAAGGGGGATGCTGGCGATGAGGGGCTGGAAGCATTCGAGGGTGTCGGGCAGCTCGATGACGTGGTCGGCGAGGCGTCGGATCTGCTCGTCGCCGGCAGTGACAAGGGCTGTGACACGACCGCCACGCGCGCGTACCTCTTGTATATTGCTGATGACCTTCTCGTAGAGCTTGTCGCGGGTGGCGATGACGAAGACGGGCATCTCGGAGTCGATGAGGGCGATGGGGCCGTGCTTCATCTCGGCAGCAGGATAGCCCTCGGCGTGGATGTAAGAGATTTCCTTCAGCTTGAGTGCGCCCTCGAGTGCCACGGGATAGTTGTAGCCGCGACCCAGGTAGAGGCAGTTCTTAGCGTAGGTGAAGATGGGCGCCAGGCGCTCGATCTGCTCGTTGGTCTTCAGCGCCTCCTCCATCTTCTCGGGGATGCGGGTGAGCTCTGCCACCATCTCCTTGTACTGGTCGCCGGGGATCGTGCGGCGCTCGTTGGCCAGACACAGGGCAAGCATGGAGAGCACGGTGACCTGCCCCGTGAAGGCCTTGGTGGAGGCCACGCCGATCTCAGGACCTACGTGGATGTAAACACCCGTGGCGGTCTGACGCGGGATGCTGGCACCGATGGCGTTGCAGACACCGAAGACGAAGGCACCTGCCTTGCGGGCCAGTTCGATGGCGGCCAGCGTGTCGGCTGTCTCACCGCTCTGCGAGATGGCGATGACGACGTCATCGGGGAAGATGACGGGCTCGCGGTAGCGGAACTCCGAGGCGTACTCCACCTCTACGGGGATGCGACAGAGGCTCTCGAAGAGCTGCTTGCCGATGAGTCCGGCGTGCCAGCTGGTGCCACAGGCCACGATGATGATGCGGCGTGCGCCGGCCAGCTTCTCGCGGAAGTCGATGACGGCACTGAGCGTGACGCGGTCGTCCTCGACGTTGATGCGTCCACGCATGCAGTCGCGAAGGCAGTTGGGCTGCTCGAAGATCTCCTTGAGCATGAAGAACGGGTAGCCGCCCTTCTCCAGCTGTCCCAGCGTGACGTCAATCTGCTTCACCTTCGGATGCTGCGCCTCGCCGGCGATGTTCACCACTTGCAGGTCCTTGCCCAACTGCAGCACGGCGATGTCACCGTCGTTGAGATAGACGACCTTGTCGGTGTATTCGGCGATGGGGCTGGCATCGGAGGCCAGGTAGAAGTCGCCGTCGGCACCGAGACCCACGACGAGGGGCGAGCTCTGACGCGCACAGACGATGGTGTCGGGATGCTCACGGTCGAGGATGGCGATGGCGTAGGCACCGATGACCTGATGCAGTGCCACCTGCACGGCTTCGAGCAGGTCGAGGTCGTTGCTGAGCATGATATGCTCGATGAGCTGCACGAGTACCTCGGTGTCGGTGACGCTCTTGAAAGCGATGCCGCGCGCGACAAGGTTCTCCTTGATGGTGGCGTAGTTCTCGATGATGCCGTTATGAATGAGTGCCAGGCGTCCGGAGGCAGAGTAATGGGGGTGTGCATTGGTGCTGTTGGGTTCGCCGTGCGTGGCCCAGCGGGTGTGGGCGATGCCGGCGCAGCCGCTGATGTCCTTCTCCTCGCAGAAGGCTTCGAGGTCGGCAACCTTGCCCTTGGCCTTATATACGTTAAGGCTGCCGTTAGCAGCAATCATGGCTACGCCTGCACTGTCGTAGCCACGATATTCTAATCTCTTCAATCCCTTAATCAGAATGGGATATGCTTTCTTCGTTCCGATATATCCTACAATTCCGCACATGATTTGATTTGACGATTTTACAATTTTACGATTTGACGATTGATTCGCTTAACGTTTAACGTTTAAGATTTATTTATTAACGATGAACAGCGTTGTTTTATTGTTTGATTGGATGAAATGTTTTTAGGACCGGGGTGTGAGGAAGGCGTGAACACGCTTAGCGACGTCGAGACCGGAGGCGATGGCACGGACAACGAGGGAGGCACCGCTGGCTGCATCACCGCAGACGAAGACGTTAGCGGGGTACTCGGGATGCTGGGGCTTGAGGAAGCCCATAGCGAGGAGCACGAGCTCTGCCTTGATGACTTCCGGCTCACCGGCTTCGACCATGATGGGGCGACCACCGTCGGGATTGGGTTTCCAGTCGATGGGCTGTACGCGGACACCCGTGACGTGACCGTTCTCGCCAAGGAACTCAAGGGTGTTGATGTTCCAGCGGCGCGTACATCCCTCCTCATGCGAAGAGGTGGTCTTGAGGATGACAGGCCAGTTGGGCCACGGCGTGGCGGGGTTGTGTCCCACAGGCGGCTTGGGCATAATCTCGATCTGCGTGACAGACTTGGCGCCTTGACGATGGGCGGTGCCAATGCAGTCGGAACCCGTGTCGCCACCACCAATGACAAGGACGTTCTTGCCCTTGGCGGTGACGCGCTCCTCCTTCGTGAATTCCATCCCTGCCAACACGCGGTTCTGCTGCGACAGGAGTTCGAGGGCCAGATGTACGCCCTTCAGTTCACGACCGGGGACATTGAGGTCGCGGGCGGTGGGAGTGCCGGTGGCGATTACGATGGCGTCAGTCTGTTGCGACAATGCCGCTACAGACTGAACGTCCTCGTTGTAACAAAACTTTATTCCTTCTTCTTCCATCACCTGGATACGACGATCAATGATCTTCTTGTTCAGCTTAAAGTTTGGGATGCCATAGCGAAGGAGGCCGCC
>Ga0265301_10005003_pt1 | contig 13173 bp, 19 predicted proteins | sample AusTroGonzalo_MG_2_FD_193488 | JGI IMG/M metagenome (GOLD analysis project Ga0265301, IMG submission 193488) | Bovine rumen microbial communities from tropical cattle in Woodstock, Queensland, Australia - Gonzalo_04 | ecosystem: Host-associated > Mammals > Digestive system > Stomach > Rumen ...
TGCCTCTGTAATACTATGCCATTCTTTAATAAAATTGTTTTGCAAATCATATTGTAATACTGCTTTCTTTTTTCTACCAAAACAATTATATTTTTGAGAATAATTACTTAAACTTTTTGTTTGTTTTTCTGTTGAACTTCTTTTTTTATTCCCATCACCATAGTTTATATTATATTTGTGAGAACACCATTCTAAATTATTAACATTATTGTTAAATTTGTTTTCGTCTTTGTGGTTTATTTCATTATAATCAAAAGGATTGTCAATAAATATTTTAGCGACTAATCTGTGAATTAAATGTTGTTTTGTTATATTATTTTTACTTAATCTCACAAATTTGTAACCATTCATATTTTGCTGTTTTAAAATCCTTTCTCTTAATGGTAATATTGTATTGTGTCGCCTGATTATTTTTCTTTCTAGGCTCTTAACTCTTCCTAAATTACTCACTTGATATAACCCCTCATAGTTGGGTATATCTCTCCATACTTCTTTCATAACTTATCCCTCCAATATAAGTTTAGGGGCAGTTGGAGGCTACCCCTAGTAATATTATATCACTTATCACCTATTATATGCAAAATCATCTTCTGCATTTATCCTTTTCAATTCTCTTGCTACCATTCTATTACCTACATATACTGGTATGTCTGCTTTAATATTGACATATCTTCCTATTGTTTCTCCTAATAATGCCATTTGTTGACTATCTGTAAGTGGGACAACAGCTTCTGCACCACGTTCTCCTATATATGCGCCGTGATAGCCTACTCCTGAACCGGGTTGATTTATAATACCACCAACTGCAAGTCTTGGAAGTTTTGATGGGTAGAATATACCACCTTTAGCACGACTGCCCATAGAACCACCCCCACTAAATGAGCCAGTGCCACCACCGCCGACGCTTTTCTTTTTCCTATCATATAATCCCAAAAGGTCTAGCAACTCTAATATCATATTCTTAGCGCCGTTATAAAAATCTTTAAATGGTTTAATTAATATTAAATATAGTCCACCAAAAATATCAGTTATACCGCCTTTAAAATCGCCTTTGAATATTTTTACAATGCCTTCTACTATTTTTTTTATGCCGCCAAATAAATCGCCAAATAAATTTTCAGCTAGTTCAACAGCAGTTTTTATTGGCAAGTATATAAAGTCACCTACTTTGCCAAAATGTTCTTCTAGCCACTTTAACACATTTTTGTCTAGCCAATCATTAAATTCGCTAAATTTTTTCATTATATCATCAAAGTTTTTTACAATCTCAACAACAATCAAACCTAAAGCACCAGCTAATATTACTGGCCAATTCGCAATTGCACCGCCGATGCCTAAAACCGTTATAGCAATTCCTTCTAATACATTTACAAAGCTTTTAAAATTAGGGCCATTTATAAAATCAACCAAATTTTTTATTGTAGTATATACTCCATAAATTGCTACTCCTATTCCTAACGATTTTATTTTTGTTAATCCAGCAACAATTGATGCGATAATTGGCATTAATTTTTTACCATATTTTGTTACTAATTGCAACCATTTAGGCGATACAAACTTATCTAAATTCATAGCGTTTGCGCTTGCACCACCACCAGATGAACTATCACTTAATACATTCATTTCATCAAAACCTGCTAATTGTTTCTTTAATTCTTTAGCACTACCAACAGATTTTTTTAAGTTTTTGTTAGCGTTTTCAAATATGTCATAGCCAGTCCACATTCTTATTATGTATCCAATGTAATATAATAACGTCTTCGCTAAATCAACTATTTTCCTTACTACTGGCTCTAATGCATATGCAAATACACTTTTTATGTAGTCTATATCTGCTTTTAATTGCTCATCTCCTTGACTTATTACATTGATAGCATTTCTTACAGCCATATAAGCAGACCTAAGTCCAAATACGGCAAGCGCCCATCTACTTACTTTTCTAATGATTTTAGTTATGTTGTTACCAATGCTTTGTATACTATTATTAATTTGCCCTCTTTCTAGTTGCGTTGTAATTTTATCTATGTCTTGCCCTATTGCGTGTTGTTTTGATAAATTTTCATCTAATCTTTGATTAATGTCAGCAAGTGCCTGCTTTTCTTTTTCTATTTCTTCATTATTTATTGTTGTGCCTTTAATAATTTCTTTATTTAACGCACTTCTTTTATTTAGCAGTTCAAAATAGCCCGTTGAAAGCTCTGGATTTTCAGCATATGCTTGTTTCATTTCGCTTTCTGTTAAATCGCTTATTCTACTTCTTTCTTTTGCTATTTCCCTTACACGTTTATTTATTTCATCATATTCTTTTTTGACTTCTTGTAAATGTTTTTGTTCATCATCGTATGCTTGTATATCTGCTTCATATTTTTCTTTTAAACTAAGTAGTTCTTCAGCTTCTTTCCCATATTTTTCAAGTTCTTGTTTTTGTTTTTTTAAATCACTTTGTAATTTTTTGTTATCTATTCTTGTGCCTATCGTAAGCCAACCATCTACATTCATAATATCATTCCTTTCCTAAATTAAGTGCTTTATAAAAATCTATTGCGCTTTTCATTTGTTCTTCATTTGCTTTTGTTTTAGGTGTTTGATATTTTTTTAATGCAACTTGTCTTTTCGCTTTTTCTATCTTTTGTCTCTCTTTTGTGTCTTTTATGTCTTTTGTATTAAAATTACGCAAATTACGTATTCTATTTAATACACAACAATTGCCAAGTTCACTATTAGATAACCCATTCATAAGATTATTAAATTTCCACCAATGCATTTTTGTATCTGTTAAGTCTATGCGATAATCACTCATAAAACTTGCTTCAATATAGTCCATATCTTCAATATAATCCATATCTGGCTTTTCGTTTTGTTCTTCGTTGTATTCTTTACCACATAATAAGTACATTTTAGCTATTTCTAGCAACTTTTCATAGTGTTCTGGTGTATTTATACCTTCATCACCAAAAAGTGTGTATATTACAGCTAAACTGCGTTCTAAATCGCCTATAGTTTTATCTTCTGCTATGCGATTACATTCTATTGCTACTCTAAAATCTGTGTTAATTTTGTATCTTTTGCCTTTTACTTCTGCATATTCTGGGTACATTATTTTAACACTTCTTTGTTACGTTTTACTGCTTGTCCGTACTTTTCTTTAATCTTATTTGTAATACTTTCCATATTTGTATCTAAATATGGTGCTATTTGCTTATCTATAATATCATCTATCTCTTGTAATGTAGTCCAACCAAACTTTCTACCATTAAGAAGTTTTTGAACTCCATTCTCACCTAAAAACATATTATATACTTCTATTTCTTTTTTGAAAAAATCATTAACAGCCTTAATTTTATCTTCTTCATTTTTGCTTAATAATTTTTTACCTTTGACATCTTCTCTTTTGTCAATTATTACCATTTGATTTCTTAGATTTTCTTTGTTCTTTTTATCCTTTTCAAGAAGCTCTTGATAACGTAAAGGCAATTCAATGTCCTCTAAATTGAACTCTAAAAATTCACCTGTATCTTTTCCTTCTTCATCTCTTATTCCTAAACGTAAAACATCACTTTTTTTAAGTTGAATATAATTCTCTTTCATTATTATTCACATCTCTCTTTCTAAAAAAAATAGGGCAGGGCAAATCTAGTTGCCTCGCCCTTTATCATATCTACCTATTATGATTATAAACTAGCATTTGGAGTAAATGAAGGCACGCCATCTGTAATGCTACATACACCTTCAACTGGGTCTCCATCAAAATATAAATCAAAAGATATTTCTTCACCAGAATAATCTGTTACAGAAATTAATCCATCACTCATTTTTGAAGGATAACTACCATTTGAACCACTCCAAGTGTCTACTTCTAGTATTCTAGTCTTATAATTAAGTTTATCTCTGCCAGCGTTTACATACTCAAAGCAAGGGTCATTTTTGTATGCTTTTTGTGTAATACTTGATTGCTTGTCATTTGAAGTATGGTCGCTTCTAGCACTATCTTCTATAATCCATTTAATTCTTTCAACGTTAGGATTAAATGAAGTTGATGCGTCTTCAACACCAATACCCACGATTTTCCAAGTTGGATTTACAGCACTTGGTGTTATATCAATAAATCTTCTATATTGACTAGGTTTAATTTTCTCTATATTGTCTGGTATCATCGTATTCCTCCTTCTCTATAAACTTACTATATTTCTTCTTGTATTATCTCTATATGTTACTTGTATTTGAATATCAAATGTTGCTTGTGTGCCATCTACACTATTTAATGTTCCACAATTTAAACATTCAATACTTTCTATACCCTCTATTTCAGGCAAAACACCTTCTGCATTATTAGACTTGATTATGTATTCAAAATCTTCAAAGAACCCTATATTTTCAAGGTTATTAATAGTGTCTTGTGAATATGCTTTACGGCTTCTAAATGAAAATACATCTTTCTTTTTCTCAATACCAATAATCCATTTTTCAACATTTGTATCTGTTGGTATTTTGTCTAAAGAAAAGTCATCTACTTTTCCTAAGAAGTCTGCATTAATTTGATAATTATTAATTTGATAGTTGCCACTTAATGCTAATAAATTAATTGTGTCAAACAAGTATTGTCTTAACTTTGATATTCTATAATCACTATATGCCATTATTTACCTCCAAGATGATTTTGTGTATCTTTGATAACTTTTTCGCCATCAGCACTCCACATACGTTTGTCCCAATATGTTCCAGTTCCTGCTGTTGTATAATGTTGCACTTTATGTGTTCCATCTTCACGTATACCGTAATATTGATATCTTGCATACGGACTTTTATATGTTATTTTATTCGTACTAACTTCTACTATTGTACGCAAATTGCCAACATCTTTAGGCACGTACTTGTCCATAGCTTTATAGCATCTATTTGTAAAAAATGCTTGTACTGGACCATTTGCTTGTATGCCTAGTCTAGCTTCAATAACACTATCTGGTTTCATTATAAGAGACATATTACTTGCCCCCTATATGTATATGTGGATTATTACCAAAGTTATTGTTAGAAATGCTTGTTATATTGTATATTTGATAACTAGATAAATCTTGTTGTTTGTTAATGCCGGTAGTAAGAGTGCCTTTTACTATAATATCACCAATGCTAAAATTATTAATATCTAATTCATTTTTGCTATATGGTAGTCTTATCTCTACATCATTTGCATTGTCATAACCTTTGTTGATACCAGCACCCTTGCCGCCAAAAAACCAAACATCGTTGTAATTATATCTAGTCCATTTTTCAAGATGGGTAGTTTCATCTAACCCATTTTGATGATATATCGTAACACTTGAATTGACTAGCATTATTCAACTCCTAAATACATTAAATGCTCACCATTAAACACAACACCTAGTAAATAAGTTCTTATTATGTCATCTATTTCTGCACTCTTTGAATTAATAATATCTTTGATAGATGAAGATTTTACATAACTTACAGAATATCCATCTGTATTTTCACTAGCAATATTGCCGTTTTCGGTAGCACTTTCTATACTTTCGGCAAAGTGATTTATTGAACTAATCAAATTATATTCACACAATTTTACCTCTTGTGGTATATCTGCACTATCTGTTTCTTTAAGTCTATTTAATGTTCTTATATCAATTTTGCGTCTTGCTTCAAATTCTAATAGATTAAAAGGCGTTATGTCTAAAGTGCCACCTAAATCTCTATATTCTGCATACGTTAGGTATTGTCCTTTAAAATCCATAATCGCCCTCCTTATCTTATAAACTTACTGGTGTTCCATTGTATTTAATTAAATCTGGTGTAACTGCTTTTGTTCCTTTATAAGCAAATAAGCCAAAGCCAATTGCATCGCTTAATTCTATAGCTTTTGGATTATAGATAGAAGTCATAACTGGTTGTGCAACAGAACCTTTAACCATAACTACATAATTAATTCCTTGTGGTAAAAATACACTTGAGAATATGTCAACATTGTTAAATGTTCCTTGTTCATAGTTAGGTACAACTCCTAAATTGTTAGAGTTTGAAATCGCATTGATTTTGTTTCTTAGTTTTCCATAATATAATGGAGACATAACAACTTCAATCATATTTCTAGGTACACCTTGTACAAAGCTATTTTTAATTGTTTCAATTGATTGGATTGCTTCTTCAATCTCATCTTCAATTGATGGATTAACTCCTGTTGGTGTAAATGAACTTCCTTCACTAACTGCTTCTGCAAAGAATTTTGTATCTAATTCTACTGCCAAAGCATCTTGATGATTTCTAGTTCTTCTTTCAATTAAACCAGCAACACCGTATGTTTTAAGGTCTTTGTTTTCAACTTCCTCTAAATATTCAGTATTGTCATTTAATGCAACAACAACTGGTTCAACTTGAATTTTGTCTGCATAGTGATTCCCTCTAGCAGTTCCATATGTTTTTCCTACTTTGTTTGCAAATCTCTTTGCTTCAACCGTTCCAGATGTAGGGTCTCCAGATAGGTCAGTATTTTTTAATCTACTTGCTAGAGTAATATGTTGTAAGTTTTCAATTACTTTTCCATATTCTTCTGCAAGCTTGTCCTTACCTGTAGTAGTAAGTTCAATGCTTAATGCATCTAATCTTGCCATTATTTAATCATTCCTTTCTTTACCATAATACTGGCATTTGTTTTGTTTCATTGTCTTGTTCACTATCGCCCATACTAGACATATCTTTTATTTGATTTGGACTTGTAAATATATCAGTTTTGTCTTTAGTTAATTCATTAAACAAATCCTGTATTCCTTTGCCCTTATTTTCTGGCTTATTTAAACCGTTTTTAATGTCATTTAAAAGACCATTCTTGGCATATTCGCTAGTAAATGTTTTGCCTTCAAACAAAGCATTAATATTATCAGTTAATATTTTGTCTTGTTCTTCAGCTTGTTGTTTTGCTTCTTGTTCTTTAATAGTGGTTTGCAACTCCTCATATTTTAGTTTCCAATCAGCATTGTCTTTAGCACTTTCATTGAACTCGTTGATTTTAGTTTCATAAGTAGTTATCTTATCTTCTAACTCTTTTTTATCGTTTTTTAGATTTTCTAACTCTTTGTCTTTCTTAGTAATTGCTTTACCATATAAAGACATAACTAAATCCTTTTGTTCATCTGTGAACTCTGCTAAATCTTCTCTTTTCATAATCTCCTCCAACATTTCTTTTACGTGTGATGAACACGACCGATTTATTATGGAACGCTATTGCATTCTACATAGATTATAACACAAAAAAAAGAAACGTGCAACTTGCACTATTTCTTACTTGTTTTCTTTTTAGTAGTTTTTTTAACTGCTTTGTTGACTTGTTCAGCAATTGTTTTAAGATTTTCTTCATCTAAAGGTATTATTTTTTCACTTTCAGCTTTGGTATCTTTAGGTGATATATCTTCTTTAGGTATTACTTCAAGAACTTTGACAACAACTTTGTTTAATTTGTTTCCACCAGTTAAATATTTAGCCATATCTTCATCACACTCAAACACATCACCAACAAATAATCCTCCAGGTATGTCAACACCTTTTCTTACAATGTTTTGTAATTTTTGATAATCTCCTAATGTAAATCCTTCAATTACCTCTACTTTTACCATATCCAATTCTCCTCTCATTAGTTTTAAATACTTTTCTATTTTAGGTATATCTCTAGGCATATCAATATCAGTCGTATAATCTTCTATAGTTATATAATCACCTTTAGTATGAAATATATCATTACCAAAGCCATCAAAAACCATTTTTATATTATTTAATTTTCTATATAAGTGCCAACTAATAGGATCTTTTTTGAATTTGCCTTCATCTATCATCTTTTTCATTTCATTAACAGCATCATTAAACATTTTGTTGTTTTGCACTTTATAACCTAGTGGTTCTCTGCCCTTGATATTATATCCACTTCTACCATCTTGCCTGTCTGGTATGCAAATAAACATTGTATTTTCAACTTTAGCATTAACTATTTTGTTTATTGCTTCTTCACTCCAATATACATCACCGTGTAAATAACAACAAGGTTCATCCATTAAATAATAAGCATTTAACCAACAACCATTTGATTTAAGATTTGTTTCTGGGTTGTCGTGTATATATTCGTGTTCTTGTTGTAATATCTCAACACCCAAATAATTATATACATCTATATTTGTACTTATAGCTATATCAGTTATATTATTTTTCCTTAATAACCTTATCGTTCTTTCTATTAATTTTTCACCATCTATTTCAAGTAGTGGTTTAGGTGTTTCAAACTGATCTTTATAATTGCCTCCCGCCATAATTATGTATTTCATAATTTTTTTCTCCTAACAAATTCTTCTATACTTATATTTTTGTCATCGACATAATAATCAGCATTTGGTTTGCCAAACATTAACTCGTTATATTTTACATTATGCTTTTGTAACCAATTTTCTGTAATTGCACGATATTTTAACTCTTTTTCTTCTAATGTATTACAACTTTTGCCACCTCTTGCTGTAAAAAGTATTATTTTCCAACCTATGTCATACAACTCGTTTATTTTATTTATTACTTGTTGATTTGGCGTGCTATTATCAAAGTCTCTGTTTTTTGTAAAACAGATTGTATCATCTATATCAATTACAAATGTATTGTATTTTGTTTCATCACTTAAATGCCTTTTAACTTGTGTACTACTTATGTTTGGTGTTCTGTCTATAAAGACAACTTTTGCATATTTTTCTATTTCTTGTATATCAGGATAATCCTTGTAATCACTACCTATTGCAAATATATCTACTTGTTTTAAATATTCATATTTGTCTTTTTGCTCAAAAATAGGTACAACTTCATCAACATATCTTATTGCTTTCAGCATTTTTTCTCGTTCTTCATATGAGTAATATGTTGGTTGCCCATTTTTTGTTACATTTAATCCAATAATTAAATAATCACCTAGTTCTTTTGCTCGTTTTAGCAAGTTAATATGGCCATAATGAAGCACATCGAATGTTCCGGTACTTAACACTTTAATATTGTTGGTATTTTCCACTGTTAGCCCTCCTAATACATTCCTCTATTCTCTCTTTTAGAATAGGTATCATCTCTTTATGCTTTATTTGGGTTAAGAATTGTAATTGATGCCCTATATGGCACCATGCACACGCATTCCAATAATCACTTCGCACTAAAGATACACTATTGTCTGTATTCATTCTATTCCAGCAATAACACACCTCTCTTAAATTAATTGTGTTTTCAAATATTAAATTATCTGCTAATCTGTATGTCCACACTCTATCTTCCATTAATGTGTCTTCCATAAAGTACACTATTTTATCTTTGCGTATCACTTTTGACCAAGCAGTACACCATATTTTGTTATTCATTGACCACAAATCTTGGTAGCATTCTGCTCTATTGTAATTAATATAACCTGTTTGTGTTTCGTACACCATTTCACAACCTAGTGTTAATAATTCGTGATTATATAGTCTCTCATTAATATGCTTCAATACATTTTCGTGTTTCCACCAATCATCGCTATCTAAGAAGCAGAAATAGTCAAAGTCAAGATTTTCTAAAGCATATGTTATACCTACATTTCTACTACCGCCATTATATCGTTTTCGTTTGTTTTGTATTAAATGTATTCTTTCATCTTTGTACGATTTAATTGTTTCAACAGATGTATCAACAGAACAATCATCTACTATTATTAGTTCAAAATCTTTATATGTTTGCTCTAATATACTTTCAATACAATTTCTTAAAAAAGTCTTATTTTTATGGCTTCCTCTATCGTTATTACAATTTGGTACTATAATAGCATATTTATAGTCTCTTTTTTCTGGCAATTTCATATAATCTTCTGTTTTCTCTGCTTGTTTTAAGCAATCAACACTATAATTTGTTAAATTAATATCAACATAACCACAATGTTTATAATGTACACAATGCAATTTCAATTTCAGTAGTTCTTCGTATGGCTCATCATCAAACAAATAAATATATTCGTTTTTGGGTTCAATAGCATCAAGGCTATTTTTATCTATGGCAATTTTCATATTTTCACCAATTTTATTATAACATAAAAAAAAGAATATGTAAATTTCATATTCTTTTTATCTTACAAGCCACACACTTTCAGCTTGTCTATCTCTACAATCAAACGTGTCATATATAACGCCATTTTTAGAACATACTATATGCCCATTCATAGTAATTAGTAATGTATTGTTAGGAAACATACCAGATATTTCACCAACCGTGCCACTTAAATTATGTAATCTTTTATATGTTCTATCTAAATAGTTTCTAACAAAATCACGTTTGTCTAGCAACGTACCCTCATATTGTGCTATATCGCTTAAATAATCGTATACTTCGTCCCACGATTTGTTGGTTGCACACGATATTGCACGGATAACACAATCATCAGTATATCTATTTACTGCATTGGCATTATAAAATTTATACATATTATCTCATACTTCTTTGCAAAGTTTCATTAAGCATTTGATGTTGTTGCGGTGTATCGGCTTCTTCGTGTAATACTTTAATAAAATCTTCTAACGCTTTTACCATATACATAAAACTTCTATCAGTCTCTTCACCAGCACCATATCTTGAACGACTTTCTTGGTATCTACCATATTCACCTGACATTCTATCTAAACTATCGTCACCACGATATTTCATATCGTAACCTCTGCGGCCATAATTCCCATATTCACCATAATTTCCATAGTCTCTACCATATTCACCATAACTTCCGTGTCCTGGTGTTCTACCACCATAATTTCCATAATTCATACTTTCTACCTCCTTCGCATCTTTGTATATATCTACTAATTTATACAAATGGTCTAAATTATTGGTTGTTATTCCTTCATCTAATATTTTATTAATACTATCTTCTGCTTTCTTTTTTAATTTCTCTTGCATCATCATTCTCCTTTCTTAAAAGGGCTTTTATTTCTTCATTCTGCTTGATTATTGTTTTTAAATACTTTTCATCTTGTGTTTGTAATTCTTGCATTAAATCACTATTATTATAGTCTTGAAATAAAATTTGCAAACTTAATGCTTGTAATATCAATGATAAATTATCTACTTTATTCATTAACTTAACTTTCTTATAAATAAGTTAGCATCTTTAACCACAGGAATTTCTGTATCAGTATTTGTAAGTGTAGCAGTTCCCGTTATCGTTGATGGTAAAGAACCAACTGCTATTGTGGTGTTTACTCTTGGACATACTCTTAATATTTTAGAAAATGAAATATTTACATAATTTCCTGCTGTTGTTATTTCTGCATCCATTTCTGTTCCCTCAACATCTGTTCCAGTTGCGGTTTTCAATGCTAGTGCTACTATACCAGCAGTTGCACTTGTTACATTTGCATTAAAACTTACTTCAAAAGTTCCACCGCCTATGATAGTAAAATCACTACCACCTGGCATATATTGTAACCAACCACAACAATTAGCACTATTTGTCCTTAAATCTACTGTATCAAAGTTAATATTATCTGTATTGCTTGTTAAAATTTCAGGTGTAATCTGTATTGCTTGAAGCATAAATATCATTCTCCTTTCTTTTTATATAGTTTGTTTCTGTATTTTTTATCAATAGGTTTTGTTAATGCATCCAAAATATTTTTACCTCTTTCAAGTCTTTTTCTAACGGTTTGGTAAGGCATATTATATTCTTCACACAATTCCGCTAAACACTTTTTTTGATTATTTATAACGAAGTAGACATTATCCGTTCTGTTATGGAATTGTTCCTTCATCGTAACCCATCTACAATTATTTGGCTCATAACTTTTGTTTACATCTATTCTATCAATAGTAAGATTATCTTTATAGCCATTTACGATTGCCCAATCGTAAAAATTAACAAAATTATTTAGCCACTCATCGCATACTTTAATTCCTTTGCCACCATAATATTTGTATGTCTTTCTTTTTTCATTGTAACATCTCGTTTTCATATCATAATATATTCTATATAATCTAGTGTTTGTTTTATTATGCTTTGCATTCTTTAACACAATATCACTCCTCGCTTTTATTGATTTGCACTATTGTATCATACCTTATTGATTTTGTAAACAAAAGAGACAGAACTTGTCTGTCTCTGTTAGCAAGTTCTCATATAGAGTTTGTCATATTGACTTTATGCTATTAAATAATATTTGTTGTCATACCGCAACCGCAACCATTGTTGCCATTGCAAGTAAAGATTGGTATTCTACCATAAACAGGCGTGCTAGGTACAGGACAATTAGACAATCTGTTATACAACGCATCTACTTCTGCTTCTTGTCCAGCTCTTAGTGTAGCAGTTTGTTGAATTTGACTTGCTTGTAAATCTTTCATAAGTATTTCTCTCTGTAAATCGGCAATTTTTTCGTTTTTAGCATCTATCTTATCATTGCATAATTGGTCTAAGATACGTTGGGTTGACGCAGTTTGACTTGAAATAATATCTCTTATACCATTACTTAATGCTTCTCTATCAGCACAATTTTCACTAATTACAGTTGATGTTAGATTAGCTAAGCCAAGCCTATTTTCGCAACAACAATCAGCGAATTGTCTGCTTAATGCAAATATATCTTGCATTTGATTTACAGCACGATTATTGGCACTTATTTCAGCGCCATAGAAACCATTATTAATTGCACTTGTTACATCTGCTGTGCTATTACACAATTGATTAGATAGTGAATAAATGCCATCTCTAGTACCCTCTAATTGATTGCTTAAATGTAATGTATCAAAGCCATTATTTGTGTTAGTCATAATTTCTTTTTGGCCATTTGATAGCCAAGCATAGCCATTATCAAAGCTATTGCCACCAAAGAAACCGCCATTTCCATAGCCATTACCATTCCATATTAAAGCAAGCAAAATAATAAGCCACAAAGCACTATCGCCACCAAAACCACCAAAACCACTACCGCCACCCATCATTGGGTAAACTGGATATGCAAAACCATTTCCATTGTTAGCAGATGCTAGTTCAATTGTAGGAGTTATTCCTTGTGAACCATTCATTTTATCACCTCTCTTTCTTTTTAATAATCTCTTTACTTAATATTCAATTTATAGTATAATGAATATGACGAGATAAGCAGAAAGATTTATATAGACATTAGAGAGTTTATCTCGTCAATA
>Ga0265301_10005009_pt1 | contig 13162 bp, 8 predicted proteins | sample AusTroGonzalo_MG_2_FD_193488 | JGI IMG/M metagenome (GOLD analysis project Ga0265301, IMG submission 193488) | Bovine rumen microbial communities from tropical cattle in Woodstock, Queensland, Australia - Gonzalo_04 | ecosystem: Host-associated > Mammals > Digestive system > Stomach > Rumen ...
TTACACTGAGGTTGAGACTCCCATTCTGCAGTCCATTCCCGGAGGTGCCAGCGCACGTCCGTTCATAACACACCATAACACCCTTGACATAGACCTCTACTGCCGTATCGCTACAGAGCTCTATCTTAAGCGTCTTATCGTAGGCGGTTTTGAGGGTGTGTATGAGATAGGCAAGAACTTCCGTAACGAGGGTATGGACCGCACCCATAATCCTGAGTTCACCTGCATGGAGCTCTATGTGGCCTATAAGGACTACAACTGGATGATGGACTTCACTGAGAAACTGCTTGAGAAGATAGCTATAGAGACCAACGGCACCACCAAGGTAAAGGTTGGTGACAACGAGGTTGACTTCAAGGCACCTTACCGCCGTCTGCCTATCCTGGAGGCTATCAAGGAGAAGACCGGTTATGACCTGGAGGGCATGAGCGAGGATGAGATGCGTGAGGTTGCCAAGAAATGCGGCGTGGAGGTTACTCCCTCCATGGGCAAGGGCAAGCTCATTGATGAGATATTCGGTGAGACCTGTGAGGGCACATTCATCCAGCCCACCTTCATCACAGACTATCCCGTTGAGATGTCACCCCTTACCAAGATGCACCGCAGCAAGCCCGGTCTTACCGAGCGTTTTGAGCTGATGGTAAACGGCAAGGAACTGGCCAACGCATACAGTGAGCTCAATGACCCCATTGACCAGTATGAGCGTTTCCAGGATCAGCTGCGTCTTAGCCAGAAGGGTGATGACGAGGCTATGTTCATAGATCAGGATTTTGTGCGTGCATTGGAGTACGGCATGCCTCCCACAAGCGGTATCGGCATCGGCATAGACCGTCTGGTTATGCTCATGACCGGACAGCAGGCTATCCAGGAGGTGCTGTTCTTCCCGCAGATGAAACCTGAAAGCAAGGACTAAAACTGATAAAATATGGCAATTCCACAGGGAAAACTGGCAATTATGGGTGGCGGCAGTTGGGCAACAGCCATAGCCAAGATACTGCTGTCAACTGAGGATTCCATAAACTGGTATATCCGTCGTGATGACCGTATCGCTGATTTCAAGCGTCTGGGTCATAATCCGGCTTATCTTACCGGAGTTCAGTTCGATGTGAACCGCATAAACTTCTCGTCCGATATCAATCAGGTGGTCGAGGACTCTGAGGTGCTGGTGTTCGTAACTCCGTCACCATACTTTAAGAGTCACATGAAGAAGCTCAAGGTCAAGCTCCGCGACAAGTTCGTGGTATCGGCCATCAAGGGTATCGTGCCCGATGACAACCTGCTCATGTCAGACTATTTCCACCGCTACTATGGTGTTCCGGAAGAGAACATATCGGTGGTGGCCGGTCCGTGTCATGCCGAGGAGGTAGCTCTGGAGCGTCTTTCATACCTTACCGTCGGTTGCAAGGAGCTGGAAAACGCACAGGCCATAGCCCGCAAACTCACCAACTCATACGTAAAGACATCGGTATCGGAAGATGTGGCAGGCATTGAGTTCAGCTCAGTGCTCAAGAACGTTTACGCTATCGCAGCCGGTATCTGCAGCGGACTCAAGTACGGTGACAACTTCCAGGCTGTGCTCATGTCAAACGCCATCCAGGAGATGAACAGTTTCCTGGCAACGGCACGTCCCATGCCTAACCGTGCAGTCAATGACTCCGTATATCTGGGCGACCTGCTTGTTACAGGTTACTCAAATTTCAGCCGTAACCGCGTGTTCGGTACCATGGTAGGAAAGGGCTACTCCGTCAAGGCTGCACAGCTGGAGATGGAGATGATAGCCGAGGGTTATTACGGTACCAAGTGCATGAAGGAGATAAATGAGCATTATCGCGTGAATATGCCTATCCTTGATGCCATCTACAACATACTTTACGAACATATTTCACCTGTTATAGAGATTAAACTTCTCACCGACTCTTTTAAATGATCACTTTATGATTAAGATTGACTATTCACGTATTCTGGATTTCATTCCTCAGAGCGATATCAAGTCTCTTGAGACCTCTGTAAAGGATTCTATCCTCAAACTTGAGAACGGCACCGGCGCCGGAAATGATTTTATAGGATGGGTAGACCTTGCCTCAAAGATGGACAAGGGTCTTATTGCCGATATCAAGGAGACCGCACGCGTCCTGCGCGAGAACTGCGAGGTTGTGGTGGTAGCCGGCATAGGCGGTAGCTACCTGGGATCACGTGCAGTGATTGAGGCCCTGAGCAACAGCTTTACCCAGCTTATCCAGGATAAGAAGAATCCCCAGATTCTTTTTGCCGGTCATAACATAAGCGAGGATTATCTCTACGAACTCACCCAGTATCTCAAGGATAAGAAGTTCGGAGTAATCAATATTTCCAAGTCCGGTACAACCACTGAGACCGCACTTGCTTTCCGTCTGCTTAAGAAACAGTGCGAGCAGCAGCGCGGCAAGGATGTGGCACGTAAGGTCATTGTTGCCATTACCGATGCCAAACGCGGTGCAGCCCGTGTATGCGCTGACAAGGAGGGTTACCGTAGTTTCATCATCCCCGATAACGTAGGAGGTCGTTTCTCAGTCCTCACTCCGGTTGGTTTGCTGCCTATTGCAATTGCCGGATTTGATATTGAGAATCTTGTAAAAGGTGCCGCTGATATGGAGGCTATGACCACCAGCAGCACTCCGTTTGACCAGAATCCTGCTGCTCAGTATGCTGCAGCACGTAACGCCCTGTACCGCAGCGGCAAGAAGATAGAGATTCTTGTAAACTTCCAGCCTAAGCTGCACTATCTGAGCGAGTGGTGGAAGCAGCTCTACGGAGAGTCAGAAGGCAAGGAGAACAAGGGTATATTCCCCGCCTCAGTAGACTTCTCTACAGACCTTCACTCCATGGGTCAGTGGATCCAGGAGGGCGAGCGTTCCATATTCGAGACTGTGATATCGGTCGATAAGGTACAGCATTCAATGCTTGTTCCTGCAGATGAGGAGAACCTTGACGGCCTTAACTTCCTGGCAGGAAAGCATGTTGATGAGGTCAACAAGATGGCCGAACTGGGTACACAGCTGGCTCATGTTGACGGTGGCGTACCGAATATCCGCATTACCATTCCTGAACTGAGTGAGTACTGGATAGGCCAGCTCATCTATATGTTTGAGAAGGGCTGCGGCATAAGCGGATATGTACTTGGAGTGAATCCTTTCAACCAGCCCGGCGTAGAGGCTTACAAGAAGAATATGTTTGCCTTGCTTAACAAACCCGGTTACGAAGAGGAGTCAAAGGCTATACTTGCCCGTATCAGAAAATAAGAATGAGTTCATTCACACTTAAAGACAAAAGCGCCATCCTGTTTGACATGGATGGCGTTTTGTATGATTCCATGCCTAATCATTCCAGAGCCTGGAGCCAGGCAATGGAGAAGTTCGGCATGCATATGACCCCGCATGATGTCTATCTCAATGAGGGGGCTACAGGTCATGACACGGTGGTTCGTATAAGTCTCAGGGACCGTGGAGTAGAGGCTACGGAAAAGGAGATAGATGATATCTATGGCTACAAGGCCAGCCTGTTCCGTTCCATGCCCGAGGCACGCGTGATGCCCGGAGCTCCCGAGGTGTTCCGTAAGGCTGCCGCATCCGGCCTTAAGATCCTTATCGTGACAGGATCAGGGCAGAAAAACCTGATTGAACGTGTCCAGAGGGATTATGAAGGCTATATTACCCGTGACCGTATGGTGACCGCCTTTGAGGTAAAGCGCGGCAAACCGTATCCCGATCCCTATCTCAAGGGACTGCAGATTGCGGGTGTTCCTGCCAGCCAGGCTGTGGTGGTTGAGAATGCTCCGCTTGGAATACGTGCCGCAGTAGCCGCCGGGATTGATACCATAGCAGTTAACACTGGTCCTCTGGAGGATGAGATTCTCCTGGCCGAGGGGCCGATTCTGTTACTGCACTCCATGCAGGAACTGGCCGATATGATGTGACCCTCCAGCCAATGAATTGGCTGGCTACCATTATGATACCCCTACGGGGTATAGAGGTATTGTTTTTTAATGATGTGATGAGATGTATTGGTCCAGCAGGACCAGAGCCGTGAGTGCCTCCACTACCGGAACGGCGCGCGGAACAACGCACGGATCATGACGTCCCTTGGCGGCGATCGTGGTCTCACGACCGTCACGGGTTACGGTCTGCTGCTCGCGGCCTATTGTGGGAGTGGGCTTGAATGCCACGCGGAATCTTATAGGCTGACCATTACTGATACCTCCCTGAATACCTCCGCTGTGATTCGTCTTTGTCGATACCTGCCCGTTTTCCAGACAGAAAGCGTCATTATGCTCCGATCCGCGCTGTGCGGCGGCTGCGAATCCGTCGCCGTACTCGAATGCCTTGGCAGCGTTTATGCCCAGCATGGCTTTTGCCAGTGAGGCCTCAAGCTTGTCAAATACGGGATTGCCTATACCTGCCGGCAGACCGCGAACTACGCATGTCACGCATCCTCCGGTGGAATCCTGTTCCGTGCGGAGTTGCTTGATATACTCCTCCATCTTTGATGCCAGTTCACCGTCCGGGCAACGGACAACGTTGCTCTCAGCCATGACAGTGGTGTAGTCCATGTCATTTGCGGGGTTGGTGGAGAACGGGCCTATCTGTGATGTGAATGCGGTAATCTGCAGTGAGGGGATCAGCTTGCGCATGGCCAGCATAGCCAGAGCACCGGCTACGCATATGGGCGCGGTAACACGGGCCGATGAGCGTCCGCCGCCGCGCCAGTCGCGTATGCCGTAGCGCTGCTCCCAGGCATAATCGGCATGTGACGGACGGAACAGGTCCTTGAGTTCGTCGTAATCCGATGAGTGCTGGTCGTTGTTGCGTATGATAAATGCTATGGGCGCTCCGGTGGATACACCGTCAAGCAGTCCTGACAGGAATTCAACCTCATCCTTCTCCTGACGTCCGGTGGTAACGGTGCTCTGTCCGGGACGGCGGCGCTGCATGCACTCGCGTACATAATCAAGGTCAACGGCAATCCCTGCGGGGAATCCGTCCAGTACACCACCTATGGCGGGACCGTGGCTCTCGCCGAAAGTGGTCAGTGTGAGAAGTTGGCCCAAAGTATTCATATCGGTTTATTTTTTGCAGTCGCCGTCGCAGTTGCAGTCACCTCCATTGCAGTCGCCGCCGTTGCAACCACCGCCGCAGCCCTTGCATTTGGGGTGCAGGATGGCGTCGATCTCCTCCTGTGTGGCAGGACGTGACTCCAGAATTATACCCTTGAATGTCAGGTCCTCACCTGCCAGGGGGTGGTTCAGGTCAACTGTAACCTTATCGTCGGTAATATTTGTGACAGTAGCGTTGAATGTCTGCTGGCCGTCACTCAGGGGAATGATTGCGCCAACCTTTACATGCTCGTCATCGAACACGCCGTCGCGCAGAAAGATACCCTTGTCCAGATCCAGGACGTTCTCCTTGCTGTATTCTCCGTAAGCCTGAGCCGAGGGAATCTCGAATTCAAAGCTTTCGCCTACGTTCTTTGAACCTACGTTGCTTTCAAACAGGTCCAATGCATAACCTATGCCGGTGATGAAGGTAAAAGGTCTTTCACGTGTAGCGCTCTCGTACTTGTACAACTTGCCGTCAGCATCTTTGAGCATCAGGTCATAGGTAAGGCTGATGTATTTCTTTTCCATTTCTAATTATTTGCTGCAAAGGTAGTGATAATTTGGGAGGAGACACAATAGGGACAGTCCCTTCTGTGTCATTTTATAGATAATTCTTTGGTAATATGAAATATTATATGTTAATTGCGCTCAATTCATTCATTCCTATTATACATTGTGTTATGAAAAGGCCTATTCTTTATTTATTGTTGTTTTTATGCGTTTCAGCAAAATCGCAGTTGTATGTTGATAATTCTGGACATACTGCATTGGGTGACTGGCAAAATACAGATGCATTGCTAACGGTAAAACCTAGTTCACAATCATTCATTCAAGATTTGGTTTCTTTGGAGTCAACGACAAGTAGTTGTGCTTTAAAGATATATAACCATACTCCAGCAAGTGAGTTGAATGGTTATAATACGGTTGGAGTTGACATCTTTTGTCAGGTACAACCTTATAGGGATAATATCGGAATACGTTCATATGCTTTGACGGGAGATGCCTTGAATACAGGTAGCTCATATGGGGTTATCTCTAAAGCCGGATACGGATGCAATGGCTGGAATTATGGTATTTGTACATCATTGCTTGGACCGCATGATGGTGCGGGTATTTATTCAACTGTAATAGGTTATCCTGATGGGTATCAGATTACAGGGCAATGGGCAGGCTTTTTTAATGGTGATGTTAAAGTCGTTGGAAGTCTTACAGCCAATACCTTGACGCAGACTTCGGACTACAGATTAAAGGAAAACATCCGTCAATTGGGAAATGATAATTTAAGTAAATTGATGGATATGAATGTCGTTAAATATAAGTTCAAGAATTATGAGATAAGTCTTGGCGATACAGCAACAGTTCCGCACTATGCATTTGACGATAATAATCCTCTGCTCAAGTCTGATCATTTCGGATTGATTGCTCAAGAACTGATGGAGATATATCCTGAACTTGTAATTGAAGGTCAGGATGGCTATTTGACTGTTAATTACGTTGAACTCATTCCTATTCTTGTAAAGTCAATTCAGGAATTAAATGAAAAGGTTGAAGAACTGGAACGTGGTTCGGATAAGTCGGCCAACAGAAACAGTCCGACCTTATCTCAGAGTCAAATTAAATACAATCAGGTTGTATTATATCAGAATGATCCAAATCCGTTTACAGAAAATACCACAATAAGATGTCAGATTCCTCAAGGAATATCGAGTGCAGTTTTGTATATATATGACATGAATGGCCTACAGATTGACAGTTTTTCTGTTCCATCTCGAGGAGACGTTTCTTTAATTATTGAAGGTAGCCGTTTAAATGCCGGCATGTACCTGTATTCTTTAATAGCCGACGGAACGGTAGTTGATACAAAACGCATGATTCTTACAAAATGAAAAGGATATCACATTTATTGTCTATTGCCTTGTTTTTGGCTACAGGGACTTTATGTGGCAATGCTCAGACTCCTGAAGGAAAAGAAGGATTGTTCTATTATTCTTCAGATCAAAAAATATATATTGAAGAGGTACCAGGTAAGCTAATAGTAAAGAAAGAGCCTCATGTAAGCAAGGATGAAGTAGAGATAATAATTACTTCATATTTGGAAGAGGGTGCTATTGATTGGTTTAACGAAGACGCATGTATTATCAAAACAGATATTGAGATAGTTGATGGAGTAATAGATTATCTCATATCTAGGGATGAGATTATAAGTGCAAGACATCTTTACATGTCTACTGTAGATATTGAATACTACAAACGCCACCCTAGTGAAGAACTGTTGAGTTTAGGGTTGACCGACCAATTAGTACTCAAATTCAAGAATGGTGTCGAAGGATCAGTTCAAAGCGATATTATTAATGAATATGGCCTTAGATTATTAAAGAAAAATGAGATTTATGAGATGTATACAGTCTCGAAATCCGAGAATGTCTTGGCTGTATCAAACAAACTCTTTGAAACGGGGCTATTCTCGTTTGTTCAACCTGAATGGATATGCAAGATTTCTTTTTTTGATAATAATGCTTTTTATCCCAATGATCCATATTTTCAATATCAAGTTACGTTGCATAATACAGGGCAGACTTTTAATGGACATAGTGGTTATGTAGATGCTGATATAGATGCACCGGAAGCGTGGGCTCTAACAATGGGTAGAGATGATATTGTTGTTGCTGTTATAGATGAAGGTGTTACATCAAACCATCCGGATTTGCCTAATACAAGACAGGTTCGTCTAGAGGGTAGTAACTTTGGCTCTGGAGACCCGGATGATCCTTCTCCCACTGGAAATCATGGACATGGAAATGCTTGTGCCGGCGTAATAGCTGCTACGTCCAATAACGGTGAAGGGGTAGCTGGTATAGCTCCATTATGTAAAATAATGCCCATAAGAATAGATGAGAATACTTCATTATCAGATATGGCAGATGCCATATATTTTGCTGTTGATAATGGTGCTAGAGTTCTATCCAACAGTTGGGGTTATAAAACTCAAGTCAATATATCTAGTTCATTGGAAAATGCTATTTCATATGCTACTAATAGCGATAATAATTGCGTTGTATTGTTTGCTGCAGGCAATACTGCAGGTCATGCTGGGTCTGATAATGGTTATGTATGTTTCCCTGCCAACCAGTCTATCAATGGAAAACTGACGGTAGGAGCATCCGATCGATATGATTATCAATCTGATTATAGCCCAAGCAGTTCATTGATAGATATTGTGGCTCCATCCCACAGAGCTCATACTTATGATGGATACTCTTATCCTGAAATATATGAAGAGAAGATGGACATGTGGTCAATAGATATTCCTGGTAATTATGGATATAATCCTTGGCCATTGGATCAAGGCACGTCTTTTTACGAAGGTGAGACATTGCCGGATACAGGTACAAATTATCTCTCATATACGGGCCATTTTGGAGGAACTTCCCATGCTTGTCCAGTTGCCGCAGGTGTTGCAGCGTTAGTACTTTCTATGAATCCTGAACTGACTCCACAGATGGTATGCGCAATCTTAAAAGCCTCTGCAGATAAGGTTGGAGGCTATACATATGTTAATGGAAGGTGTGATCAGATGGGATATGGCCGGGTAAACGCCAATAATGCCGTTATGATGGGTTGTGATACGACATTTCTTGTTAATACATCTGTGATTGGAGGATTAAGGGAGATACAAGGTTGTGACATATATATGAGTAATGATGGCGTTATGAACAATGGTACTTTAAAAGTAAGAGCAAAGAATAGTGTTACAATAGATGGGCCATTTATTATAATGACTGGTAGTAAACTTGATATAAAACGTTATTCGGATTTTTGAAATATGGTTTGATTATTCTAAACTTGCGTTATGATTAATAAAGTGTTCAAATTTAGTGTTGTATTTACAACTTCAACGCTTTTAGGGCTACCCATTTGGGCAGTAGAACAGGATCGGATTATTTCTGAGTACCCATATATATACGGTTATGATGCGGACAGCAGGCTTTTTGCTCCTTCAGCAAGTGATATCTATCCTATTGAAATCTGTTTTTTAGAGGATGAGTTTACTGCAAGGAAAAGGTCTGATGTTTCAAAAACGGAGTTCGAGTCTTTGGTAACACGTATTCTTCCGGATGCCTTACTTTCATGGTATAATCAGTCCGATTTATGTTCTGTGATGTCCGAAAATGATAATCTGGACAGTGTAATCGATATCCTGTTGGAAAATGATACTGTGTTATTCGCCCAAAAGATGATAACCAGAAAGGTTTATATGGACCTTATGAACTTGTATCCAGTAACTGAGGTCGCTACTTTTGGTTTTACAGGTGAAATATCGTTCTCATGTCTGAGTGATGAAGATATGAGTATGGCCAATTCACTTTTCGATTCAATGGGTCTCGAAATTACTTATTTGGAACACAAGCATAAGGGCTACGTTAAGATTCAAAAGGGTATGGACATTATCGATGTTGCAAACCAGTTACAGGAGTCCGGATGCTTCCTTCTGGCCACTCCAAGTAAGTTATTCCGTTTTAGGACTTTGAACGTTCAGAAAGTGGATAAAGAAACTCTACCATATTATTACTGCTCCAACGGAAAGGTCTATTGGTATCTAATACCTGATAGATTTATGGTGAAAAAAGATGCATCAACCGACAAGAATACAATGGAATCTTTGATTCATAAATATGTTGCAGAATCGGATGTAATATGGGATAATGATAGTATGTGTACTGTTATTACATATCCCGAGTGGGTGGAAAATGCGATGTGCGCTCTTTCTCAAGAGAAAACAGTTCAAAGATTAAGTCAGAAGTATTTCAATGTAGATGATTACGAATTACAACTAAAGGAGGGACTGAAGAATCCTGATAGTTTTGGCTTGGATGGGAAATTGTCATTATACTTCAAGGAGGATATCTCCCAAGATGACAGAGATGGATTGGTTCGGGATTACAATCTCCATTTAGTTGCTGATGGCAGATTTAGTAGTGAATATGAGGTTCCAGATAGTTTGGATGTGCTAGAAGTTTGCAGGAGTATATTTGAAACGGGCTTGGTCGAGTATTGTGATCCCAATACTACATACATAGCAAAATGTATTTTCTTTAATTCTTCTTCAAGTACCACAGTCGTTGAACCTATAGAAGATGTAACAGAGGTAAAGACTGAGTATTATAATCTGCTTGGCCGTCGTATGGAAGAGCCTTCCGGCCTGACAATCAAAGTAACACATTACAGCAACGGAACTATACGTTCTGAAAAGCAATTGTTTGAAAAGTGACACGGAAGGGACTGTCCCTATTGTGTCACTTGAGGTTCTTTAGGGGAGCGGCGGTGCAGGCGTTGGGGGAGTCGTTGCGGGTTATGAGGGCAACGGTGGGTGCCAGAACGCTTATGGATATAGGCTCGTGATTGATTTCCGCCCTGATGCCGTTTCCGTAAAGGATCATGGGGATGGGCTTGGCTACCGGCTTGCGGTACATGGTATAGCCGTCCTTCTCATCCTGAATGCCCCATCCGGGAATGGCGTCGATTATTATGTCTCCCGAATATGACGCATTCAGGCTGTTGCGCTTGCGGGCCGATTCCACATCGGGAACCATAGACATGAGGTCACGCATCAGCAACACGCTCCTTACTCCGCTCACCTGTACCAGCAGGTCCACGCAACTTTCCAGAATCTCATGTGTGGTGAGGCCCTTGTCTTCTATAAGGTCATGGTTCAGGTAGATGTGGTTGTGATGATAGGTCTTGATGAAACTGCCGCTTCCGTATTTGGCTGACAGATAGAGATTAAGTAGCGCCGTGGTCCGCTCCATGCTGACCTGTCCTGTAGGTATGCGGGTACCTCCGAACTCAGGTGCGGCATTCTCAACATAACCTGTGGATGTTACAAAGAACAGCACGTTCTCCAACCCCAGCTTGGCGGTAATACCGGCTATCAGCTCAGAGATGGTCTGGTCCAGACGTACGTATATGTCCTGTTGCTCCTGTGACCATATCGTGTTGGGGGTGTGTCGGAAATTACCTGCGTAATATGTAAGTGAAAGCAGGTCTGTGGCGTCATCGTTGCCCAACTCCATTCCTTCTACTGCGGCAAGAGCCATCTTGGTGACCCTGTCATTGGCAAAGGGACTGGTCCTGAAATCAGCTATGTCATCCTTGCGCAGGGTGTATGAGAACGGGCGGAAACGTTCATGGTCCGATACCTGGATGTACGAACTGGTGGAGAGTGCCGGCCTCCAGTCCAGATTGACCCATGTGCTGTCATTGAGCACATTCACCCATTGGGGCAGAGCACCGTAATAATCCGATGAACTCCATCTGGCATCGGACCGGTTCATCCAGATAACCACGTCGGGATCGTGTCCGGCAGAGAGTATGGCGGCGTCTCTCTCGATGGCTATGGAGCAGACCTTGGAACGTCCGGCTGAGCCCAGTTTGATCTCATCGGCCAGGTCTGTGGCCATGAGACGCCTGGGTGATGAGCGCTCTATGGTGTTTATGCCTTTATGGTTGCCGTCATCAAGAGGTGATGAAGCCATCAGTGTACTGGGATTCATCCAGCGTTCCGCCACTATTCCGTGCTGAAAGGGGGATGAACCGGTATAGATGGATGCAACAGCCGATGCCCTGTCAGTATCATCAAAATCAAAGGTGGTGTTGGGTCTGTTGTAACCATAGGTCCATACCTTCTTGAGTCCGTCATTTCCAATGACCTGAAACATCCTTTCAAGGCAGTCTTCATCCAACTGGTCAATGACGATTCCCACTACCAGACGCGGGCTTTTCTCAGGCTTGGTCTGTGCGCTGACGGTAAGGGTGCCTGCCAGCAGAATCAGTATCACGGGAATCTTGTGATGCATTATCTTGACCTGGAGGGGCAGGCTCTTGTTTCCGAATATCTGGAAGAACAGGGTGCTCATGGCCCTGAATGCGAACAGTCCTATCATCATCAGGATGGCAGGCTCAATCACCTGCGGAATGGCCGGTGTCAGAAGCAGGAACGCCGTGCAGACGGTGAACTCACCTATGATGAACAGCGATATCTTGCCCTTTCTGATCCGGTGAACCATAAAAGGTATGAAGAACAGAGGCAGCGGATTGAGACAGATGACCAGCCAGTTGGTGTCAAGCGTGGGATGCTCGGAGAAGAAATACATGAGAGCGATCACGATGCCGCCCAGTCCCTGGATCCCGAACAGGATGACATCGACCAGCCAGAAAGGCTTGCGCCTGTACCATCCTATAAGTGAGATCATTATAACCAGCAGGAACAACATCCATATTGTCTGGAAAGGGGTGAACAGGGGTTTCCCGAAATCCACGCCGTGACTGGGATTGACAAGCCTTATCTCATCGTCAAGTACCAGAGGTCTTTGTATTCCGGCAGTGTCCGTTATTACGGCTGCCGCAGCCAGATTCCTGAGACGCAACGGAGCGAATGCCTCCTGGCGGTATCCTACAGGACGGTCACCCGATGCGCCTATGATGAGGTCTATTGCAAACTCGCTCCAGGGACGTACACAGGTATGTTCCGTCAGGATGTCACGGAATGTAAGGGTGGAGTCAGGATCGGGATAGGATACGATGCCGTTTATACACTGTTCCACCTTGTCGATGGCCATGGTGGCGCAGTTATTGTAAAGGAAATTGTATCTGTATACCCGGTTTTCAACACGGCTGTTCTCAACAAGTAACTGATAAAGCCTGTGGGATTCAGACTGAGTCAGGTTGAGCGGCTGGGCAAAAACCTCTGAACCGCGTTCCGTATATTCCCTCAGGAATGAGCGCATTCTGGTGGATCCGAGTATATAATCAGTCTTACCCAGAGTGAACCTCCATACAAAGTGTGGGGTATAGAAATCAAATAGTCCGTAATTAAAGACAATATCGGTTCCTGTTGTCTCATCCACGATCCATATTGCGGCGTGACCGTACAGTTCATAGATGGCTTTGCCGGGTTCACATGTGACAAGGTAAGCTTTTATGCTGTCATTCTGTGCCTTAGTGGCAGGTTGGAATAGAAATAGTGCTGTCAGA
>Ga0265301_10005013_pt1 | contig 13153 bp, 13 predicted proteins | sample AusTroGonzalo_MG_2_FD_193488 | JGI IMG/M metagenome (GOLD analysis project Ga0265301, IMG submission 193488) | Bovine rumen microbial communities from tropical cattle in Woodstock, Queensland, Australia - Gonzalo_04 | ecosystem: Host-associated > Mammals > Digestive system > Stomach > Rumen ...
CTCCGATGCCTTCATTAGGTAGGGAACGGCCTTGGGCGAGCTGGCGTAGGCGTAACGGAATCCCATGACGTACATGAAGTCGCCTGCGACGATGATCTTCGTTGTGGAAGGGTCCTTGGAGAACAGTTTCTTCTTCTTTCCAGGAAGAACATTTCCGTTGGAATCCACGCTGTCATGCAGGTGAAGTCCGTCGAACGATGCCTGGAAGCATACGGCGTTGCCGATGGCCTCTTCGGCCTTCTTGCCTCCGTTTGCGTAATATGTGAGAATTATCAGAGCGGGCATCAGGACCTGATTGCTGGAGCTGAGAACGTTCTCGCACATCTCATTGAGTTCGGGGTACGAGGATCTCACTCCTTTCCTGATCGACTCGTCGACGGATGCCAACTCCTCATCCACGACAGAATACCAGCTCTGAGCCATTGCTGCAGTATCATCGTGACATACTTAATGATTTGTTAGTTGCCAGAGAACCCCTGTAGAAGAGCTCGGACCGCTATATCTGATATTATTAGAATAAAAGGAAGGGGTTTGGGAAGGGGTTTGTGGATCGTTACCTCAGAACAGGAACGCCGTTGCGTCTTCACAGAATCCGTAGAGCAGGTCGGGGTATACTCCGAGCACGACGACGAAGACCAGACAGATCACGATCGCGATTGTGAAAATCCTGGGGATTGCGATCTTCTCGGTCGACTCGCCCTTCTCGATGTACATCGCCTTGACTACCCTTGCGTAGTAGTACAGTGAGATCGCGGAGTTCAGGATGGCCACGAATGCCAGCCAGATCCAGGTTCCGTCTGCCTCTCCGGGGGTTCCCACGGCTGAAGCGAACAGGAAGAACTTGGATGTGAATCCTGCGAGCGGGGGTATTCCTGCCAGTGAGAACAGGAACAGCATCATTGCTGCTGCAAGGAAGGGTGCCCTCTTTGCAAGTCCCCTGTAGTCCGAGATCTTCTCGCCGATACCTGCACAGATGAGTCCGCCGACGATGAGGAAGGCTCCTCCCTTCATGAACACGTGGGTGAACATGTGGAAGATACCTGCTGCCTCTGCCTGGGGTGTCATGACCGCAAGGATGATCAGGATGTATCCTGCCTGTGCGATCGATGAGTAGGCCAACATCCTCTTGATGTTGCTCTGTGCGATGGCTACGACGTTACCGACGGTCATGGTGATGGCCGCGATGACTGCGAAGATGTACTGTACTGTGAGTCCGAAGATGTCTCCGACTGTTGCAGAGAGGATGAACATCGCAAGGAAGACCTGGATGAACACAGCGAGACCCATCTTCTTGGAACCTGTTGCCAGGAACATGGAGACAGGGGTTGCTGCCCCCTCGTACACATCGGGTGCCCACATGTGGAAGGGCACTGCGGCGATCTTGAATCCGTAACCGGCGATCATACAGATGATTCCGATTCCGAACATCCAAGTGAACTCGTTGGCTGCGACGTATAGTGCAAGCTCGTTGATGGCCAGTGTTCCGGTGAGTCCATAGATCATGGAGATACCGTACAGGGTCAGAGCGGTAGACATTCCACCGATGATGGCGTACTTCACTGCTGCCTCGGAGGCCCTTCCATCCTTCCTCTTCAGTGCGACGAGCGCATAGGAGGAGATACTGGTGAGCTCGACTCCGACGAAGATCGTGAGCAGGCTGCTGGAGCTTGCCACGAACAGCATACCGAGTGTTGCACCGAACAGCAGGGAGTAGTATGCTCCTGCGTGACTCTTCGTGACCTCTGTGCTCACGTTGGAGACGAGGACGACGAGGAACACGACGATCAGGAACAGCATGCTCATGAGTGTCGTGTATGTGTTCAGCTTGACACCGAGATACGACATCTCGACCTCGCTGGTGAGCAGGATGGCGTCGGTGATGAATGCAAGTATCACAAAGACGAGGGCTACAACCCAGGTCACTGTGTGCTTCTTTACGAACATCTGGAGTCCAGGCATGATCAATGCTCCGACGAGCAGGAAGATCATGGCTGCCAGAGGCGTCAGGTCTCCGAAGATGCTTGTTATGATGTTATCTACCATTTCAAATCACCCCCATCAATGCGTCGACATAGGGGTCGAGGAACTGGAGTGCCGCGTCGGGCCATACTCCGAAGAGTGCGACCAGGATTGCGAGCACGAGCAGGACCGCGAACTCGAAGTGTCCGACATCGTGTGCTTTGTTGAGATCGATCTTGGTGGTCTCGGGTCCGAACAGTGTCCTCTGCATTGCCCACAGGTAGTATCCTGCGGTCAGCATCAGGGACAGCATACAGAACAGGAGCATCCATACCACGTCGTTCTCGAGGATGAACTCGTAGAACGCCATGATGACAGGGAACTCTCCCCAGAATCCTACGAGTCCGGGAAGTCCGAGTGATGCCATGAATGCGATCATCATGAATGTCGCGTAGATGGGCATCTTTCCTGCCAATCCTCCGAGGAGGGGGATCTCTCTGGTTCCGACCTTGTGTCCGGTCATACCGCAGACCATGAACAGCATTGCGGTGATGAGACCGTGTGCGAACATCTGGAAGACTGCGAATGTGATTCCCGCGTCGGACAGACATCCGATACCGAGCATGACCATTCCCATGTGGCTGATGGACGAGAATGCGACCATCTTCTTGAGGTCAGTCTGTGCGATACATCCGTATGCACCGTAGATGATGGAGATCAATGCGATTGCGATGATGACCCACTGCCAGTACTCCGCTGCGTCGGGCAGAGCCTCGATACAGATACGGATGATACCGTAGGATCCCATCTTAAGCATGACACCGGCCAGAAGGACGGATCCCTCGGTAGGTGCCTCTGTGTGTGCATCCGGAAGCCAAGTGTGGAAGGGCACTGAAGGCATCTTGACCATGAATCCGAAGAACAGCAGGGCGAAGATGAGTGCCTGAGTGTCGACGGCGACGGAAGCGATTCCGTTCTTGATGGCCTCGAAGCTGAAGTCGACGATTCCGGTGGAGCCGGCCGCCTCGTATCCCATTGCGAAGATACCGATCAGCATGACGAGTGATGCCACGTGTGTGTAGATGAAGAACTTGATAGCAGAGTAGTGCCTGCGAGGTCCTCCATACCATGAGATCATGAAGTACATCGGGATGAGGGTTACCTCCCACATGATGTAGAACAGGAAGTAGTCGGCTGCCATGTAGACACCCATCAGACCGACTTCCATTGCCATGATCAGGGCGTAGAAGTAGTTGTTGTTCTCCCTGTGCTCGTCGAGCGAGAACACGTTGACCAGGAGACAGAGCAGTGCGGTCAGGAAGACCATCAGGATGCTCAGTCCGTCAACGGACAGGGCGTAGTTCATTATGAATGTGGACGTCTCGATCCAGACGAATCCCTCAGAGAGGTCTTCGAAGTCACCGAACATTCCGAACATCAAGAGCGCTGCTATGATGAGCGTGATCGCTGAGAATCCGATCGCGACGTACTTGGCGTATGCCTCCCTTGCGCCGCCCATTACGAGAGCGATGATCGCTCCGATAAGGGGAACAAGGATCAGACTTGAAAGAATCATACTCATCTCACATACCTCCCAGTAAAGCGAAAGTTATGATGACAAGGACGCTGAGTGCAGATACTCCGATCAGCACGACGGACGAGTAGTCCTGTACGTGTCCGGTCTGGACCTTGCTCATGACATCTCCTCCACCGACGACGGCGGATGACAGTCCGTTGACGGTTCCGTCCACGATCTGCCTGTCGACATAGTTGACTCCCTTTGCGACTCCGTATCCGAACTTCCAGGAGATCTGGTTGTACAGGTCGGGGAACCACCATCTCATGGTGAGGGCCTTGTATAACCAAGACTCTCCCTCCTTGTTGAACTTTCCAGGGTTGATGGTCTTCTTGACGTACATCATGTATGCGATTCCGATACCGAGGACCGCAAGGACGATTGTCAAGTAGGTGAACGGGTTGGTGAACAGCTCGAGTGCGTGCTCGGGTCCGTCGATCGCCTCGCCTTCGAAGGCAAGCATCTGATCGAGTCCGAAGAACATGAACAGTCCGCTGATGAGAGCGAATACGGCCAGGATGATGAGCGGTGTGGTCATCGTCTTGGGTGACTCTCCGTGGCAGTGCTGTGCGTTCTCCCTGGGCTCTCCCATGAAGGTCATGAACCACATGCGGAACATGTAGAACGCGGTCATGAATGCGGTGATGACTGCAAGCAGCCAGAGGACGAGGAACCAGATTGCGGCTCCGTCGACTCCGTTGTTGAATGCGTTCATCGCGGTGTCGATGACCAGATCCTTCGACCAGAATCCGCTGAAGATGGGGATTCCTGCGATGGAGAGACATCCGAAGAGCATCGTCGTTGCTGTGATCTTCATCTTCTTGAAGAGTCCTCCCATGAGTCTCATGTCCTCTGTTCCGCATCCGTGGATGACGGAACCGGAGCCCATGAACAGGAGGGCCTTGAAGAATGCGTGGTTTACCATGTGGAAACATCCTGCGAAGAATCCGAGTACTCCGAGCTCCTCGTATCCGAGTGCCCAGAGGTATCCTCCTGCTCCGAGCGAGAGGATCATGTATCCGAGCTGGGAGACGGTGGAGTAAGCGAGGACCTTCTTGATGTTCATGTTGTTGAGCGCCATCGTAGCTGCGATGAACGCGGTGAGGCCACCGATGATTGCTACGAAGAGCATGACGTCGGCGTCCTGTACGTAAAGCGGGAATGCCCTTGCGACGAGGTAGACTCCGGCCTTAACCATTGTCGCGGCGTGGATCAGCGAGGAGACCGTTGTAGGTCCGGCCATCGCATCCGGCAGCCAGTCGTGCAGGGGGAACTGTGCGCTCTTACCGATGACTCCACCGAAGATAAGGCAGAGACCAAGGGTCATGAGACCGGGGTTGGCTGCTGCCACTGCCTCTGCGGACTCGAACATCGAGGCGTAGTCGAGGCTGTGGAACAGGTTGAGCATGATGAAGAGACCACCCATAAGGCAGACGTCTCCCATACGGGTGACGAGGAAAGCCTTCTTCGCAGCGGATGCTGCGTTGGCGGATGCCGCGTCACCGAGATCGTGCCTGAAGGACCAGAATCCGATGAGCAGGTAGGAACAAAGTCCCATGACCTCCCAGAAGATGAAGAGCTCCAGGAAGTTGCTCGAGACGATGAGTCCGAGCATACCGGTCAAGAAGAGCGAGACCTCAGCATAGTACCTGTTCTTCCTCTCACCCTGGTCGTGCATGTAGCCGAGAGAGTAGATGAAGATCAGTGTCGAGATGAAGGACGAGAACAGCATCATTACGCATGTCAGTCCGTCGACGTAGTATCCGAGGTTGATTGTGTAGCCGCCGATGTCGAACCAGCGGATCGAACTCTCGATCGCCTGTCCGTTGGCGTATGCGTCGCTGCCGAGGTACTCGACAGTGATCGCGACTGCGATCAGGAAGGAGACGAGTGCTCCTGCGATCGCGATGTAACCACCCTTTTCGGGTGTCTTCCTTCCTATGATTCCTATGATAAGGAAGCACATCATGGGGATGAAGGGGACCAGCCAAGTGTATTCAGCGATCATCTTACCACCTCATGGTCGAGAGCTGAGCATCGTCGAGCTCTGTGGTCTTCCTTAACTTGTAGGCGTTGAGCAGGATAGCGATTCCGACTGCCACCTCAGCCGCTGCGACGGAGATGGACATGATGACGAACGCCTGTCCGGCTATGTCATAGTTGTAAGCTGCGAATGTGACGAAGTTGATGTTCGCTGCGTTGAGCATAAGCTCGATACACATCAGGACGACGATCGCGTTGTGCTTTGTGAGCACTCCGTATGCGCCGATGACGAACAGGATCGCTGCGAGGACGAGGAAATACTCCATCGGGATCATTCTTCGACCTCCTCTTTCGAGATGACGACTCCGCCGACCATGGCTCCGAACATCAGAAGGGCCAAGGGGATCAGGACGAATCCGTACTGCTCGAATATGGCGTACGGAAGACTGTTCTCCTTGAGATCGCCGCTTCCATCGAAGATGTCCATGGCTTCGCTGTGGCTTGTTGTGAATGTGGGCAGACCCTGGGGCGTATCGTACGCTGGGGCGAAATCGGTGGTCATGATCGCTACGACGAGCACGACGATCAGGATCCCAGCGACTATGAGACCCTTGTATCTTCTCTTACTCATCGGAATCATCCTCCTTTGTTACTATGTATCTTCTAGTAAGCATGACGCTGAATGCGAACAGGATGGTGATTGCACCGACGTAGACCAGCATCTGTATGACTCCTAGGAACTCCGCTTCAAGGAAGAAGTAGAAGAGTCCGACACAGAAGAACACCAGAGCGAGGTAGAACGCACTGTGCATGACCTCCTTGTCATGTACCACGTATAATGCAGCAAGGATTGTGACCGCTGCAAGGATCAGGAACGCTACGAGATCGAGGTTGTTGATCGTGTAATCAGCAAAGTCCACGACTCCGTTCCAAATGTCCTGTATGAATTCCCAAATGACTCCCATCAGAATACCTCCTTGATCTGAAGAGCATCCTTAGGACAGGCGTCCACACAGTTCTTGCATGAGATGCACTTCGCGTTATCGAATTCAGGGCGGACAATGGGCTTACCCTTGTCGTTGACTCCCTTCTCCACCATCGTGATTGCGTTGACGGGGCAGACCTTGGAGCACTTCTTACATCCGATACATTTGCTGTCAGTGAGCTCGGGCTTGTCGACATCGAAGATGAAGACACGCTTCTCGGGGTTACCGTTCTCGATATCCGAGGGGAGAGTCACTTCCAGTTTGACCTCCATTCCGGGGGTCGTGTTGGGGTAGTTGAGCCTCCTAGGTCCGTAGAGCAGGTCGTACCTTGTGTACTCTGCGAGCTCGTACTCGGGGGTGACGGTCATTGCATCGACAGGGCAGTACTCTGCGCAGTATCCGCAGAAAGCGCACCTTCCGACGTTGACCTGAGGCCTCATTACCTTGTTACCGTTGTCGTCATCGACCTCGATGAGCTTGATGGCCTGCGTGACGCACATGCGTGCGCACATACCGCATCCTACGCACCTGTCGAACCTGAGTCCGGGGCGTCCGCGGTAGTTGTCAGGGATCCACTCCTTCTCATAGGGGTACAGAACTGTGACGGGCCTGTGGACGACTGTCTTGCAGAAGAGCTTGAAGGCTGTCCATACAGGCTTCATGATCCAAAGGCTCTTGGCGAGGTTCTTCGGATACTTGTCGAGATACTTCATTGCCATCAGTACACACCTCCGATCTTAAGGAATACAGCGATCGCGAGGTTGAAGACTGCCAGAGGCATGAATACCTTCCAACCGAGGTTCAGGATCTGATCGGGCCTGACACGGGCGATTGCTCCTCTGACGATAATCATCAGGAAGAACACGAACCATGCCTTGATAAGGAACACGATCTCGGGAAGGGCAGTTCCGCCGATGAAGGGGATTGTCCATCCTCCGAGGAACATGATGGCGACCATACCGCAAGAGACTGATCCTCTGAGGTAGTCTGCGAGCATGATAAGTCCCCACTTCATTCCTGCGTACTCGGTCTGCCATCCCTCGACCAGCTCAGTCTCTGCTTCGGCGATGTCGAAGGGGGGCCTCTCACACTCTGCGATTGCGCAGAAGAAGAAGACGATGAAACCGAGGGCCATGGGGATGATAAGCCAAACTGTGTCCTGAAGGTTGACGATGTCGTTGATGTTGAAGCTGCCTGCGAGCAGAGCGACGGTCGCGATGATGATCAGCATCGGAACCTCGTAAGAAATCATCAACTCTGCTGCCCTGATTCCTCCGATAAGGGAGTACTTGTTGTTCTGTGCCCATCCGGAAACCAGGATGAAGAACGGAGCAAGGGCGTAGAAGGCCATGATGATCAGAAGTCCGGTGTCATAGTTCACGACGTACCATCTGTCGGACAGGGGCACCATACAAGCGACTAAACAGGAAAGACCGACGATAAGCGAGACACACCAGATGTATGTCATCTTGTCGACTTTCGAGGGAATTGTGTTTTCTTTCATGAAGGTCTTAAGACCGTCCGCGACACACTGAAGGAATCCTTTCATTCCGATCATTGTTCCGCGCCTGTCCATCAGCCTTCCGAGGACTTTACGCTCCATCCATAGGTTCAACAGAACGACGACGAACGCTACGATGAAGATGACCAGCATGAACAGGACAAGGGCGAAGATGACCATGACCTGGTCGCACACAAGCCACTCCGATATGGGGTTGCGGGGGAAGATGAGGTCGAGAAGCCATGCGAGTGCTCCACCGATGATCTCCCAGAGCCCGTAACAGATGTCGTAGGGCAGGTTGTCGGACAGGAAAGGTGTATATGGGTTAGCATAGGGATCGTTGAAGTTGATCCAATCGAGTATAGATGTATAGCTGCTACTCATTTCAACTCACCTGTCTGTCTCTCCCAGACACATGTCGATCTGAGCGAGAACAGCGGGAACATCCGCGATCCTTACTCCCTCGCACATTGCCTTGGAGCATGATACGTTCGTAAAGATAGGACTGCGCACCTTGAGCCTGTAGGGCTTGTCTGTACCGTCGGATGCGAGGTACATGATGGATTCTCCACGGGGATCCTCGAGCCTTCCGAATGTTGTTCCGGCGGGGACCTTTGTGGGGGTCTTGATCCTGTAGGGTGCGTTCTTTCCGAGTGCCTCGATCTTCTTGACTGCCTGCCTGATGATATCGCAGGACTGGAACATCTCCTCGATACGGATCATATACCTGTCGTATGTGTCTCCGACCTTGGACTCCTTGTTAAGAACAGGGACCTCGAAATCGACCTTGTCGTAATTGTCGTAGGGGTCGTCACGGCGGATATCGAAATCGACTCCGCAACCCCTCATTGCGGGACCAGTGAGACCCATGTTGGCACACTGCTCGCGTGTGAGGTAGCTGACCTTTCTCATCCTTGATACGAAGACTGAAGAGTCGTCGATCAGGTAGATGATATCCCACATTGCCTTCTCGAAACGGTCGACTGTCCTCAGGATATCCCTGTCGAACAGCTCTGTCGTGTCGTTCCTGACACCACCGATACGGGGGTAGTTTGTGGTCATCCTGGCACCGCACAGCTTGACGTTGAGGTCCAGGAAGTACTCCCTCTCCCTCATTGCCCAGAGGAACACGGTCAGGTTACCCATGTCGGTTCCGACTGCGGCGAGCCACATGAGGTGTGACTGGATACGGCACACTTCGTCAGCTACGATTCTGATGTATTTGGCCTTCTCGGGAATGTCGATTCCCAGGGCCTTCTCCACTGTCATGCAGTAGAGGTGAGAATATGTCATTGATGCACAGTAGCAGAGACGGTCGGTCATGGGGATGATCCTTGCGTAGTCCCTGTTCTCTGTCTCCTTCTCCCAACCACGGTGAAGGTATCCGACGATAGGATCTGCGTCGACGCAGAACTCTCCGTCGATCTTCAATTTGAGTGTCCAGAGACCGTGTGAGAACGGGTGCTGGGGACCCCAGATGACCCACATCTTGTCGGTGTCCATCTTCTCTTGTGCTTCTAATACGGGTACAAGCGAATCTGCCATTGTTCTCACTCCTGACTCCTTAGTTTGTATGACTTCCTGAAGGGGAAGAACTCGTAGTGCTGCGGTGTGAGCAGCCTCTCGAGCCTGGGGTGGTTGTCGAATACGATTCCGAACAGCTCCCAGGTCTCCCTCTCATGCCAGTTCGCTCCCTGCCAGATGTCTGTGACACAGGCGATGTGGAGGTCGTCGGCAGGAACGTCGACATCAAGGTCGATCATAATTCCGGTGTAGTAGTTGGACAAAAGGTAGACGACCATCATGTGGTCGACGTAATCCACGGCGGTCACGACGGAGCAGTGCTCGAATGTGAGGTTGTCGTGGATGAACTGACAAACGTCATGGGAGATCTCCCTGGGGCATTTTGCCTTGACCCTGCGCTCCTCTGTAGAGATGATCTCCACTCCGGAGAAGTTGGAAGTGAGGGCACTGGTGATCTGCTCGATTGTAGGGTTCTGGATGACTTCTGCCATGTTCAGTCCTCCATGAAGTTTCCTCTGCGGAAGTATGCCTCGATCTTCTTCTGGAGAAGCATGAAACCGTCGATCATCGCGTCGGGACGTGCAGGGCATCCGGGGATGTACACGTCGACGGGGACGATCTGGTCAAGTCCCTGGATACAGTTGTAAGAGTCGTACCAAGGTCCTCCAGAAATGGCGCACTCTCCCATTGCCACGACCCACTTGGGGTTGGGGATCATCTCGTAGAGACGCCTGAGGTCAGGACGGATCTTCTTCGAAATCCAACCGTTAACGAGGAGGATATCGGTCTGCCTGGGCGAGGAACGATAGATCATTCCGTAACGCTCTGCATCGTACCTGGGTGCGGATGCGGCTGCCATCTCTAGAGCACAGCAAGCCAATCCCCAGTGAAGGGGGTGCATGGAGTTCTTCATACCCCAAGCCCAGATTGGACCCGTCAATTTGTCCACTGATTTCTTTGTTCCGGTGCTGAGCAGGTCATTGATGATCGCGTCCGACCATGTCATGAACTCGTCAGCACTCATTGCTACTGCATGGGGGTAAAGGCTCATATCCATACTTCCGCCTCCTTCTTGAGAGAGTATGCCACTCCGAGGACCATTATTCCGAAGAAGATGATCATCATGAGCTGAGCGGTAGCGCTCAATCCTGCAAAGGCGATTGCCCAGATCAGGAGGAAAGTCGCTACTAGGTCGAAAACAACGAAGATCAGTGCGAACGTATAGTACTGGAATCTGAACTGAACGTGCGCATCTCCGATAGGCTCCGAACCGCACTCATAGGTCTGTTCCATCCACTCTGTGGGTTTCTCAGGCCTAAGGAACCTCGATACCAACCATGCGAGAGGGCCAAATGCGAACGTCAAAAGCGCCACAAAAGCCAACGGCATGTAGTACATTATTAGTAACATTGAACCGTTGGATATTTTGTTAGTACATAAAGATAACCGCACACGCGTCCCTATAATAGAAGAGTTAGTCCCTCGAAGACCATAGTTTTAGTACTGAACGACGATTTCTCATCCATGTCAAGCCAAATCGGATTCATCGGTGCCGGCAAGATGGCGGAGGCCCTCATCGGCGGGCTCATCGCCAAGAAGGTGTTCTCGAAGGACGAGATCATCGCCTGCGCTCCGAGTCAGAAAACGAGGGATCATATCGAGGAGACCTACGGGGTCAAGACCTATGCTAAGGCCTCGGACATGGTAAAAGATGCCGACCTCATCGTCCTTGCGGTCAAGCCCAAGAACGTGCCCGGACTCTTCGAGGACGAGGGCGTCAAGATCGGTAAGGGGAAGATCCTCATCAGCATCGTCGCAGGACTCTCTCTGGAGAAGATGAACCGTTATGTGCCAGATGCTAAGAAGGTTAGAGTTATGCCCAACCACTGCTGCATGGTCCTCGAAGGCGCTATGGGCTACACTTGCGATGCCTCGATGAAGGCTGCGGACAAGAAGAAGATAGAGAAGATCCTGTCCTCAGTTGGATTGGCCGTGGAGGTACCTGAGTCGCAGATGGATGCGGTGACGGGTATCGCGGGAAGCTCCCCGGCATTCCTCTACATGGTCATCGACGCCATGGCGGACGCGGGGGTCCTTAACGGCCTTAGCCGCGAGCAGTCCATCAAATTGGCCGCTCAATCCATGCTCGGATCCGCGAAGATGGTCCTTGAGACCGGTAAGCACCCTGACCAGCTCAGGGACGAAGTTTGCTCACCCGGCGGAACCACCATCGTCGGTGTCAAGATACTCGAGGACCTCGGAATGCGCTCCGCGATGTCCAATGCAGTGGACGGAACCATCGCCAGGTCCCGTGAGATGAGCAAGGAATAAGCTCACTTCTTGAGCATAGATTTCAATAAACCGATTCCGACACGGGGTGCGTTGCTCCATATGGAGCCCGCATCCCAGTCAAGATCCTTCTTGTTAGCGATTGTTGAGTTCATCATGCGGGTGCCTTCGTCCTTGGTCTCCCAAAGGCGGGCCTCCCTCTCCGCAGGGTCCTCGATCTTCATGATCTCGTCGACCTTGTGCATCAGCTCGCGGGCGAACTCGGTCCTCTCGCACCTGTCGTCCTTCATCTTCTGATCGATGCGTCCCGCCTCGAACTCCTTCTGGGCCAAGACCAGTGCGGCATCGTAGGAAACCTCGGCGATGTCGTCGCGGGTCATCCATTTGGTCTCGTAGGAGAGGACATGCTTCCATGACGGGTTGTCCAAAAGCTTCCTGTGGTCCTCGAGGGTGTGCGCCCTGAGGGTGTACCCCCACTTCTCCGGCTCCTCGAATATCCTGCTCCCGGGATCGACGAACGGGGCGAACGGAGCGTTGTAGATGAACAGGTTGTCCTCCTTGTTCACCAGGCTCCACAGCCTCTCTGCCGATTCGACGCTGTACAGGGCCGAGGCCCTGTCCTGATAAGGGAGACCGTTCATGTAGAACAGGTCCATCCTGCTGCATCCGTTCTGGAATGCCGCCGGGAGGGTCTTCTCGATTGCCTCGTTGGTGTATCCCTTACCGAGGTTCAGACGAACCTGCTCGTCGTGCGAGTCTGGAGAGAACTCTATGGACCATCCTCCGTCGAAGGTGCTGTCGATCTTCTTGAAGTAATCCGCATTTCCGCCGTTGAACAGCTCGATGACGACATGGTTCTTGATGCGCCTCTCCTTGCAGGCCTTCAGGAACCTGTCGGCATAGTCCATGCTCTGCTGCCTCAGGTCACCGACGATGAATATGGGCGTGTCCAGATAGGATTGGATGAGGTCCATGTCCTCGGCCAGCTTCTCCGGGCTCCTGAACGCGGGAGCCTTCCTGCAGACGACCTTTCCGTTCGCGTGATGGGATCCTCCGCATTCGGCGCAGTTGATCGAGCATCCCCTAACTGTGAAGACGGAAGTGAGCGGTAGCTTATCCCATCCGTACCAAGGCAATGCCCCGTTGATGTCCATGTTGCGTGTGACGCACTTGATCATAGTCCCGTAGTCGAACATGATCTCGTCCAACGATGTCAGGGAATAGGTCAGCGGATTCTCATGGACGTTCCCGTCCTTGTCCTTCCATGTGAGGTTGGGGACTTCCGATAGGTCTCCGCCCTTCGAGAGGGCCTCCATCATCATGACCGTGGGCACC
>Ga0265301_10005015_pt1 | contig 13150 bp, 10 predicted proteins | sample AusTroGonzalo_MG_2_FD_193488 | JGI IMG/M metagenome (GOLD analysis project Ga0265301, IMG submission 193488) | Bovine rumen microbial communities from tropical cattle in Woodstock, Queensland, Australia - Gonzalo_04 | ecosystem: Host-associated > Mammals > Digestive system > Stomach > Rumen ...
TTCACATTGAGCTTGGGAGCTGTCTTGAGCGACTTTGCCAGCAGGGGTTCCTTGATGTCGGCAGGTGCATAGAGGGGGTTGGGACAGTCGCCCTCGGCCTCCTTCAGTCCCTCACCCTCCAACTCCACATAGGAACGCAGGCGCAGCGTGCCGCCAATGGTGGAGCGGATGCTGGCGGAACGAAGCTTCGCATCGCTCCACTGCTCATCAATCTCGAAACCGCCACGCGACTTCAAGCCACTGATGCTGCCAGTCTTCCAGCTTGCAGGCAGGGCTGGCAACAGGTGAACGGCACCATCGTGACTCTGGAGCAGCATCTCGGCGATGCCTGCCGTAGCACCGAAGTTGCCATCAATCTGGAATGGCGGGTGGGCATCGAACAGGTTGGGGAAGGTGCGTCCGTTGGGGTACTGCCCTGTGGCATCCTCCGACGGCAGCAGCTTCAGCATGTTCTTCAGGATCGTCAGCGCATGGGCACCGTCAAGCATACGTGCCCAGAAGCAGATCTTCCAGCCTAAGCTCCAGCCCGTAGCCTCGTCGCCGCGGTCAGTCAGTGTCTGCTTGGCAGCGGCAAAGAGCTCGTTGTGGCTGAAGGGTGATATCTGGTTCGAGGGGAACAGACCGTAGAGGTGGGAGATGTGGCGATGCTGCTTCTCACTACCGTCAGCATCGATGAGCCACTCCTGCAGCTGCTTGCGGCTTCCAATCTGCATGGGCGGGATATTTTCAAGGGTGGTTTTGAGGGTAGAGACGTAGATGGGGTCTTCGCCCAATATCTCTGCCGCCCGCAACGTGTTCGACAGGGCATCGAACACAATCTGGTTGTCCATCGTACAGCCGGCTGTGATAGGCGTTGACTTGCCGGCAGGTCCCTGTTCAGGACTGACAGACGGCACCACGACGAGCCAGTTATTATAATTGGGATGGGGCACCATATAGTCTAAGTAGAAGTCGGCAGTACCCTTGATGACGGGGTACCACTCACGCAGGAACTCCACGTCACCCGTATAGAGGTAGTGCTGCCACAGGTGGGTAGCCAGCCAGGCACCGCCATTGGGATACATGCCCCAGAAAGCGCCATCGACAGGACCTGCCACACGCCATAGGTCGGTATTGTGGTGAGCCACCCAGCCACCACAGTTATACATGGTCTTGGCAGTCTTGGCACCTGTCTCGCTCAAGTCGCGTATCATCTCGAAGAAAGGCACATTGGTCTCCGTCAGGTTACACACCTCCGAGGGCCAGTAGTTCATCTCGGCATTGATGTTGATGGTGTATTTCGAATCCCAAGGGGCATCCTTCTTGTCGTTCCACAGACCCTGAAGATTGGCGGGCTGACCGCCAGCCTGAGAGCTACTGATAAGCAGGTAGCGTCCATAGTTGAACAGCAGGGCCACCATACCCCAGTCTGAGCTGCCGGTAAACTTCTGCAGACGCTTCACCGTGGTCAGCTTGCTATTGGCAGCTGTGGAGGGCAGGTAGAAGTGTACGCGGTTGTACTGCTGCTGGTAGGCCTCGACGTGGCGGCTCAGCAATTCCTCGTAGCTATGCTGTCGGGCACTGTTGAGCCACGACAGACTCTTGGTAGATGCATTGCCATTGACATTGTGGTAGTTCACATAGTTGGTGGCTGCAGAAATATAGATCGTAGCTACAGTATAGTTCTCAACCGTGACAGCACCCCTCGTACCGTAGGTCACTGTGCCGTCGCTCTCCACCTGATAGCGCAGCGTAGCCTTCAGCTTGCTGGCAATACCCTCGTGATCAACGCCGCTAATGGTGGCGATGGCACAATCGGCAGTCTTTGAGTAAGAGGTAGTGAAGGGCGATGTGTGCGTTAGCTTGAAACCAGAAGGAGTGTCGGCTTCCATGCGTATGACAATGATGCTGTCGGGCATCGAGGCAAAGGCGGTGCGACGATATTTGTGACCCTCATGTTCAAAGGTTACTGTCGACAGTGCTGTCTGGAGGTTCAGCTCGCGTTCGTAGTTGACAGCCTTGCTGGCAGTAATGCCTGTATGGGCCATCTTCAAGCTGCCTAAAGACAGGTACTTCATGCCGTGAGGACCCTTGACGAACTGCTGGTTGATGAGGTTCTCGGCCTCCTGCTCCTTGCCGCTGAAGATGAGATTTCTAACCTTGTCCAGATTCTTGGCCGAGGTGGTGCTGTTGTTATTGTGGGGACCACCGCTCCAGAACGAGTCCTCGTTCAGCTGGATTTCGTCGGTTTGCGGACCACCATAGACCATACCTCCCAGACGACCGTTGCCAATGGGCAGGGCCTCGAGCCATATCTTGGCAGGGGTGTCGTACCATAAACGTTCGGTATTGTCGTCGTTTTCAGTCTGGAAGGCTATAACACTATCTTCCTCTGCATAGGCCGTGGCCCATGTCAGCAGCAGTGCCAGTGTCGTAAAAATCCGTATACTTCTCATCTTCATATCCTTGGGTTAATATTCTGTTTACAAAGTTACGGTAGTCAGTTTTTGCTATCTTCGCAATAGACCTACATAAACGAATTTGCGAATGGAATTGGGCAGGTTGCGGACCGTAGTACGGCAGATGATGTTCTGTATCATCGTTCCCCAACCGATATGCCCCATCTTATGGAGCTTCTTCTGGAAGCGTATTTCCGTGCAGGAGTACTTAAAACCGCCACGACGCAGGAACATGTCAGGCGACATGCGGAAGAACAGCAGCGAGCGCTGGATGTTGTGGAAATGGCAGCCCGACTGAATCATGCGTACCCATAGGTAATAGTCTTCAAACAGGTGGAAGGGCTGGTAACTACCTGCCTGCTCAACTGCCTTGCGTCGGAAGACGACGGTAGGATGGTTCATGGGGTTGCGCTTGTGGCTGAAGCTCACGATGTCGGCATGCTCCTGTGGAGGCTTACGCGACGACACCACATTGTCTATTTCGCCAGAGAACTCGTCTATCCAGCTGCCACAGACGTCGACATCGGGGTGTTCGGCCAGCCACGTCACCTGCTCCTTAAAGCGGTCAGGCTTGCTGATGTCGTCAGTGTCCATACGTGCCACTATGTCGTAGCTGCAGTGCTTCAAGCCTTCGTTCAGTGCGCCACCTAAGCCATGACCCTTGTCGAGCTTGATCAGCTTCATCTCCGGGTGTGAAGCCTGATACTCATCCATCACCTGAGCAATGGCTTCAGGGACAGGGCCATCCTGCACCATCACCACCTCCGTTGGGGGTAGTGTCTGGCTGAATATGCTATCAAGGCTCTGACGCAGGAATTCAGGTTTTTCTTTATGATAGACAGACATCAGTACGGAAAACTCCACCATGTCGTATTCTTCTTCAATAGTCAGTGTTTTTGCTCGCTAACAAACAAGAAGTCGAGCGAGCGGATGCAAAGATACAACATTTTTTTTATATGGTGAAAGAAAATGCAGGAAAAATAGCAAATTTCTGCTTATATACGTGTCCAGGTGTCAGGTACCGGCGACTGAGTATTGGGAATATGTAGCCATTTCTGAGGTGCAATCACCTGTTTCTCAGGATTCTGATTGAGCCAAGCTCCCCACCATGAGAAGGTGGAGTTGGCAATGACAAAATGACGGCAGAGCGACATGAGATGGATGTCCTGCACGGTGTCGGCTCCCCTGTTCCAGTCGGCATAGATGACGGGCCTACCCTCCAGTAGCGGTGCGATGTGCTGACGGCTCCAAGCCATATCATCGGAAAACACGCAGAAAAGTTCACAATCGGTGATCTGCCGCATGCGGCTGATGGCCCGCTCATAGTAGCTGAGACCGCAAATGTCGTGGAACAGTTTGTCGTGGGTATAGTCGCCGCGACGCACATGGATGGCTATGCTGTTGGAATTCTGGAGGCGTTCGGCTGCCTGCAGGTTCCTCTCGTCAGTAAATACGGGGAAGTTGAAGGTCTTGAGAATCACGTCGCGAACATCTTTGAAGTAATCCTCGTGCTGCCAGTAGCCGTCGTAGTAGGTGCTCTGCGTTCGTGTCAGTGCCGTAGGCTCAAAGGTAAAGTCGGGTTTCTCCTTGAGCATGGTCTTGCGGACAGGCAGCAGGCGACTGCTGATGCGCCACGTCTGGAAGTTGGGATATGGGTAGGCAATGCGTGCCACCTCAAACCAGTTGGCAGCTTCATAGTCCGCCTCGAATACCTTACCGATTTCGAAGCCACGATGCTTCTTGTAGCCGTTGAAACAATGCAGGTCGATGAGCACCCGTTCCTCTGGGAACCGCTGCTGCAGCGACTTGTAGAGGGCAAACTGGAACATCTGGTTGCCCAGACCACCTAATATCTTGACAATCTTCATCTTCTAATTCAGTTTAAACAGTAATATGTCGCCGGCCTGCACAGTGTAGGAGGTCTTCATGGGTTCTTCGACCAACTGCTTGGTGAGGTGGCGTGGGGTGGCGTTGGCTGCCTTGATACGCACCTTCATGGTGTCTTGGTAGTTCTTGTTGACAATAGCCAGATACTGGTGACCGCCTTTCCGGAACTGGGAGACAACGGCACCCTTGCGGCCTGTCACTTTCAGCGACTTGATGTTACGGGGCATAACGGTAGCCTTCGTCGTACCTTCGGGGATGACGACAAGGTGGTTGACTGACGTTACCTTCGCCTGATAAAACAGACGGGCGACAGACTTCAACTCACGGTTCAGCTGCTGCACCAGTTTATAGGTCTTGGTCTTTACACCGTCGTGGGTGACGGGAGCATCGTGGTAGTCGAACCCTTCATACTTTCCAGGTGTCCAATAGGTGAAAAACTGGATGGCCTGTGCACCGTATGCCAGATTGGAGTAGGCCTGTAGCCGCATGGTGGCCAGTGTGGGGTCTGGGTAGACATGATGGGGGACTGACAGCACGAAAGCCCAGAAGGGCTTGCCAGAGGCGAGACTCTCGTCGCGTATGATTTCCAGGTTGTGGTACCACGTAGGGCGCAGGCCGTCCTTGGTGATGGAGTAATTGTCGAACGACAACTGCTGGCATGACGTGGCAGCAGCTGTCTTGACATATTTCTTGTATTTGGGTGTCTTGTCGATGAGCGTCCAGCTTTCATAGCCATGAGGCAGCAGGTTGATGTAGAAGCAGTGGGTACTGTCAATGCGCTTCAGACGCTGGATTTCCTGCTCAAGCTCTTCCAGTTGGTCAACAGTGGGTTCGTCTTTCATCAAATAGCCAAAGAAACCCTTTTCACGCTTCAGCGTGCTGGCTGCCTTGACGGGGTTCTTTGTCATCTCAGGACAGGGTGCCAGCACCTTGACGCCGTATTTGTCAGCAATACGGCAGGCTTTGACTAAAAGGTCGAGCGAACGGTAGGGATAAAGGCTGACGTTGAAGCCACACTCGCTGAGCACTCGGAAGTCCTCATCGGTAGTATGCCAGTCGGGTATGCCCATGTAGGCAATGATGGGCATCTCGCCGTCGGCTGCATGGCAGGCGGGTGTCATCAGGCTACTCATGAGTAGCAGCAGGAGGAGTCTTAATGTCTTCATATTCTACCGAGCATTTTCTTTGTATTCAGAATCAGGCACTGGTATGTCCACAACATCGTCCTAATGGCAATGTGATGCGGGTATTTCCCTAAGACAATGGCCTTGTCGTGAGCAAAAGTCCGGGGAATGTCCAGCTCCTGGGTAATCTGCCCTTCGTGGCCATGGATGGAACAGATGGTGAGTTGCGGATCGTAGCACACACGGCGCCCCTTGAGCAGACGGTAGTACCATTCCACATCGACCAGCCAGTGCAGTTCCTCGCAGAAAGGCTCCTTCAGCGTGCTGCGAATGGCGATGCAGGCACAGGGACCTATGGCATTAGCCAGAAACAGCAGCGACGGGTGGCGCAGTACGAAGCGCTTCATGGGGGTGGTAAAGTGCGACTTCTTCTGAAGGCCGTCGACGATGACCTCGATGTTGGAGACAACGATGTCAGCTCCATTGTCGAAGTGACGTTCTATGCGTTGCAGATAGTCTGTTCCACTCATTGCCTCGTCGTGGTGCATCAAGATGATATACTGGCCTGTTGCCATCTGCAGGCCGTTGTTCCAGTTAGCGATGGCACCTGAGTCCGACTGGTGGTGGCAGTAGCGGAGGCAGACATCGGAGGGTAAACCACCAGCCACGAGACCATTCACGTAGTCGGCAATGGCAGTGGTGGTAGAGTCGTCAGTCACGATGATTTCCATCTCCACGCCCTGCTGCTGCAGAACGGACTGCAGAGCCCGTCTGAACAATTCCAGATTATTGAATACTGGAATGACGATACTGAACGTTGGCTTATTCATCGCGATTGTCTTTTTTGAGCAGGAACATCATGTAGATACCTATGTAGATGGTCTTCAGCAGGTACGACAGGAGCACAGCCAGCGCCAGAGCCGAGGCTCCCATGCCCTGACTCAGGAAGAGTTCCGACAGGCCTATAAGCAGCACGGCCCAGATCATATTCAGGCCAAAGCACGTCCACATCTTGTCGCGGCTGTAGATTGACATCTCGATGACGTTCGACACAGCAGAGAATACTGTCGATATGGCTAAGAGCGTCAGCGGCATCATATCGGTGAACGACTGGCCATAGAGCGGCATGATGTAGGGACTGAGCAGGGCTACTGCCAGGGCAATCACCGTCGAGACAACGGCAATGAGTAGGATGTTGAGCACCAGCGTCTTCTTGAACTTGTGAACATCCAAAAGGCTCGACAGGATAGGCAGCACAATCTGGCTGACAGTAGTGGGAATGAAGAGGATAATGACCTTCCACTGGTCGGCAGCCTCGAAGATGCCTAACTCCGCATAGCCGCTGCGGCTGACCAGCATGGAACGGATAACGAAGAACACCGGAGCCACAGTCAGTGCCGACAACGTAGCAGGAATACTGTAGGTAAAGAGCAGGCGCCAGTCTTCACGGCGGATGCTCTCTGTCTGTGTCATGATATGTTCTCGTCGCAGATTACGACTGACAGACAGGCTGTTGGCTACATAGAGGGCCACCACACCAATGCCGAAGCCAAGGATGGCGCCTTCCAACTGGTAGAGCCAGGCACCAATCACCATAAAGACAGCTTCGCAAAGACTGCCGATAAAGGTATTGATGGCAACAGAGCGGAAGTCCTCAAGACCCACCAAGATGCCATTGGGAGCCCCATTGAGAATGGAGACGAAGAGCATAACGGCACCTAACTGCACAGCTGTGGTCAGAGCCGACGAGTGGAGCGTCTCAGTAGCCAGCACCCCCGACAGCAACAACATGAGTACCCCCACCAAGAGCCCTGCCCACCAGGCAAATTTGTTGGAGAGCAGACAGATGGAGGCAGCATGTGCAGGGTCTGTCCTGCGATAGTTGGCAATATAGCGGGTGGCAGTAACACCAATGCCAGAGGTGCCAAGTACGATGAACATGCCAATGGTAGAACGCACCATGCCCAACTGTCCGAACACCTCCTGTCCTAAGATGCGGGCACAGAAAATACCACTCAGCAAGACCAGGAACTTACCTAAAGCCGTTCCTGTGAACGACCAGAAGGCACCACTGGCCATGCGCTTCGCAATGTCTGAGGCCTTAATCTTGTCGAGTAGTCTGTTGGGCATATTGTTATACGCGATAGATATTAAAGTTGTGGCGTTTCTGGTCAAAACGGTAGAACTTGTATGGTGTATAGTGCTGCCATTCTGGCCGGAACGCATTGATGCCAACCATCTTAGCGGCAAATACCAGTACTATCAGAATCTGTAGAAGCCGGTGGGTACCAGGAAAAGACGGAGAGAAAGGCTCTTTCATGGCATTCGGATCAATATACTTGAACAACATGAACAGAATGAGCGGCCATAAATACTCGTTGACCCTGGCAATAGGATAAATCACAAGTGAAACAATGCTGACGCACAAGGCAATAGTGCATATCCAAAAATAGAATGCGTCTATGTGGACTTTCCCACTTAAACGGTGGGCGTAGGCAATAACGCCGACTATAAACGATAAAAGTGCAAAGTCAGCTAATCCGATAATGGAAATGGCGTTTTTCTGGATGGCAGCCTTATAGTAAGGATGGTCACGAAGACCTAAGATGGTAAGAAGTTCGAAAGTAAATGCTGCCAAGACAATAGATATCCCGATGGCTATAATGGCATTCCTCCAACTCGGCTTGTTTTTACAGATAAGCGGTAGAAAGAGCAGGAAGTAAGCTGAATAATGGAAAAGACCAGCACAAAGAATCAGCAGCACGTATTTCCACATCTTTCCTTTCTGGAAGTAGCCAAAGGCAATATAGAATAACAGGATGGCAAATGCCTGCCTGATAATGCAGAAATGCATAAACAGCAGGTTGGAGACCAGCATGATGAAACACATCTTCGCAATATCCTTGCAATGTTGGGATATAAACCACAACTCGCCTATGGTAATAACAAAGCTGGAGAGGATGATAATGGTATAGGGATTCTTTGACACATATTTAATAAGGAAATGGACAAGAACCTGAAAGCCGTATTCAAACTGGTCAAGAATGTGGAAAGTGAAAATGGAATCGTTCAGGTAGGACAAGGACTGGGCCCTATGGTAATAAAACCTATAGTAATGGGGGGTGTCATTCAAAACCGTGATGTCACGAAATCCAAAGAAGATGAATAATAACAAGAAACAGCAGACAATCTCGAATCGTCTGGCTGTCTCTGTGTTATCAAATCTCTTTGCCAAGAAATGTACCATCAGGAACAAGGCAAAATACAAGAAGATGATGACCATATCCTGACCTGTGTTACTTAGCTTCTTTTGTACCCTTGATGTTTAGTTTTACAAATAGTGTGGAGGCAGGCAATAAGATTCCTACGAGCAATGCTAAGAACATCGTGAAGAACTTCTTGGGGAAGATCGGATCCAATTTGCCCATTGGCGGGGCAATAACCCGGGTGTTTCTTGAGCTGAACACTTGAGTGATATTGTTTTCCTCACGTTTCTCAAGTAGGTAGATGTAAAGCGCCTCGATGATTTTCTGCTGGCGTTCTGCCGGAAGAATCTGGGTAATCTTCTCTGGTGCCACGGCAATCTCCTGCTTCAGCTTATTGTCTTCTTTGCTGATTCCACGCTGACTGGCTTTAAGCTGGGCAACGCTTTGGTCGAGTGAGTTGACGATGGCCTTACGCAATTCTGCCAATTGACTGTCTAATTCCATTACCAGCGGGTTGCTGCTACTACTGTTCTCAGACATCCGATTCCGTTGCAGCTGCACCTTGTTGTATTCCAGTATCTGTTTGGCAACATTCTCATTGTCAGGCAAGAGATTAGCTGGCAGCACCTGATTCTTGTCGCCTACTTCCTGCACTTGTTTGCGCATCTGCTCCATCATGTACAGCTGGTTGTTGATTTTTGTCTGGGCCTCATAGGTCAAGGCAGCATTCTCCATGTACATCTTGGCAGTCTGTTCATAATCGGGTATCAGGTGCTTGCCCTTGAACTGGGCTATTTCCTTGTCCAAGTTAGACAGTTCCAATTCGATATCCTTGATGCGTTCGTTAATGAAGTGAGTCGAAGCATCGGCAGTACCCTTCTTCTCCTTTGTCCATTCTTCACGGTAGACCTGTATCAATGTATTGATGATCTTCTCCGCACGATCTCCTGAAATGTCCTGATAGGAGATGCCGATAATGTCGGTTAGGTCATCGGCAACATCTATTTGTATGTTATTCACACAACTCTCTACCGCGTCGTACTTCCTTTTCTTGGTAATACGGATGGTTCTTTCTCCATTTTCTTTCATACAGTTGTCGAAATACTTGGTAGAGATAACCGAAACAGGTCCTACAGGAGTCTGGCAGACGGTGTTCACCTTGCCCGACACCTCACCATCGAACTTGTCCTTGTTCTTGCGGAACTTGTAAAGGGTGAAGGTGCCGTCCTTCTTCAGGTCCATCTTCATATAGGCACCATCCTTGTCCGTCATCTTGGGGAAAGTCACCTTGATAGGCAGCGTTTCGTCAAAGAGTTCTATCTTCCTGATACCTTTGTATGTCTGGTATACGATGTCAAGCTCCAGCCTGTTCACCACTTCTTCCATGAGAGCCGGCGACCTGAATATTTCCATCTCGTTATTCACATTCGAAGAGATGTTGATACCTGCCATGCTTGACAACATGCCCATGTTGGACACCAGCGAGGACAGCATGCCGCCAGAGCTACTTTCGTCCTTGATCAGTACTGAGGCACTACGCTCGTATTTGGGATTAACCATCAGGATAAACAACAATGCCAGCAGGCAGCAGCAGACAATGCTGCATGCAAACCATGTCCACTTGCGTTTGCACGCCTTCCAGAAGTCGCCCATCGAAGCGCCCTTCTCATTATCAATGACAGCTTTTTCGTATTCCTTGATTTCCATAATAGTTCCTTACTTAAATATCAGCATTGAGAGTGTGGCAGCCAGTGAGACGATAGAAGTCCAGAACGAGATGCTGCGCGTCTCATTACCGTTGGCCGTCGACTGGCGGGCCTTCGTGTTGTTGGCCTTCACGTTGATGATGTCGTTCTGCTTGATATAGAAAGCCTCCGAGGTCAGCACGTCGCGACCAGAGTTCATGTTCACCACATACACCTTCTTGCCTGTAGGCGTCTCGCGGATCACCATCACGCTGTCACGCTTACCATAGGTGTCGATGCCTCCGGCACTGGCCAGGGCATCTGTCAGCGTATACACATCCCTGTTGATCCAATAGGTGCCAGGTTGCTGTACCTCGCCAATGATTGAGAAGTGGAGGTTCAGAAACTCAATAGTGACGTTGGCGTCCTTCAGCAGTTCCTCGCGCAACTTGTTCTGTATAGCCTGAGCAGCCTCCATGCGGGTCAGTCCGTTGACAGCCACCTTGCCGAGGGCTGGAATGTCAACACTTCCGTCGCTGTCAACTGTGTAGCTCACATGCACCTTGTTGGCATCCACCCTCTCACCGTCGGTGCTCGACGTGAACCCTTTGTTGAAAAGGCTGCTCATCAGCGGGTCCTTGCTTGTCACCATAACAGAAATCTTGTCGCCTGGCTGTAGCTTGATCTGACGATTAGCCGGCAGAGTGATCTCCTCTCCGTTGGATAAGTCCTGGAAATAGTTGTAGTTCTTGGGTGTCGAGCATGCCGCAACCACCAGGGTCGCGCAGGCAAGAATCAGCAGTTTTATTGTCTTCATCGTTGTGTACCTTATTATATATAATAACACGGAATTTGCAAAATTGTTGCAAAGGTACGCATTTTTTTTCGAAGATAATCCATATTGGCAGAAATATTGTCAAATTTAGTCGAGCGTCATGCCGTCGACGTCAGGACACCAGCCTCGCGGATTAGTGATACGAATGGTGTTGTCGCCTTTCTTCAGGACTACGTCGACAGTTACTGTCTGACGCTCATTCCAGTTGCGACCAGACACTTTCAGCGTCTTCACAAACGTGCCGTTGACATAGACATCCATCTCACGCTCCTCACCTGTGTAGCAGGCTATGGTCACCTTGCGCTCCCCAGCCTTCTTCACATTCACATGCTGCCACTGCAGGTCGTTCTCCTCGCGATTGCCGAGAAAGCGCACGTAATAGCCGCCAGTGGCACCAACCTTCTGATCATAGATTGCCGTACCAGCAGAAATGTTGTTTTTCAGTTCCTGATAGCAGCTGAGGAAAGCGGTCTCGGCCTCGTAGCGAGTGCGTTCCATACGAATGGTTCCCTTCACACTGAGAATCTTGGTTCCGTGGGCAGGAATGGTGAACGTCCTTGGCTGTGCAGAGAAGTTTCTCCCGTTGGGACGACTGGAAATCAAGGATTGGTTCGCTGGGATTTCCTGCTGCTCAATGCAGTCGTAGTACTTGATAGTGCCGCTAAGATCTACGGAATAGGGATCAAACTCCACTGTCTGCTCCTCGTCGCTGGGGTTATAGATGGCAACGGCTCGCTCCTTGCCGCCTAACTTCTTGACGTCCTTCACCAGAATGAAACACTCGCCCTGCTTATCAGCCACATAGGCCTGCAGATGCAGTTTGTCCTGGTTCAGGGCAATGAGGTCGCTGTTGCACATCAGCTTCAGGGCCTCAGGCTTGATATTGGCCATGTCGCAGCCAATGAGCAGGGGCGACGACATGATGCACCACATGCCGAAGTGGGTCTCATCCTCTGTCTGGCTCATCGAGCGTCCTACTTCCAGCATGTCCATATCGTTGTAATGTCCGTCGTGGCAGTAAGCCGACAGGTAGAGATTCTCTGCCAGGATGCCCTTTACCGATTTCCATGCGTCGTAAATGTCACCCGTGGTACGCCACGAGTCAGCCACATCGGCACCCCATGTACCAGGAAAGGCCCATCTGCACATATTATAGACCACATCCTTCTTACCACAGTTCTTGATGGCGTTCGATATCTTGGTGTATTGCTGCTGTTCGTCGAGTCTCATGTGGGCTCCGCCGCAGTAGTCCACCTTGATAAAGTCGAAGTCCCAGTCACGGAAGTAAAGTTGGCAGTCCTGCTCCTCATGGCCTGCGAAACCCACGCCAAGTCCCCAGGCATGCTGGCCTGCCGAACCGCAGGTGTTGTCGCCCGCATCGCTATAGATACCAGCCTTCAGGCCCAAAGAATGGATATAGTCCACCAATGCTCGCATACCATTGGGAAACAGCTTCGTATTCAGGCGCAAGTGGCCGTCCTCACCTCGACCATCCCAGTAGCCGTCGTCGATGTTCACATACTTATAGCCTGCCTTCTGCAGGCCCGTGTTATGCATCGCATCAGCCTGTTGGCGAATCAGCTGTTCATTAATGTTCAGAGCAAACGTGTTCCACGAACTCCAGCCCATTGTGGGCGTACGCTGTGCACTGGCTGTCATAGCCAGAACGAGCAAAAGGAATAATACCTGTTTCTTCATCGTTATTTAGTTATTGTCATGTATTTGCTGCAAAGATAGTCTAAATCGCGTAAACTACAAAATAAACCACGATTATTTGCGGCTTTTCCACCAGCACATTGCTTCCGTGATATAATAAATCCTTCTCGTTCATTGGTGCAAAGATAGACATTTTTTTTGAATCCACAAAGATTTTAGAGACAAAAGATATTCTAGCATAGAGATACGGCGACGGCCACTCATAATCAGGCTGAACTGCGACTCGTTGATTCCCCCAAAGCTATAAAATAAAATTTTG
>Ga0265301_10005016_pt1 | contig 13147 bp, 16 predicted proteins | sample AusTroGonzalo_MG_2_FD_193488 | JGI IMG/M metagenome (GOLD analysis project Ga0265301, IMG submission 193488) | Bovine rumen microbial communities from tropical cattle in Woodstock, Queensland, Australia - Gonzalo_04 | ecosystem: Host-associated > Mammals > Digestive system > Stomach > Rumen ...
CGGAACTTCTGCAAGGATAGTGTTTATCTCCTCTTCCGTATTTGTTTCACACAGCGAAAGCCGCAGCGAACCGTGCGCCACTTCATGCGGCCTGCCTATGGCAAGAAGCACATGAGAAGGATCAAGCGAACCTGAAGCGCAGGCACTGCCTGACGACGCGCATATTCCTTTGGCATCGAGCAGAAGCAGCAGGCTCTCCCCCTCTATGCCCTCAAAACAGAAATTAACATTTCCCGGCAGACGGTTTACAGGATCGCCGTTCAGGGCGCAGTGTGGTATTTCTGAAAGACCGGCTATAAGTCTGTCCCTAAGCATGGAAACCTTTGCAGCATTAATGTCTATATTTGCGACGGCCTCTTTTAGTGCCGCAGCCATACCAGCTATTGCTGGTACATTTTCCGTTCCGGCCCTTCTGCCCCGCTCCTGCGCACCGCCTTCTATAAGATTAACAGGAATGATACCTGTTTTCGCATACAGAACCCCGGAGCCTTTTGGTCCATGGAATTTGTGAGCAGAAAGCGACAGCATATCAATATTCTGTTCTTTAACATTTATATGAAGATATCCGGCAGCCTGAACCGCATCCGTATGGAAAAACACTTTTGCCGCACGGCACACCGCACCAATTTCCGCCACCGGCAGTACAGAACCTATCTCATTGTTGGCATACATTATCGTAACAAGGCAGGTATCAGGCCGTATAGCCTTTTCAACCTGTTCCGCTGTTACTGTGCCAGTGCTGCCTACAGGCAGAAGTTCAATCTCAAAGCCCTGTCTTTCAAGTTTTTTAAGCGTGTGCAGCACGGCATGATGCTCAAATGCTGTTGAGATTATATGTTTTTTACCTTTTTTTCTTCCGGTTTCCGCCGCTGAAATTATGGCCTGATTATCAGATTCACTTCCGCCCGATGTGAAATATACTTCCTTTGGTGAACAGCCTATACAGGCAGCTATTGTCTCACGGGCTTCCTGCAGGGCTTCCGCCGCCTTTTGCCCCATGGTATGGAGGCTGGACGGATTTCCGAAGTTCTCCATAAGATAAGGCATCATGGCGTCAAGTGCCGCAACGCTTAATTTTGTTGTGGCCGCGTTATCCACGTAAATCATAACCGCTCCTTACTGTAATACTTTCTTTCAATCCGCGAAAAGCGGTGTGGAAAGATACCTGTCGCCTGTATCAGGTAGCAGAACAACTATATTTTTTCCAGCGTTTTCAGGCCGCTGCGCTATCTGTATTGCTGCGAACAGCGCAGCGCCAGATGAAATGCCTACAAGTATGCCCTCGCTTCTGCCTGTTTCCTTTCCTGTAATAAAAGAATCCTCATTGGAAACAGGAATTATCTCATCATAGATTCCCGTATTGAGAACCGCAGGAACAAAACCGGCACCTATGCCCTGTATTTTATGCACACCGGCAACTCCTGTTGAAAGAACAGCCGAACTCCTGGGTTCCACTGCTACAATTTTTACCGCCGGATTCCTTGATTTAAGATATTCACCAGTACCGGTTATCGTGCCACCGGTACCCACACCGGCAACAAAATAATCTACCTTTCCATCAGTGTCCTCGTAAATTTCCGGGCCGGTTGTATCAAAATGCGCCTTGGGATTGGCCGGATTAGTGAACTGGCCTGGAATAAAGCTGTAAGGAATCTCCCTGGCAAGCTCGTCAGCCTTCTCTATTGCGCCTTTCATTCCCTTTGAGCCGTCTGTAAGTACCAGCTCCGCCCCGTATGCCTTCATTATCTGGCGGCGCTCTACAGACATTGTTTCAGGCATTACTATTATTATGCGGTACCCTCTCGCAGCAGCCACGGAAGCAAGGCCTATGCCGGTATTACCGGAAGTAGGCTCGATAATTACGGATTTTTCATTTAATTTTCCAGTTTTTTCGGCTTCATCAATCATAGCTTTTGCTATTCTGTCCTTTACGGAGCCTGCCGGGTTAAGATATTCCAGCTTTGCAAGAATTTTTGCTTTAAGGCCGTATTTCTTTTCTATATTTGTAAGTTCCATAAGAGGTGTATTTCCTATAAGCTGGTCCGCAGATGTATAAATTTTCGCCATAATGCCCTGTCTCCTTTGTATTTTGCCGCTAACATCACTGAAATCTTATGTCTGCCCTGCGCCGTACACTATACTGCCATGCAGACTTTATTTCAGCCATATTCAGGCTTTTCCTTCCTTTTTAGTCCGTATAAATATTATAGCCCTAAATTACCTACTTTGTAAATAGGTTTTATAGGTTTACATTACATATCAGCTATCAGTACTTATAGAACAGAATCAATCTTTATTTAATCTTTGTTCCGTATAAAAAATACGGATTAATGAGGGCATGAAACAGGTTCAGTACAACTAAATAATATCTTCTGCGCCGGGTCCTGTTTTATATTGAATAATTATTACCTGCAGAGGCCGCCTTTCTGTCGAGTATATCCTGCAGTGTTATTCCGCTTAGATAATCATGTTCTATTTTCTGCAGACCTGTCCATATAAAAAGCGTGGCACATTCAGGACATTGCGGGCAGGTGTTTGATTCCCCCTCAAGACATGACACAGGCGCAAGATGGCCTTCCGTAGCCTTAAGAATATCAGCCACCGTATATTCCGCCGGCTGTTTCGCCAGCTTATACCCACCACCGGCGCCACGGCAGGCAGACAGTATTCCTGCCCTGTTCAGTACAGGTATTATCTGCTCCAGATATTTTTTTGATATTCCCTGTCTTTCCGCTATATCCTTAAGTGGTACAAATCCCCTGTGCTGATTTTCAGCAAGATCTATCATCATGCGAATAGCGTAACGTCCGCGGGTTGAAATCATAATAACACCTTTGTAACGGTCTGTAAGTTCCGGCCCGGCGGAACCGGATTAACCGCATTATTTATTATAACATGTATTCACGTTTATATGTTTGATACAGCACACAAAATATATAAAATAATATTATGAAAAAAGCCGCTGTAATACTGTTTTCCATTTTATGCCTCCTGCCAGCGCTGCCGCGTGATACGGAAGCCTCGACATACAATGTGGATTCATATATAAAACTATACACGCAGAATTCCCCATCACTGGCCCAGGCATGGTACAGGCTTGAGCAGGCCAGACTCACATTCCGCAACAAATTCATGGATCTGTTCCTGCCGTCAGCAAATTACAGCACAGGAACAGAGATTTACTCAAAGCAGAAACAACAGCTCCGTTTTGACAATGAATATAATGGCACATTTTCAATAAATTACAATCTTTTCAACAGTTTCAAGGATATTTCGGCTTTTCAGCAACAGAAAAACACACTTGAGATGGCACAGATTGCCTATGACAGTGCATTGCAGGACACCATACTGGAGGCCATAAGACAGTTTTACAATCTTAAACTGCAGGAAAGCCTGCTTTCAGTAACCAGAAATGATCTTAAGCAGAAAGAAGAGCAGTACAATATGACAAAAGCGCTTTACAGGGCTGGAATGAAAAGCTATTCAACACTGCTGCAAAGCGAGAATACTTTCAAAAAAGCGGAACTTAACCTTAAACAGCGGCAATCCTCATACGACAGTCTTAAAATGGCTTTCAATATTGCGGTAAATGCCGGGCCTATGGATGATGTTTCGCTTGATTACGAACTGCCTCCGCTGCCGCCGCTTTTTACTACATCTTATGAAGATGACCTTAAAACTGCTATCAATAACAGGGAGGATTTCCAGCGGCAGATTCTTACACTGCGCAATCAGAAAATTGAGAATTCTCTCACCAGGCGCAGCAACATTCCCTCTGTCCAGGCGGATTTTTCCTTTTCAAACACGAACCGCGATTATTTTGGGGCAAATTCCGGTTATACAGATTATTCTCTCGGCGTAAATCTAAGGGTTCCCATAAATTTTCTTTTTTTGAACAATATAAACCGGATTAAAATATCGGAACTGGCACTACGTGGGGATTACATGGGTTTTGAAACCCTGCTGCGTTCCGTAAAACAGAAGGTTTTCGAGACAAGAAACCAGCTTAAACTTGAACTTGAGGGTGTAAATCTTTCAGCCAACAATCTTAAAATAGCGAAGGAGCGCCTTGCCATAACACTTAATCAGTACAACAGCGGCGAGACAAGCCTTCTGGAACTGAATGATGCACAGGAGGAATTTTTCTCCACGCAGGTAAACGATGTCAATTACCGCTATCAGTACCAGCTGAGCCAGTACTCATATAAACGAACCCTCGGACTGCCCATATATGACGTGTCAGGCCTTACACTTGATTTTGACAGTTATTCGGACAGAATGATAAAGGAAACAGACAGGAATTTTCTTGACAGAAAAAAAAAATGCGTTAATAATTTTCTGATGATATGGAATAAAAAACAGTCAGATACAGATATTTAAAACGGATGGAAATACGGAATTATGAAAAGATACATTAAAATTATAATTGTGGCTGTGATAGTGCTATGCGCCACAGGCGGATATATTTATTACAAAAAACATCACATAAAAAAAACAGAAACACACTATCTTACCGAAACCGTAACCCGCGGGGATATCGTTCAGGAAATACAGGGCGACGGAACTCTCGCGGCAAAAAAAACATTTGAGGTAAATTCCAGCGCCGACGGCAGAATAAAAGCCTTTTATGTAAAGGAAGGCGACAAGGTAAAAAAAGGCCAGAAAATCGTAACGGTTATGCCGGGCAAAAGCGCCTATGACAAATTCCTTCCTGTTGAGGTAACCGCACCTTCTGACGGGCTTGTGCTGCGCTGCCTTAACGAACGGTCTTCCTCAAGAAGCAAGATAACCTATACCCTGCCACAGATAGGTGAATTCATAAATGGCAGCGGCAACTATAACGCCACATGCATTGTAAAAATAGTTCAGGCAGACAGATATGTTCTTCCCTTCAAACTGAACGAATATGACATAAGCAAAATATATCTGGGAAAGCCTGTTGTATTTTCGGTTATGTCAAAGCCGGGACTTAGAATAAACGGGAAAATATCATACATTTCCCCCCAGCCTGAAATCAAGGAAGAGGACCGCTGGAATCCCGAAAGCAACAAGGTTGTTTTTGTTGTTGTAGCGGAGACTGAAGAATACAAAGGTCCGCTGCTTATAGGTCTGAGCGCCAGCGTTAAAATAGAGATAGAAAAGAAAAAAGATGTACTGCGTATTCCTTCCTCAGCAATTTTCGAGGAGAACGGCAGGGACGGTCTCAAATTCTTCGTTTACAGACGTACAGGTGAGAAACAGGCAGTCAAAACAGAAATAAAACCCGGACTACGCAATGACAATAACGCCGAACTGCTTAATGCAGAGGAAACCGGCATTAAGGAAAAAGATGAGCTTTTCCTTGATGTAAAAGGCGACAAAATAGAAGTAAAGGAACAGTCTGAAAACGGAAAAGACAGAAAATGAAGATAATAGACTGCCGCAATCTTGTAAAAACATACAGAAGCCATAAAAACGAGTTTGAGGCTCTTCATTCCATAAGTTTCTCAATAGAAGAAGGCGAATTTGTGGCTATTACCGGGCCGAGCGGCTGTGGCAAAAGCACGCTGCTTAATATTCTCGGCCTTCTGGACAGCATAACTTCAGGTGAGTATTATCTTCACGGCAGGAATACGGTATCACTAAGCGATTACCAGAAAACTATCCTGAGAAGAAAAAACATAGGTTTTATTTTTCAGAGTTTCAATCTTCTTCCTTCCGTATCAGTACTTGAAAATGTAAAAACACCATTGAAGTATGATAACAAAAGCGAAAGTGAAGCAGAGAAACGCGCCAGGGAGCTGCTCAATGAAGTGGGACTTTCAGGTAAACTTGACAATATGCCGGGACAGCTTTCCGGCGGACAGAGACAGCGCGTCTGCATAGCGCGCGCCCTTGCCAACAGCCCAAGGCTTATAATAGCCGACGAGCCTACAGGAAATCTGGATTACAAGAGCGGCCAGGAGATTCTAAAAATGTTCCAGCGGATGAACGCAGATGGATATACAATAATAATGGTCACCCATGACATGGATATAGCTGCAAAAGCCGGCAGGATCATAAGAATACTGGACGGGAATATTATAAAAGATGAAAAGACTGTTAATAGCGATTAAGATTGCCGCGGCAGAAATATATCACAACAAGCTGCGCTCATTTCTGAGCATTCTTGCCATAAGCGCAGGAGTTCTGGTTTTTCTTTTCGTTTTTGCCGTGATAAACTATTCAAACAAAAAAATAGCCGAACAGCTTGAGGCCAGCGGTGAAAACGGATTTATAATGCGCCTTCCATCGGGCCGGTTCGGCCTTAAAATGGATAAATATAATGATATGGTAAGAAAATTTCCGGAATTCGATTTTCTTTCCCCTCTTACACATGAATACGATTATGATACCATGGTGGATAACAAAATGTATGAGGGCCAGGTTTTAGGCATTACACCCAATTACCGCAAAATAGACTGGGCGTATACAGACCTGAAAGGGCGCTTTATAAACTGGGACGATATTGAAAATCACAGACGTGTAGCCGTGTTCGTTTATCAGCCGCTGAAAAACAAAACCGACAGAAATTCCTCCTGCAGGGAATATCCCTGTGTAAAATGGAATTACAACAATAAAGCCATGATAGGAAAAACCGTTTCCATAAGACAGCATGTTTATACTGTAGTTGGCACAGTTGAAGCTCCTTTGAATGAAGATGACAACAGGCTTGAGAAGGACAGTGCGGATTTTCTTATCCCTATAACAACTTTTTCCGACACCTTCTGGTGGAATGGAGGAATCATAGCCTCACTTAAAGGCGGAGTAAAAGACATAAGCCAGATAGACACAGCCACAGAAAAACTTAAAAACTACGCGATGAAATTCTCGGAAAGCAAAAGAATGACATCAATAAATGTACGCACATACAGAGATATGGCCGCCTCAAGTGTTAAACGGCTGAAAGAGAACGCTCATCTTATACTTATACTTGGTGCCATAGCCATGATATGCGGTGGTATAGGCATTATGAATGTAATTCTTGCCACAATGTACGCCAGGGTAAAGGAAATTGGCACAAGACGCGCTCTCGGTGCAGGACGCGCCGATATTTTCTGGCAGTTCTCCATGGAATCAATGCTACTCAGCTTTATAGGTTCCCTAATGGGACTGACTGCCGCTTTTTTCACGCTTGACAAAATTTCAGGCCTGCTTTCAATGGAAATATCCATGGGATTTTCGGCTGTTTTATATTCATTTGTAATAGCGGTTGCAACAGGTTTCCTGTTTTCACTGTATCCGTCACTGAAAGCCGCAAATATGAATCCCGTGGAAGCACTGCGTGCAGAATAATCGATTTAAAAATATCTGTTATTGCCATAATTTATCCTTGATTTTGTATCTGAAAGCTGGTATACTATGCTTAATCTTCAGGAATGGGAAAGGGTGCTTTTCCCTGGAAAGACAGTGAAGCCATAACAAACACTCATTGTCCCTGAGGCGTTTTTTATCTTAAAAAAAGTAAAACTCCGCCTTAACGTAATATAAATTGAAAATCAATGGCTTATCTACTATAATTAAGGTTACGAGCAGGAAAGAAGAAAAAAATAAAAAAAGACAAAAAGGAAAAAGCTAAAGAAAACCTGGAAAAAGACAACAGCGCCCTTTGCTGGCCTCATTATCATGTTTATGAGGATGAGTTTATTCCTATTACCAAAGAACAGGCCAAAATGACCGATAAGGAATTTGACGAATGGATGAAATCCCAAGGATATTATTAATTGTCGCATATCATCCTCATTCCTGCAATAACTCCTTCTTCCGTATACTTTATAGAACTTACCCTGAACCTTGCTTTTCTTTTTACAAGAAATTCATATTCCCTGTTTTTAAATTTTGAAAGATTGTCTATATAAGCTCCCCTGCCTTTTCCTGCCGGAATCTCAATTATCAGAATACAGGCTTTTTCATTGTTTTTAAGAATATCATTTATTATATCGGCCTTTTTATAACAAGATGTACTGAAAGCAGAACCGGATGCGGGTCTTTCGCCGTTTTCTGGCACGGACATGTCTGTTGTTCTGGGAATCAAAGCCATATAAAGATTTTACACGGCAAAAATATGAACTATGCTGAACTGTTGAAAAAAAGAAGAAACGCCGTTGGCGCGGCGTTTCCTGATATGATATCTAAAATATCAAATAAGCACAGTTTTAATCTTTTTTATCCTGCATTATTCTTCGCACTTGTTTGTCAAAATCAGAATCTATTTTTTGAGTGCGATTGTATTTGTCGTATTCGGTTGTAGCCTTTGCATTTGCCTGAGCTCTTGACACCTTGCCTTTCCCATGAAGTATCTTGTAATTATGAAACTCAAGGAATCTGTTCACAGCTTCCGAAAAAGATTTCATGTCAAAAGTATTTTCGTTCTCTATGAGTTCCTCTATGTAATCAAAGAAATTGCTTACAGAACGTTCAAGTTTTCTTAATTCTTTTTCAGTAAGGTAATTCTTTGCAGTAATTGAATCAGATTTCAGTTTCCTGCCATCCTGGGCGTTTTTCCATGTACAAAGCCCCATATTCATTTTTGTGCTGTCTGCCCTGGAGTGTATCAGTTCAGGAGCCGTCATGCCGGTTATGGCATAATGAAATCTGTTCTGTATTTCCGCATAAAAATCCCGTGCTTCCTGGGAATCCTTGTCATAATCTCTGCTGCATTCCGCAAAAATATCTGTTATCTGCTGCCATATCCTGCGTTCGCTGGCCCTTATGGAACGGACACGCTCCAGCAGTTCCCTGAAGTAATCCTTGCCAAAAAGATCTTCTCCCTGTTTAAGCCGTTTATCATCAAGGACAAAGCCTTTGCGCATATACTCTTTCAGAACTTTTGTTGCCCATATACGGAAATGTGTTGCCCTGCGTGAGTTTACCCTGTAGCCTACGGATATTATTGCGTCCAGGTTGTAAAAGGATTGTTTTCTTTTTACATGCCTGTTTCCCTCTATCCGAACTATTTCCAAAATGGAAATAGTTGCTTTTTCTTGTAATTCACCTTCCATAAAGATATTTTTCAGGTGTTTATTTATTGCTGGAACATCAACACCGAACAGCTCCGCCATTTCCTTTTGCGTAAGCCATATCGTTTCGTCTTTTATGTATGCGGACACGGCTACGGCACCGGAGGGGCCTTGGTATACTATGAAGTTTTTAGGATCAGGGGTTTCCATAATTCAGATTATATCAAAATAAATATCCCCACTCTGTTTGCAAAGGGCGGGGCTTTATTTACTAAGGACAAGGAGAAATTATGTCATTTCTCCTTTTTCTCTTTCTTTTCCTTTCGGTATTTTTCCTGCTGTAATTCTATGCAGGCTTTTAAGTTTTCCTCGTCTCTTTTTTGCTCCTCTGTCATAGGAGCGTCAAGATCGAATATTTCAAAACCATCATAATAATCAGATATTCGTGGTTCTTTTTTTATTTTGTCACCCATTTTTTGCTACCCTCCTTAAATGATATATCGCCATTTTTAGCTATAAGCTTCGGGGACTCTCCTCTGCTTACATCATTGTCGCTAAATGACCACGCATCTGCCATTCCTTTTATTTTATCAAAAAGCCCCCTCTGTTTGGGCGCTGCGAGCAGGCATGAGGGGGCTGATGTTTGCAGGGTTAGTTAATTAACTGGGTTATTTGCTTTCCGGGAAACGCTCATTCATCATGCGTGTCCAATCTATTTTTGCATGAATGTTGGGAGTCATATCTATAAGTTTTTGCCAGTCCTCTTTTGTAAACTCATTCATAATAGAAATAGCATTTTTCCTTAAATTTCTGCTTTCCTGAAATTTCCATTGATGTGCAAGACTATTACATTCTTTTTGTAACTCTAAATATTTTTTCAGTGCATTTGTCATATTTAACCTCTATTTATTATGTTCTGGAATAGGATTTGTTTTAGGGTCATAGCCATCATCTTCCATTGAAACTACATAATTATTGGCACAGTCATAATAACACAGTTATTCCTGCTCTGGGTCGGTTTCCTTTTCTTCGTCGTCTATTATTTCAAAACTATCCTCTGTTATTCCGTTTTCTTTTTCATATTTCATATATATTTCATAAGATTCATCACTATCAAAGTCTATGTCTCTTATATTATTCCCTTCTTTTACCACAAGCTATGGAGTTCCATAATATCCACCATTATCAAAAAGAGTTGAACTTATAATATATGCTTCTCCACCTTTCCATTTTGTAATAAATTGAATTCTGTCATATAACCACAGTTCCCCATTTCGTTTTATTATGTACTGTTTAAAAACATCATCCAAGGGATAAAACTCTATTTTAAATTTTGGTCTGATTTTCATTTTTATTACTCCTCAAAACCTTATCGGCAATTTCAGAATTTACGCCAGCATTATCTGCCCTGAATATATTTATATCTTCAAATATTATTTTACCAAAATATTTTTTAAAACCTTCTTCAAATACTGTCATGTTTTTCAAAACAAAAAAACGATTCCTTAAACAAATCAATAATTCCATAGCTCATTGTTCACTCATAGAAGATTTATTCTTGATTTTTATGCTGTGTGCTATCCTTTAATTAGAACAAACTGACTGCTGTGCGATAAATTGAAAAATTTTCCGCACCTTTAGGCCTCAGGCGGTTCGTCTATTTCTTATCAGGCCCAGCACTATATTTCTTTACTTGTTCAAGTGTGCTGATTCGTTTCCTTAATCTGCCTTGTATTTTGTTATTTTTTCAGATATAATAAATTTAAAGCTGGAGACGTGCTCCCTTGAGTGGGAGTCTTGAAACACGTTCTCCAGCTCCTTTTTTAGCAGTACTTCATGCAGATATAATCCCTGTCTTTCTGGGCCTTTTTTTACAATAACTTCTTCAATATATTTTTTCCGCCTGTTTCCACCAGAGCAATTATTACAAATGTGTCATACCCCCTGCATTTCCTGTTTTTTTGTATGTCATAAATAAATCCTTTTTTATCAACTCTGGAACACACATAAAAGCAACCTCTTCTGTTTCCCCCGTACCGCTGTTTAAATTCTCCAGTTCCTCGTTGGACTCCCTTAAAAACCCGTACACATCACATAAATTTGTTTTCATAATAATTTGTCCTTTTAAAGTTTATCTGCTATACTGCTTATTAAAGGCTTCTGACCGGACGTTTCAACAGGACTGGCGTTCGCGTATCCTTCCTTCGGGGGTCTCGCCCAAGGGAGAGAATCAGAAGCCTTTGCCAATTTTTCTGCCTGACTACCGTCTTTTTATCAGGTATATTATTGCTATAGACTTTCACACCCGAATGGAATTACACCAAAAGTTGTGTGAAAGCCTTTTTCTTTTTTGATTTTTCCATCCCTGCGCTTCCTCTGTCTTTACTCATGTGTGCTGAAAATCGTTTTTGAACTCGAAGAATCAGGCACAAAGCGGGAACTATGTTATAAAACGGAATACGGCAAAAGATTCACCAGGAGGGAAGCATTAAGGCTTGCACATGAACAGGAAGAACGGGACAATTTATTGGCGTTGGAAAAATACGAAGTCCCGCTTAAATACAGCAGAAACATGGAAGAAAAATAATAAGGGGTTATATGGTAGTATTTTTGGTAGTACTTTTTACCGTTTTTTGTACGCATTAAGACGATTTAAGGCGCATTAAGCGGAAAAACAAAACAAAACACCGTCAGGACAATGCTTTTTATGACATTTTGCGATGGTATTTCAATATACAGAAGGTGGCGGAGAGAGGTATCCGCCTTTCGAATTCCTGAAACGGTACACCTTACTATTTCACTCTCCGCAAATAAAAAAGAACCTGCTTTCGCAGGTTCTTTTGGCGGAGAGAGAGGGATTCGAACCCTCGATGCCCTTTTGGAGCATACACCCTTAGCAGGGGTGCGCCTTCAACCTCTCGGCCATCTCTCCTTACTTGTTTATAGTATAGCAAAATTATAGACAAAAAAAAAGAGCTCCTTTCAGAGCTCTTTTTATGAAGACGCGTTTTATTGCGTCACATCAGCCTGTTATTTCGCAATGGAAATTTCAACACGGCGGTTTTTGGCACGGCCTTCTTCTGTGTCATTGTCAGCAACAAAATCAGTTTCTCCGTGTCCGCGTGTGACAATAATGTCGCGGTTTACGCCATTGTCAACAAGATAATCAGCGGCAGCTTCAGCTCTCTGCATAGAGAGCTTGCTGTTGTATATTTCGGTGCCGATGTCGTCAGTATAGCCGTCAACATTGATGATAATATTTTCCTGCTTGAGATTCTGAAGGAACATTTTTACAAGAGGATATGATTTGCTTGTAATAAGCGATGAATCGAAGTCAAAATTAATTGTAAGCTTCTGGTTCGCGACGTTTTCCAGGTTCTGTTCGGCCTGGGCAAGTGCGGCATCTGCGTCTTCAGTCTTCTGCGCTGAAGAACATGCGGAGGTCATAATTCCAAGACCGAGAATTGCGGCTATAAGATATTTTGTCATTTTACTAAAGGCTCCTTTTAGTTTGAGTAAATCAACTGTAAATAATTATAGCAATTTTTATTTAAACTATTTATATATTGAGCGGAATTTGTCTGATATGCCCGCCCCGTTCTGACGGTAAAATAAACAGCCCGGAACATATTTTCCGTATGTGCGGTAAATGTTCCGGGCTTTTTACGCCTGAGGATTTATCTGTATTATTTTTCCAGAGTTATCTCAACACGGCGGTTTTTGGCGCGGCCTTCCTCTGTATCATTGTCGGCGGCATAGTCTGTTTTGCTATGACCGGTTGTAACAATGATATTGCGGCTTATGCCGTTATCCACGAGATAATCAGCAACAGCTTCGGCTCTGGCTTTAGCCAGTTTTGCATTGTACTCGTCTGTGCCGACATCATCAGTGTAGCCGTCAATCTTAATCTTGACAAGATTATCCTGCTTAAGATTGGAGAGGAATACTTTTACAAGCGGATAATATTTGCCGGTTATCACAGCTGAATCAGTGTCAAAATTCACTACTAATTTTGTCGGGATTTTGCTTACTGCTTCTTCCATGATGGTTACGCCTTCGGCAACCGCTTCATCAGCTTTTTCAGTGGCGGCCTGAACTTCTTCCTGTACAGGCGCCGGAGCTTCAGCCACAGCCTCGTTAGCGGCCTGAGCCTGCTCGTCCACATTCTC
>Ga0265301_10005018_pt1 | contig 13146 bp, 14 predicted proteins | sample AusTroGonzalo_MG_2_FD_193488 | JGI IMG/M metagenome (GOLD analysis project Ga0265301, IMG submission 193488) | Bovine rumen microbial communities from tropical cattle in Woodstock, Queensland, Australia - Gonzalo_04 | ecosystem: Host-associated > Mammals > Digestive system > Stomach > Rumen ...
GGGACTTTCCTACCTGGGGGACGTGCCCCAGTATATCAGCCCGGGACTGGGATCCGATCCCCACTATGAACACCAGCCCGGCCGGGTGTACAATTCGCCGGTGATTACGAAAATCACATTGACGCGGAAAGCGCGGTGATCACAGGGAGGGATTTCTATGAGCGAACGGAAGATTGTGGTCTGGATTCCGGGCATACCGGAAGGGGAAATGCAGAGAATTGCGGCGGAAGCGTCGCGGCAGGGATTCCGCGCGGTTTTCCCGGCGGACCGGGAAGCGGCGGGGATGGCCGCGGCGGATGCGGAGATCCTGTTTACCCAGAGCCCGGACCTGTGCCGGGAGGCACCGCAGGTACAGTGGATCTGCACGCCTTCCGCGGGGGTGGACCATTTCCTGAAAAACGGGATTCCGGAGCGTGCGGAAACGCAGCTGACCAACTCCTCCGGCGCCTACGGCGTGACCATCGCGGAGCATATCCTGATGGTGACCCTGGAAATGATGCGGCGGAAAGCGGAATACAACGAGATCGTCCGGGAAAGGAAATGGGTCCGGGATCTGCATATCGATTCCATTTACGGAAGCCGGATCACTTTGCTCGGGACCGGGGATATCGGCCGGGAGTGCGCGCGGCGGCTGCGGGGATTCCATCCCGCCTGCCTGACGGGCGTCAACCGGCAGGGACAGAATCCGGAAGGGCTGTTTGACCGGATCGTCACTAGGGACCTGCTGGAGGAAGTGCTGCCGGAGACGGACCTGCTGATCTGTTCCCTGCCTTCCACGGAGAAGACGGACGGGCTGCTGGACGCGGAAAAACTGGCGCTGCTGCCCCCGAATGCCCGGGTTGTGAACGTGGGCCGCGGCAGCGCGCTGGACCAGAAGGCGCTGGAAAAAATGCTGCGGGAAGGCCGGCTGGCCGGCGCGGCGCTGGATGTGTTCACCGAGGAACCGATTCCCCCGGAGGATTCCCTGTGGGACTGCCCGGGGCTGCTGGTGACGCCGCATATCGCGGGAAACATGACCCTGGATTATACGGTGAATAAGATTGTAAGCCAGTTCCTGGAGGACCTGGAAAACTATGCGGCCGGCCGGAAACTGCAGCACCTGGTGGACCGGAAGCGGGCTTACTGAAAAAAATGGAACAGGATCGGGAGCCCGGGAGGGTTTTTCCCCGTTATATGAATGAAAGCTCATTTCAAGGAGGTATCTGGAATGAAAAAACGGGCTGTACTCTTTATCCTGGCACTGGTGATGCTGACCGTCAGTATCGCGTCCTTCGCATCCGCGGAACGGGTGGTCAAGTATGTGTACTGCAGAAACGGCGGGCCGCTGAATGTCCGGGCCTATCCGGATGTGAACTCCCAGCTGCTGGGCAAGATTCCGACCGGCACGCAGATTACGATTGAGGGATATACCAGCAACTATACCTGGGCGACCTTTATATACAACGGACAGATTGCCTACGTGATGACCCAGTACCTGGTGGACAGTCCCTACAGTCCTGTGACGCCTGTCCCCACGGCCACGCCCGCGCCCGCGCCTTCTCCCAGCGGGAATACGAATATCATCAACGCGATGGAAACGGAGTTCCGGAGCTATCATGTGGTGAATTCCTACACGGTCCTGGCGAAGCCTGACCGGGCCACCGGATGGGTGAACCTGCGCTACGCCCCCAGCACGGCCTTCGGCCATGCGGGCAACCTGTACGCGAACACGCAGCTGACCGTCATCGCCGAGACGACGAACTGGCTGCAGGTCCGCAGGAACGACACCGGTGTGACGGGCTATGTGATGCGCCAGTATGTGATCTATGCCGGCGTGGGAGCCCAGCAGTAACCGGAACAAGACCAACAAAGGAGGAACCTGAATGATGAAAAAACTGATTGCAGTTTTGCTGTGCGTTGTGCTGGCGCTGAGCTGCGCCATGGCCCTGGCGGAGGAATCCGCGAAGGTTGACTATTCCGAAGTGACGGTCAACGGCGCTTTCCGGATCCGCGGACTGACCCCGGACGGATACAAGGTGGAATACATCGCCAATGAAGGCATGCCGATCATGATGGCCTTCGCCAATGAAGACACGGCGAAGCCGGAATTCACCCTGGTGATCAATTTCCTGGAAGACTTCTCCGAAGTGGAACGGCTGAACGACCTGAGCGAAGAGGAACGGAAGCCGCTGGTGGACAGCGATCCCATGATCAACCCGGCCTATACCGTGATGAAGACGGATTTTGACACCGAGGTCATGGTGCTCCGCTCCGCGTTCCCGGAAGATTACGATTTTGCCAGCTTCGTGACCCTGTACAAGGGATATGAAATCGGGCTGAACCTGTTCCCCGGCCAGACCAGCGACGGCCACCTGACCGACGACCAGATCGCCCTCGCCATGAAGTTCCTGTCCGACCTGGACTTCGTGCCGATGAACTGAGTACCTTCCATACGCAGACCGGAACCGCAAAAATGCGGCTCCGGTCTTTTTTTGCCTTGAATTTGTTGCGTTCTGTACGGTTTTTATATTATAATACAATTTATGGAATCTATTATAATATTCCGCGATGTCCTGCGGCAGGGGAGGGCAAGAGTTGAACGCCATTGAAAAGTTCAATGACTATCTGCAAAGAGGTGAAGGCGCGGCGCCATGGATCAGCCTGGGCATTTCCATCGCGATCGCGACAGTCGTTGTTTTTATCCTTCTGAAGCTTGAGAAGAAGCTGACCTGGAAATGGCTGGCGAATCACCGGTCGATCAACCACCTGTTTCTGGAGAAGGTCATCCGGTTCCTGATCATCTTCATTGCGGTCCTGTTTGTCATCATGTCCAATTCGCTGACGAGGTCCTTCGGCAGCTCCCTGTTCCAGGGAACCGCCGTGCTGGCCGCCATCGCCGGTTTCGCGGCCAAGCCGATCCTGAGCGACATGTTCTGCGGATTCATGATCAGCACGACCAAACCCTTCAATATCGGAGACCGGATTGAGTTGGACAACGGCACCTCCGGCATTGTGAAGGATATCACGATCCGGCATGTGGTGCTGCAGGGGATCGATACCCTGAAGATCGTCATTCCAAACAGCGAGATCAATTCCCGGACGGTGACCAACCTGAGCTACCTGACAGAGGTCCGGAGCATCCATTTCAGGTTTACCGTGGGCCTGAATACCAATGTGGACCAGGCCAAGCGGATCATCCGGGACGCCATTGCGGAAAGCGAGTATACCGTCCCGCGGGAGGGCGAGGAGTATTCCCCCGTGTATTTCCTGGCCTACCTGGACAGCGGGCTGCAGATGGCGACAACGGTTTACTATATGCCGGGGACGCCTACCGAATACGTGAAGGATGACGTCAACAGCCGGGTGAAGCGGGCGCTGGATGCCAACGCCATCGAGATCCCGTACAACTACATGACGGTGGTTATGCCCCCGGAAAATGAAAAGCAAAACGCCTGAAACCATTCAGGTTAAGAGAAAGGAAAAGGAACCATGAAAAAACTGCTGGCTGCCCTGATGGCCCTGGCAATGCTGCTGACGATGGCGGTGACCGGGGTTGCGGAAGAAGAAAGTGAAGAGCTTTTCAAGGAGTGGAACAAGGAAGCTCCGGCCCTGAAGACCCTGATCGAGTATGTGGAAACCGTGACGGACGAGTCTTCCCCGGACTTTATTCCGCTGGCGGACCGGATCGCCGTGTTCGATATGGACGGAACGCTGTGCGCCGAGCTGAACCCTACTTATCTTGAGTACTATATGCTGGCCTGGCGGATCCTTAAGGATCCCAACTACCTGCCGGACGCAGAAATGCTGGAATTCGGCCGGATGCTGCGGGACCACGCGCTGGACAAGTCCTTCCCGGACCATATGGATATGCTGCACGCGACCCACGCTGCAAAGGCCTATGCGGGCATGACGCTGACGCAGTTCGCCGACTTCGTCACCAACTGCCTGGTGCGGGAGGCGGACGGATTTGAAGGCATGACCTACGCGAATACTTTCTACCTTCCGATGATCGAAGTAGTGGAGTACCTGCAGGACAACGGTTTCACGGTCTATGTCGTCAGCGGAAGCGACCGCTACCTCTGCCGGACCTATATTGAAGGCGTGCTGGACATTCCCTATTCACAGATCATCGGTATGGACGTGAAGATCGAAGCGAGTAACCAGGACGGAAAAGACGGACTGGATTATGTGTACAGCCAGGACGATACCCTGGTCCGGACCGACGTGCTGAAGGTCAAGAACCTGAAGATGAACAAGGTATCCGCGATCATCGAGGATATCGGCCGCCAGCCGGTGCTGTCCTTCGGTAACTCCAGCGGCGACTGCAGCATGCACAACTACACGATTTTCAACAACAGATACAAGAGCGCCGCTTTCATGCTGATCGCGGACAACGAGGAGCTGGACTACGGCAACGCCGAAAAGGTGCAGCCCCTGAAGGAACAGTGGATCGCGAATGGGTACAACGTGATCTCCATGCGGGACGACTTCCGGACCATCTACGGAGACGACGTGAAGAAGACCGGTACCTTCCACTGGCTGGAAGACCTGGCGGAAGAAAGGGTTCCCGTGGAAACTGCTGCTGCGTCAGTGGAAGAACCCGCGGCGGAACAGGCGGAGGAAACCACGGATACCACCAGGACGGTCCAGTATGTCATGTACGTGGGAACAAACGACCAGGATACCAACAAGCCGGTGTACACCCAGGCGGAATCCCTGGAGAAGCTCAAGGACGTGCTGATCCGGCACTTCGGCGGCTACACGATCCAGGAAGCCAACGGCGGCTGGATCGACAGCGGGATCGAGTACCAGGAATACACCCTGGTGGTGTACCTGAGCGACACGACGCTGGAAGCGGTGCATAGCGCGGCGGATGAACTGATCAGCCTGTTCCACCAGAGCTCCATCCTGATCCAGCAGAATCCCACCACAACAGAGTTCTATTCCCCGGCCAAATAAGATCCGGATGGAATAAGAGGAGGATAAACATATGAACGAGAGAATCAGACAACTTCACCGGGCCAAACTGTTGCCGGCCATAACCAGTATCGCTTTCGGCATCGCGCTGATCATTGCCCGCAAGGGCGCCATGGACGTGGCGATCAAAATCGGCGCGGTCATGCTGGGACTTTGCGGCCTGGGCTGCATCCTGATGTACATTACCGGCAAAGTGCGTGAACTGCCCCAGATGTGCATCGGCTGCCTGCTGCTGCTGGCCGGCGTGCTGTGCTGGATTTATTCCGGCGTGCTGGTGGACATTTTCCCGGTCATCACGGGGATCGGCCTGGTCCTGAACGGCCTGAGCAACCTGGCCGCGACGCGTGAGTACAGCGGAAACGGCGGCACGGGCCTGATCGTGCTTTTCTCCATCCTGATGATCGCCGGCGGCGTTCTGATCATCATCTATGCCAACAAGCTGGTGGGACCGCTGATGATCTACATGGGCATCGGCTATATCCTGAACGGCCTGATGGACCTGACCCTGATGTACCGCATGAAGGACGTTCTGATGAACAAGTCCGGCGCGATCCCCGCGGAACCTGTGGATAACGATGAGGATGACGATACGTCCATCAAATAAGGACGGGAGGATCCTATGAAGAGAATCCGCAGAAGTATTTCCCCGCTGATCCTGATCGGCCTGGGCGTCTGGTTCCTGCTGAAGCGGAACGCGTCCATGGAAATCCTCGGGATTGTGGTGATGGTGCTGAGCGGGCTGGGCATTGTGCTTTCGGTAACGGATAAGGAAAGCACGAAGACCGGCAAAGGCCTGCATATCGTCGTGGACGGCGTATTCATCGCCGGCGGCGCCTGGCTGCTGATCAGCCCGCTGACGTTCACAAAGTACCTGAAGTACATCCTCGGCGCGATCATCGTGCTTTACGCCGCCTTCACGCTGCGCAGGATGTTCAGGGTTCCCTGCCGCAATGGATTCCGGATCGCGGAGGCGGTGCCGATCCTGCTGGGCATCGGACTGATGTTCATCCCGCTGGGGGAAGACGTTTTCCCCACGGCGGCCGGCGGCGCGCTGGCAGCCACAGGGCTGATCACGCTGGCGTCGAACCTTTTCGGAAGAAAGAAGACGCCGAAAACAAAAGCGGCTCCGGCAAAGCCGGCCGAAGGGCAGGCATCCCCGGAGGCAAAAAAATCATAAAGCAAATGCGCTGGTCAGTGGGCCAGCGCATTTTTATACAGGGTTTCCAGTTTTTCATAGGTCAGCGGCGCCTGCGCGTTGTAGGTCACCACGCCCTGCCTGTCCAGGATAATGGTCTGGGGCATGGCGTCCGCGGCGTTCAGCAGCGGAAGCAGCCCCTTCTCCTTGCTGTCCAGGGCGAAATCCAGGTGATCCCAGCCCTTGTCCGCCAGGAAGTCTTTCGCTTTTTTGGCGCCGGCCCGGTTATGGATCGCCAGGATCTCCACATCCGGATAGGCCACCTTCAGCTGTTCGTAATAGGGCAGCTCCGCGACGCAGGGGGCGCAGGTGGTGCCCCAGAAGTTGATGATGACCACCTGTCCCCGGTGATCCGACAGGCGGAAGGTTTCCCCGTTGAGCAGGTCCGTGGTAAAGTCCGGCAGCAGGTTGCCCACTTCGGAACCCACGGTCAGGCTGGAAGTATCCGTTACCGGCGCGGTCGTGGTTTCCGGTTCTGCGGTTTCTTCCGGGGCCGCGGGGGTTTCCGGAACCGCCGTGGCTTCCGGTGCTGAAGTGGTTTCCGGCGGCTGCGTTTCCGTCACGGCCGCGGCGGGAACGTCCGCTTTGCTGATGGCCGGCTCAATGAAATTGAACCAGGCTACCGCGAACACCAGCGCCGCGATGGCGATGCCCCAGGCGATGCGCCCGGCCTGCTTCCGCTTCCGGACCACGGGCTCCGGATCGGCGTTCTTCCCGATCTCCGGGCCCTTCAGGGTGATTTTCCCGCACTTCAGGGAGATGGCGCCCTGGGCGCAGGTATCGATACACTTGCCGCAGGAAATGCATTCATGGTCGCCCACGTGGCGGATATCCATCTGACACTTCGAGACGCACAGGCCGCAGCCGTTGCACCGGTCCGGGTTCACCTTCACGCCGGTGACGGCAAAGCGGTTGAAGAAGCCGTAGATCGCCCCCAGGGGGCAGATGAAGCGGCAGAAGGTGCGGTAGCAGAACACACAGGCCAGGCCGATGACGCACATGATCACCCATTTGTTGGTGAAGACGGCGCCCAGCTGGAAGAAGGAAGTGCTGTTGGCGGGATGCTGCAGGTAGCCCACCGCGCCCTCCAGGGTGCCGGCCGGGCAGATGAACTTGCAGAAGGCGGGGAGGATAACGTCCTTTCCCACGCCGAACCAGACGGGGATCGCGATCACGAAAACCGCCAGGAACACATATTTCAGGTACGAAAGGATCCGGGTGACGCGGCCCTTCCGGATTTTCGGCGTGGGGATTTTGTGCAGCAGCTCCTGGATCAGGCCCAGGGGGCAGATCCAGCCGCAGATGGTCCGGCCGAGGATCACGCCGAAGAGGGCCAGGATCCCCAGGACGTACCAGGGGGCGGTATGCCCGGCGGCGTTCAGCGCGTTCTGCAGGGAACCCAGGGGGCAGCTGGCGATGGCGCCGGGGCAGGAATAGCAGTTGAACCCGGGCACGCAGACGGATTTCAGGTTGCCGGTATAGATATGCCCGTCAATATATCCTTTGAGGTTTGCGTTGTACAGCAGGGCGGCATACAGCTGTACGAGGCGGCGGGTGCCCGGCCGGAAGCGCTTCTTATCCAAGGCCGATACACTCCGTGCAGATGGCGGCGCCCTTGGCCAGCACGTCCTCCAGGCCGCCGTTCAGGATCCCCGCGACGATCAGCGCTGCCGCCAGCACCAGGACCGCCACCCGGAGAGTAATCACTTTTGATGTCGCTTTCTGATGAACCGCCTTCTCCCGCAGGGCTCCGGCGTCCCGCATCCCATGCGGATCCCGGACCGGTTTGTCCGCGTTTTCATCCCGGATGCCCAGGACCAGGCCGGCAATTGTCAGCCCCAGGGACACCGCGAACACCGGCAGGACGATCAGGAGGGCACGGCCGGCCTTTTCCCGGGTAAAGCTGTAATAGAAAAGATCTCCGCCCGCCTGTTTCGCCGCGCCTTCAAAATACAGGTACAGCGCGATTCCGGCCAGCAGGCCGGCCACCAGGGCGCAGAGCAGCGACTGCGTGATCAGGAAGATCTTTTTCCGTTCCACGAAATCCCTCCGTTCAGCGTCAGGTTTGATCAGAATGTTTTGCCGGATTCATTATATACGGGGCAGGGCTTTTGTTCAACAACCGGCGGGGATCCTGCCCGGAGCGCAAACCGGGGGAAAGAAAAAAATTTTTCGGACAGGGGGTTGACAATCCCGGGCTGCCTGCCTATAATGATTGTGCACAAGCAAATTGTGCGAAAGCAAACGAGAGAGGCAGTGTCCATGAGCGAGAATCCGTATGAGGTCCTGAAACTGCAAAACCAGGTCTGCTTTCCCCTGTATGCCTGCACGAAGGAGCTGGTCCGGCAGTACGGTCCCTACCTGAAGGAATGCGGGCTGACCTACACCCAGTACATCGTCATGATGGTGCTGTGGGAGAGGGAGGAGGTTTCCTCCCGGGAGCTGGCGGAGTGCCTGCACCTGGATTACGGAACGCTGACGCCGGTGCTCAAGCGCCTCAGCCAGGCGGGCTACCTGCAGCGGGAACGCTCCGGGGAGGACGAGCGGCTGCTGAAGCTGACGCTGACCGACAGCGGACGGAAGCTGCGGGAAAAGGCGGTTTCGATTCCGCCGGCCATCGCCGGATGCATGGGACTGACGGCGGAGGAATTCATGACGCTCTACACGCTGGCCTATAAGGCACTGAACCACATGGAAAAAAGAGACGAATAAGGAGGAAACAAAAATGGCAAATGTGTATGATTTCACCGTGAAGGACAGGAAGGGCAACGAAGTGAAGCTGAGCGACTACACCGGCAAGGTGCTGCTGATCGTCAACACCGCCACCGGCTGCGGCTTCACTCCCCACTATGAGCCCCTGGAGGCCATGTACAAGGAACTGCGGGAAAAGGGACTGGAGATCCTGGATTTCCCCTGCAACCAGTTCGCCGGACAGGCTCCCGGATCTGAAGACGAGATCCATGAATTCTGCACGCTGAAGTTCGGCACGGAATTCCCGCAGTTCGCGAAGATTGATGTGAACGGGGAGACCGCCGATCCGCTGTTCGCCTACCTGGCCACAGAGAAACCCTTCAACGGCTTCGGCAAGGGCATTAAGAATGCCGCGCTGAACAAGTTCGCCGCCATGAACAACAAGAAGTTCGGCGACAAGACCTATATCGGATGGAACTTCACGAAATTCCTGGTGAATCGGGAAGGCAAGGTTGTCGCCCGGTTTGAGCCCACCGAGGATATGAAGAATGTCCGGGAAGCGGTCGTCGCGGAGCTGGCGAAATAATTTTCCGAAAAACCCTCTTGACAGCTAATTGGGATTAGCCTACAATGTGGCTAATCCCAATTAGCTTTTTTGGAGGGATCAGATGGACACGAAGCAAAAGATCCTGGAGGAGGCGCTGACGCTGTTTTCCGAAAGGGGATTCACCAACGTTTTTGTGAACGATATCGCGGAGAGGGTCGGCATCAAGGCTCCCTCTCTGTACAAGCATTATCCGGGGAAACAGGCCATCTTTGACGCGATCATCGAAGAGATGCACCGCCGGTTCCTGGAGGAGGCGGAGCGCCTGCACATCCAGGGGAACGATCCGGCGAAGGACGCGGAGAAGTACAGGGAACTGCAGGAGGATCAGCTGGTGAAGCTGGGGATCGACCTGTTCCTTTACCAGCTGCATGACGACTATACGCGCCGGATCCGGAAAATGCTTACCATCGAGCAGTTTTCCCATCCGGAGCTGGCGGCCGTCTATACGGCCCAGTATGTGGATGCGCCGCTGTACTACCACGGAGCGTTGCTGGGCCTGATGGCACAGCAGGGAGTATTGCAGGCGGAAAACACTGAAACGATGACGATCCAGTTTTTTGCTCCCTTTTATCTGCTCATGACCGTATGCGACCGGGATCCGGCCCGGGAGAAGGACGCGGTCCGGATCCTGGAGGATCATATCCGGCAGTTTGACAAACTTTACAGGAGGACCATATGAACAAAACTGTATCAAAGATGGGTGCCGCGGTGGTGACTGTGACCGTATTTCTCTTCGCGGTGTTTATCCTGGCCCGTTTCAATTTCGGTTCCTACCTGGTCTGCATGCTCCTGCCCCTTGGGTTTATCCTGATGGCCGCGGGCTTCCAGCAGGAGAGTGATAAGGACCGGAAGGTGGCGGCGAATGCCGGCCTGGCCTTTGCGGCGGTCTATGCCGTGCTGATCCTGCTGGTGTATTTCGCCCAGAACACCACCGTGCGCCTGGAACCGCTGAGCGATCAGGCTGTCCGGGTCCTGGACTACTCAAAGGGCGGACTGCTGTTCAATTATGATCTGCTGGGCTATGGGATCATGGCGCTTTCCACCTTCTTCACCGGCCTGTCCATGAAGCCGGAAAACCGGCCGGACCGGTGGCTGAAGGGCCTGATGATGGTTCACGGGGTTTTCTTCCTCAGCTGCTTCATCATGCCCATGACCGGCATGTTCACGAGCATGGCAAACGGAAACAGCGGCAATGGCGGAAGCATTGCGCTGCTGTTCTGGTGCATCTTTTTTATTCCGATCGGTGTGCTGGCCTGGCTGCATTTCAGCCGGGCCGCCAGGTGAATTTTTATCAGATGGTGATCGTCAGTACGTTCAGGCCGATCACATTTCCGGCGAACAGGCTGGAAACCAGGTTGTTGATGGACCCGATCACCGTCAGGAGAATCTGGATGGGCAGGAGGCGGAACATCAGCCTGACAATCATCTGATAGGAAGAGTCTTTTGTTTTCATGACGGGCCTGTGCCTCCGTTTTTTCTGCGCTTCTGCCGTTATTGTATCAGGTTTTACGGCGATGCTACAAGAAAATTCTTTTCTTTCCGGGCTGTGCATGATAGAATAAACCATCCGATCAATAAAAACATATTTTTGACCCAGAAGGAGCAACCGCGCAAAATGAATTCCGTCACAATGTCTGTCCAGAATTTGATCAATTTCTTTATTATCGCGGCCGGCATCGGCATTATCGGCCTGAGCCTGATCCAGACCCGGCGGGCCCCCATCCGGCAGGACGTAAAAAAGTATTTCATGACCTTCATGTGGATGATCATGATCTATATTGTCATGCACCTGGTCCGGCAGCTGATCGACGGGACCCCGGGGCAGACCCAGCGGGTCGTCATCCGGACGGTGACCTTCCTCGAGTTCCTGGCCTCCGGGTTCATGTCCCTGATGCTGTGTACGATGATCCTGTATAACGCGCTGAAGGACAAAGGGCTGAAGAGCCATATCCGGGTCCTGCTGATCATGACGGGGATCCATGTCCTGCTGCTGATCGTTTCCCAGTTCAGCAGCGGAATGTATTATTACTTCGATGAAAACAACACCTATCACCGGGGACCGCTGTACCTGCTCTCCAACGTGATTCCCTTCCTGATGATGATCCAGGGGATGGTCCTGCTGATCTACCACAAAAAGGAGTTCTCGAAGCGGGTGGCGGTCGCCTACTGGATTTACCTGCTTTCGCCCGTCGCGGCCATGCTGCTGCAGGCGATTTTCCCGGGGGTCCAGTTCGTGATTCTCGCCACGGTCGGAGCCGCGGTCAACATGTTCGCGGTGGTGACCGGGGATATGGTGCAGAAATATGAGGCCCAGAAGATGGAGGCCTCCCGGATGGAGACGGAGCTGTCCATGGCCACCCGGATCCAGGCGGACATGCTGCCCAACATTTTCCCGGCCTTCCCGGAGCGGCCGGAATTTGACATCTATGCCTCGATGACGCCGGCCAAGGAGGTGGGCGGCGACTTCTACGACTATTTCCTGCTGGACGAAGACCACCTGGGCATCGTCATGGCGGATGTTTCCGGCAAGGGCGTCCCGGCGGCCCTTTTCATGATGGCCTCCAAGATCCTGATCCAGAACTATACCCTGATCGCCCGGAACCCGAAGGAAGCGCTGGAAGCGGCCAACCGCCAGATCTGCCAGAACAACCGGGAGGAAATGTTTGTGACCGTCTGGCTGGGCATCCTGGAAATCAGCACCGGCAAGCTGACCGCGGCCAACGCGGGACATGAATTCCCGGTACTGAAGATGCCGGGCGGGAAGTTTGAACTGTACAGGGACCGCCACGGCCTGGTGATCGGCGCCATGGAAATGTCGAAGTACAAGCCCTACGAGATCCAGCTGGAGCCGGGCTCCGAGCTGTTCGTGTATACGGACGGCGTGGCGGAAGCCACCAACGCGAAGGAAGAACTGTTCGGCACCGACCGGATGCTGGACGCCCTGAACAGATCGCCGGCGGAAACGCCCAAAGAGGTGCTGGACGCGGTCCAGGAGGCGGTGGAAAAATTTGTGGACAAGGCGCCGCAGTTTGACGACCTGACGATGCTGTGCATCCATTACCGGGGAGCAGGTGCAAAGGCTCCCACGGCTGCCGCGGAGGAAAGCCATGAATGATTTCCTGCGCACCGTGCGGGAAAAGGAGGTTCCTTATGGAACTGCCGCACTGTGGTGGCTGGGCCAGATGGGCCTGCTGGTGAAGATGGGAAAGACGGTCCTGTGCGTTGATTATTTCGCGTCCCCCGACCCGGGACGGCGGATCGAACCGCCGGTGCCGGCAAAGGAATTGGAGGGCGTGGACGCGTTCCTGGGTACCCATAACCACCTGGACCATATCGACCACGAAGCGTGGAAGATCTGGGCCGCGAAATGCCCGGAAGCGAAGTTTGTTTTCCCGGAAAGCCACCGGAAGGAAGTCCTTTCGGACGGCATTTCCGAAAGCCGCGCCCTCGGCCTGAACGACGGGGAAAGCTGCCGGATCGGGGAGGTGACCGTCCGTGCCATCGCCTCGGCCCATGAATTCCTGGACCGGGATCCGGGAACGGGGCTGTATCCCTGCCTGCAGTATATCCTGGAGGGAAACGGCGTCCGCATTTACCACGCGGGGGATACGCTGCGGTATGAGGGCATGCTGCCGAAGCTGCAGGCCCTTGGGAAAATCGACGCCGCGCTGCTGCCCATCAACGGGCGGGACGGAAA
>Ga0265301_10005020_pt1 | contig 13140 bp, 11 predicted proteins | sample AusTroGonzalo_MG_2_FD_193488 | JGI IMG/M metagenome (GOLD analysis project Ga0265301, IMG submission 193488) | Bovine rumen microbial communities from tropical cattle in Woodstock, Queensland, Australia - Gonzalo_04 | ecosystem: Host-associated > Mammals > Digestive system > Stomach > Rumen ...
CGATCACGCGGCGTCCGGCGAACCCGACCATTGCGCCCGGTTCGGCCAGGATCAGGTCGCCGAGCGAGGCGAAGCTGGCGGTGACGCCCGCGGTGGTCGGATGGGTCAGGATCACGATGTAGGGGAGCCCGGCCTCCTTGTGGCGGTGAAGCGCGCCGCTGGTCTTTGCCATCTGCATGAGGCTGATGAGACCCTCGTACATGCGCGCGCCGCCGCTGGCGGTCACGATCACGAGCGGGAGACGTTTCGCGGTGGCGGTCTCGATGGCGCGCGTGATCTTCTCGCCGACGACCGCGCCCATGCTGGCGCCGAGGAATCGGAAATCCATGACGGCGAGGACGTACGGGATGAAGTTGACGGCGGTGACGCCCGCGATTACGGCGTCGCGCAGTCCGGTCTTCTCATGGTTGGCGCGGAGCTTTTCCACGTAGGGGGAAACGCCCTCGAACTTGAGTGTGTCGACGGATTCGAGCCCGGAGGCGATCTCCTCGAAGCTGCCGAGATCGGTCAGAAGGTCGATGCGTTCGAGCGCGGTCAGCGGGTAATGGTAGCCGCATTTCGGGCAGACTTGCAGATTTTCCTCCCGGCTTGCGGTCGTGATCAGCTCGTTGCAGTTTTTGCATTTTTCCCAGATACCCTGCGGGATTTCCTTCCGTTTCGCCACCTCGCTGCGCTTCATAATGCTGTGATGGGCAATGACGCTGGCCGGGACTGCGGTGGTTGTCGGCAGGGGTTTGATTTTCTTGGTGAATGCTGCCATGGCGGCACCTTGTATGTTTGAGTTGGTTCGGAATGCTGTCAACGCCGGGCGGCCGAGACCGCGAAGACTTTGGCTGCGCCCGCGTCAAGCAGGACGGACGCCGCCGAGGCGAGCGTGGCGCCCGTCGTCAGAACATCGTCGACAATTAATATAGCACGCTTTTCGCATTTTGTCGAATCCGTCGGCGAAAAAGCGCCTGCCAAATTCGAAAATCTTTCCTTGCGGTTCAGACGCGCCTGCTGGCGGGTGCGCCTGACACGCCGCAGCGTGCGGACCACCGGGACGCCGAGTTCCGCCGAGATGCCCCGGCAGATCAGGTCGGCTTGGTTGAATCCGCGCTGAAGGAAGCGCGTCCAGTGAAGCGGGACGGGCACGACCATGTCCACGGGGCAGGGCAGTTCGCGTTTCAGCTTGTCCCCGAGCAGACGGCCCAGCGAACGCGCGAACTCCGGCCGGTCGCGGTATTTCAGCATCATGATCGCCAGTCGGGCGTTTCCCTCCATGTCGAACAGCGAAAAAGCCTGTTTCCACGGACGCGGCGGCTGGTGAAGGCATTTCGGGCACACGTCCAGAATGCCGTCCATCCGTCCGCCGCAGCCCGGACAGTATGGCGGCGCGATGAACGGCAGCGACTCGATGCAGTCTGTGCAGAACATCCCCGGCGAGCCGTCGAACGGCGGCTTCCCGCAGATCGGGCAGCGGAACGGCAGCGCCGCGGACAGGCATCGGGTCAGCAGGGAATCGAGGCGGGGCGTCATGGTCCGGCCTCAGCGTTTTTTCGAGTAGGTCCCGTCCGGGTTCTTGCGGACGCGGTGCAGGATTTCGAGGCTGATCATGGTGGAGATCACGGTCGATGGCGGGATGCCCGTGGCCTCGGAGATGGCGTCCACGTTTGCGGGTCCCCTCGCCAGAATGCCCATGATCGCCGTCTCGTCCCCGGAGAGCATGTCGTCCTCAGGGACGTCCGGCTCTTTCTGTGCGTCGCTGTCCTGTTCTTTTTCTTCCGCTGCGAACGGGTTCACCGGGGATTCCCGGAGCTGTGTCGGGCGGAATCCGGGCAGGAAATCGAATTCGTCGAGGATGTCGTCGAAATTCATCACGAGCCGGGCGCCCTGCTTGATGAGCGTGTTGCAGCCCGTGGCCGAGGGGTTGTCCGCCTCGCCCGGCACGGCGAACACGTGGCGGCCCTGTTCCAGCGCCTGCGCCGCAGTGATCAGCGATCCGCTGTTTACGCCCGCCTCGACCACCAGCGTCCCGCACGTCAGGCCGGCGATGATGCGATTCCGCATCGGGAACGTGTGGCGCGTGGGCGCGGTGGTCATGGGGAACTCGGAGATGACCGCGCCGCCGGTGCGGATGATGGCGCGGGCGAGGTCGAGATTTTCGACCGGATGCAGCTTGGCCAGACCGCCGCCCAGCACGGCCACGGTTTTGCCGCCCGCGTCGACTGTGGCCTGATGCACGATCGTGTCGATGCCGATCGCCAGGCCGCTGACCGTGGTCCAGCCGCCGTAGGCCGCGGCTTCCGACAGATGCCGGGCCATGCGCGCGCCGTAGTTCGAGGCGTTGCGCGTGCCGACGATGGAGATGGAGCGCACGGCCATTCCGTCGGGCAGGGCGCCGCGCATGTAGATGCAGAGCGGGGCGTCGCGGAGTTCGCGCAGGGTTTCGGGGTATTCGTCGTCGGTGCGGCACAGGATGGTCACACCGCCGTTTTTCGCGATCTCCAGCTCGCGGTCGAACTCGATGAATTCGCGCCAGCGGAGGATGCGTTCGGCGAGCTCGGCGCTGATCCCGCGGACGCGGGACAGGCTTGCGGCGTCCGCGTCGAAGATGGCCGACACGGAGCCGCAGAATTCGATCAGGGCATTGGCGCGCGAACCGCCGATGCCGTTCAGCATGTTCAGGATGATGCACCCGTCATGATCGTTCACAGACTGCCTCCCAGACGGCCTCGATGGCTTCGCGCGGGACGTCCGTGCGGACTTCGGCGCGGCCGATGGCCAGCGGCAGAACGATGCGCGGCACGCCGGAGACCGCTTTCTTGTCCGCGGCCATCGCGGCCAGAAGCGCGGACGGCGCGCAGCCGGAGACCGTCACGGGCAGCCGGTACTGGCGGAGCAGGGCGCAAATCTTTCCCTCGGAATCCGCGTCCAGCAGGCCGAGCCGGACCGAGAGCTTCGCGGCGGCGGCGATGCCGACAGCCACCGCTTCGCCGTGTTCCAGCCCGCGGTAGTCCTGCACCTTTTCGATCGCGTGTCCGAACGTGTGACCCAGGTTGAGCAGCATGCGTTCGCCGCGTTCCGTTTCGTCGCGGGACACGACGCCCGCTTTCAGCGCGCAGGATTTCGCCACGAGGCCCGCGAGGCGGGAGTGGTCGAGGAACAGCGAATCCCCTGCGGCGGCGAGCTCGTCGAACAGCGTCCGGTCGAACAGCACCGCGTGTTTGATGAGCTCGGCGAAGCCGTTCGCCAGTTCGCGGGAGGGGAGCGACATCAGGAACATGGTGTCCATGAGAACGGTTTTCGGCTGGTAGAACGTGCCGACGAGGTTTTTCCCCTCGGGCAGGTCCACACCGGTCTTGCCCCCGACGCCGGAGTCGATCATCGCCAGAAGCGAGGTCGGGACCTGCACGCAGCGGATGCCGCGCATGTAGATCGACGCCGCGAACGCGGCCATGTCGCCGACCACGCCGCCGCCCAGCCCGACCATCAGCGAACCGCGGTCGAGTCCGGCGCGTGCCGCATCCCGGCAGATTTCGCCGATCGTGACCAGGTGCTTGGAGGTCTCCCCGGCGGGAAAAACGGATTCCGCTACGGCGGAAGCCCCGGCGACCAGCAGAGTCCGGTGCACGAGTTCGCCGTACAGCGGGGATACGTTGGAATCGGAGACGATCAGGACCTTTACGCCCTTCACGAACGGCGCCAGGAGTCCGACGGACGCGCCCGACCGGAACAGTTTGTCCGATACGGTGATGCTGTAGGAGCGTTCGCCCAGGTTGACTTGCACGGTATCCATGTCAGACGGCGCTCCCGGCCGCGGCCAGCAGTTCGGCGTAGGTCGTACGTCCGTCGTACAGCGCCTTGCCGACGATTGCGCCTTCCAGGTTGGCGCAGTTCAGCGATACCAGGCCGCGGACGTCGTCGGGCGAGCTCACGCCGCCGGATGCGATGATATGGCAGTCCGGGAGCTGTTCGCAGAGGTTCCGCATGAACGGCATGTTCGGACCCTTCAGCGCGCCGTCCGTGGCGATGTCGGTGAAGATGAACCGCTCGATCCCGAACAGAAACAGGGTTTTGGCGAGCGACGCCGCTTCGATCGTGGATGTCTCGACCCACCCGCGCGTGGCCACTTTGCCGTCGCGCGCGTCGATTCCGGCCACCACCTTTTCCGGGCCGAACGCGTTGATGAAGTCCTCCGCGCTCTTCGGGTCGTCGCAGACCGCCGTCCCCAGGATCACCCGGGAAACGCCCAGGTCGAATGCCCGTTTCGCGTCGTCGACGGTGCGGATGCCGCCGCCGAGTTCGCACGGGATCGACACGCGGGCGCAGATCGACCGGATCGCGTCGGAATTGGTCATCGCGCCGGTCTTCGCTCCGTCGAGGTCGACCAGATGGATCAGCGGCGCTCCGGCCGCCTCCCACACCGCCGCCTGATCGGCCGGGGTGCTCTCGTAGACCGTTTCCTTCGCGTAGTCGCCCTGAAACAGGCGGACGCAGTTTCCGTGAAGCAGATCGATCGCGGGAAATAATTTCATGTTCATCAAACTCCTTTGCAGAGGGCCGAAAATCCGCGCAGGATCGCCAGCCCGTTTTCCTGGCTTTTCTCCGGATGGAACTGCGTCGCGGCCAGGTTGCCCCGCGACACGGCCGACGTGAACCCGCAAATGTAATCCGTACGCCCGGCGGTCACGGCGGCGTCATCCGGCACGACATAGAACGAATGGACGAAATAGAACCACGCGGGCTCTTGGAACGATGCGAAGCACGGATGCGCCGAGCTGAACGAAACCGTGTTCCAGCCCATGTGCGGCACTTTCTCCGTGTCGGAGACGAACTTCCGGCAGCAGCCCTTCAGGATCCCGAGGCCCGGCACCCCCGGCGCTTCCTCGCTGGATTCGAACAGCATCTGAAGCCCCAGGCAGATCCCGAGGAACGGTTTGTCTGCCGCCGTCCAGTCCCGCAGGAACGGGACGAATCCGGCACGGTCGAGGTTTTTCATCGCGTCGTGGAAATTTCCGACGCCCGGCAGCACCACGCCCGCAGCGTCCGCGGCTTCGGACGGGGTGCGCACGATGCGGGCTTCCGCGCCCGTATAGATCAGGGCGCGCTCCACGTTCCGGAGATTGCCCATGTCGTAGTCAATGATTGCGATCAACGCCATTCTCATTTATCCTTAAAATTAAAAACGGTGTCATAACAATATACCCCTTTTTCCGCGAAAAGTCAAGTTTTTTCGGAAAATCGCCGGAGAAACCGCCACATGACGGCAGGCCGTTTTTTCGCGAACATGCGGACGCCGCGGCGTCAAACCTTGACGACGTTATCCCGGAAACATCGAACCCCCGCGTCAAGTCAACCCGGGACGACGCTGTCCCGGAAACGTCGAAACACGGCGTCGGATGTCCTGTTTTGAACCGTTTCATGTGGTTTTTGACCGATTTTTTGAACAAACCCGTCAAAAAGTCCATCTTTTTTTGAATTTTTTTTGAATTTTCGCTTTCATTTTCTATTTTTCGCATTATCTTTACGGTAGGGTTTTTGCCATTCGGCAGGAACGTTCACATATCACCATATTGGAATTTGCTGTGAAAACGAGGCCGTGCTCCTAAAAAAGCGCGGTCCGAACCACCGCCGCTTTGCGGATTGAACGGGTAATATGAGCTGGAGTTTGGACAAATCGAGGCTTGCGGGACGCCGGGACGCATCATTTGCGGTCCGTCGGCGCCGCTGTCGCATTTGATACCGGACGCCGGGCGGGCAACCGCACCGGACCGGGTTCCTTTTCCTCATGTTTCCGCCTCGTCCCAGGGCGCGGATGTCTTTGCGTTTCCGCAGCTTCGCAGAAACGTTGTGGTTCATGTACGACGAACAGACAGTCGATCATGCCGGGCCGTCCGGCGGAACGCCTTCCGGGGCGTCCACGGAAGCCATGTCCCTGCGTGATCGGAAACGGGCCGTCCGGCGCGAGAAGATCGCGCTGCGCCGCGCCATGTCCGCGGAGCTTCGCTCACGGGCCGACGAGGCGATCAACCGGCGGCTCCTGGAAATCGTCCGGACGGAGAAGCCGTCCGGGCTCGTCGCGTATGTCAGCGACGGCACGGAACCCGATCTGGCGCCGGTCCTGCGCCATGCGCTTCAGGCAGGCATTCCGCTCTGCCTGCCGCGCTTCGAACAGGACGGTTCCTATTCCATTGTGACGGTGCGTTCCCTGGACTTTCCGGTGTCCCACTGGGGCATCCCGGAACCGTCCGCCGATGCTCCGGCAGCCTCTCCCGGGCTGCTTGCGGAAGCCCTGTGGCTGGTACCCGGCGTTGCATTCGATCCCGCCTGCCGCCGCCTTGGTCGCGGCAAGGGCGTGTATGATCGTCTGCTTGCCCGGGGAACCGGAAAAACCATCGGTATCTTTTATGAACTCCAGAGATGCGAAGAGCTTCCCCACGAGTCCACGGATCAGCCCGTCGGACGCGTCGTGACGGAAGACGGCGTCTTTGGCTGTACAAACAATGTCAGGAGTTAGTCATGTTTTCCAATGTCATCATCGCCGCCCTTGCATGGACGGATTATCTGGAAATGATCGGCGGCTGTATTATCGGCATCGCCATCGTGGAGATCATCGTCGCCATTCTTTCCAAAAACGGCAAGACCAGAGCCACCCGTGAAGTCGCGAAACTGAAGGAGGACGCCCAGCACGAGGCATCCCAGATCCTCCGCGAAGCGCGCGTCACCGCCAAAAGCGATGCCCTGAAGATCAAGGATGACGCCCTCAAGATCAAGGACGAAGTCGAAAACGAGATCAAGGAACGCCGCCGCGAGATCGCCCAGCAGGAAAAACGTCTTGCGCAGAAGGAGGAAAACCTCGACCGCAAGAACGATTCCCTGGATGCCAAGATCAAGAACGCCGAACGCAGGGAAACCGAACTCGTCCAGCAGCGCGAACGCCTCGCCGCCAAGGAAGAGGAGCTTAAAAACACCATCGACCGCCAGATCACCGAGCTCGAGCGCATCGCCGGACTCGACCGCGAAACCGCCCGCGGCATGATCCTCGACAAACTCAAAGGCGAGGTCGAAAACGAATCCGGCCTCCTCATCCGCAACATTGTCGAGGACGCCCGCCAGCGCGCCGAACGCGAATCCCAGCAGCTCCTCGCCTACGCCATCCAGCGCTACGCCGGCGACTGCACCTACGAACGCACTACCGCCACCATCCCGCTCCCCAATGACGAGATGAAGGGCCGCATCATCGGCCGCGAAGGCCGCAACATCCGCGCGCTCGAGGCCGCCACCGGCGTGAACATCCTCATCGACGATACCCCGGAAGCCGTCGTCATCAGCTGCTTCGACCCCGTCCGCAAGGAAGTCGCACGCCGCATGATGGAAAAGCTCATCGGCGACGGCCGCATCCATCCGACCCGCATCGAGGAGCTCGTGAAAAAGATGCGCAAGGAAGTCGACGAGGAGATTTTCAGCGCGGGCGAACAGGCCGTGCTCGACTGCGGACTTCAGGGCGTCCCGAAGCCGCTCATCACGCTCATCGGCACGCTCCAGTTCCGCTACAGCTTCTCCCAGAACGTGCTCAAGCACTGCATTGAGACCTCCGCGTTCATGGGCGCGATCGCCGCCGAACTCGGCCTCGACGAACAGCGCGCGCGCCGCATCGGCCTCTTCCACGACATCGGCAAGGCCGTCGACCACGAGATTGAGGGCACGCATGCTCAGATCGGCGCCGACCTGCTCCGCAAGTATGGCGAGAACAAGGACGTGGTCAATGCCGTTGCCGCCCACCACGGCGAGGTCGAGGCCACCAGCATCTACGCCATCCTCGCCAACGCCTGCGACGCCCTCAGCGCGTCGCGTCCCGGCGCACGCAGCGAGACCACCGAGCTCTACCTCAAGCGCCTCGAACAGCTCGAAGCCATCGCGAAGGACTTCCCCGGCGTGGACACCTGCTATGCGCTTCAGGCCGGTCGCGAGGTCCGCGTGGTCGTCGAGCCCGAAAAGATCAACGAGGCTCAGGCGCAGGTCATCGCCCGCGACATCTGCAACCGCATCGAAAAGGAAATGACGTACCCCGGTCAGATCAAGGTCACCATCATCCGCGAGACCCGCTCCGTGGAATACGCCAAGTGATGCTGTATGGACACTTTCGAACAGGCACGCGCTGATTTCGACCGTCATGTCGCGCATTTCCGCGGACCGGACGGCTCGCTCCCGTTCGCGCTCGAAGCCAAGTTCGGCACACCGGCGAAGTCTGCGAGATCACGGAGAAGATTGTGGCCGGAGATGCCCGGTTTTCGCCCCGCGAAACGCTTGTCTTCCGCCTTTGTGCGCTCTTCCACGACATTTCCCGGTTCGAACAGTACGACAAGTTCAAAACATTCCTCGACCGCCATTCGTTCGACCACGGCGACCGCAGCGCCGCCCTGATCGACGAACTCGGGCTTGTGCCTGACCTTCCCGCTGAGGACCGCGCCTGCATCGTCGACGCTGTCCGCGTGCACAACAAGTTCGCGATCCCGGCGGATTTCCCCGCCGGGCGTCTCGCCGCCGCGAAAATGGTCCGCGATGCCGACAAGCTCGCTATCCTCCGCCTCATCATCCGGTTCTTCAACGGCGACATCTCCGATCCGACCATCCGGCTCGACCTCGAGGACACGCCCGGCTGGACGCCCTCCATCCTCGAAACCGCGCTGAGCGGCAAATGCGTGGTCTACACCGACATGAAGAACATCAACGACTTCAAGCTCGGCCTTTTCGCGTGGGTCGGCGACCTCAATTATCCCGCGTCCGCCGCGCTCGCGCTGAACGAGGACCTTTTCGGCCGCCTCCGCGCCCTGCTTCCCGAATCTCCGGACATCGATCGTCTGCTCGATTTCGCCCGCATCCGCCTCGAAAAACTCCGCGGTAAGGAGGTTTGACCGATATGCCGCTGCTGACCGCTTCCCACCTCAAAAAGTTTTATCCCGTTACGCGCGGCTTCTTCGTAAACCCGGATTATGTCCGCGCGGTCGACGACGTCTCGTTCACGCTCGAACAGGGCGAAACGCTCGGGCTGGTCGGCGAATCCGGCTGCGGCAAATCCACGCTCGCGCGCCTCTTGCTCCGCCTCGAAGACCCCACCGAAGGCTCCATCAAGCTCGACGGCGTGGAAATGACCGAAGTGCGCGGCGAGGCCCTGCGGAAAATGCGCGGGAAGTTCCAGATGATCTTCCAGGACCCATACGGCTCACTGAACCCGCGTATGAGCATCTTTTCCATTCTGGAGGAGGCGTTGAAACTGCATACGGACCTCGACGCCGCCGGACGCGACAAGCGCATCCGCGAGCTCCTGAAGCTCGTCGGCCTCAACCCCGATTACGCCATGCGCCATCCGCACCAGTTCAGCGGCGGCCAGCGTCAGCGCATCGGCATCGCCCGCGCCCTGGCCGTGAATCCGTCGTTCATCATCGCCGACGAACCCGTCTCCGCGCTCGACGTCAGCGTGCAGGCGCAGATCGTGAATCTGCTGCAGGACATCCAGAAACAGACCGGCGTCGCGTTCCTCTTCATCGCGCACGACCTGGCCGTGGTGGAACACATCTGCCACCGCATCATGGTGATGTATCTCGGGCGCATCATGGAGATCGGACCGTCGACGGAGCTCTGCTCCAAGCCGCTCCATCCGTACTCCCTCGCGCTTCTCTCCAGCGTTCCGCAAATCGACCAGTCCAAACGCATGGACCGCATCATTCTGAAAGGCGATGTGCCGTCTCCGCTGAATCCGCCGTCCGGTTGCAGATTCCACACGCGCTGCCCCTTTGCGCAGCCGCGGTGCGCCACGGAAATTCCGCAGCTTCAGGAGGTCTCGCCGGGCCGTTTCTGTGCCTGCCATACCCCTGGCGTCTTTCGGAAACAGTCCGAAAAGTGACGGATTGCAGTTTTCTGAAGATCAGCGAATTGACGGAATGACGGATAAAAATGACGGAATGACGGTCAGCTCTGTTTTGTCCCTTTTTACCCTGCTTTTGTAATCATCTTTCTAATAGATGAAAGTTGGTTCGCTGTTTTGCGAAAATTAAACTCGTTATCTTCTGCTCTCTTTCGTCGGTTCGCCGCGTTGTGTTGTCCTGGAAAGTGTAAGAAAACAATCAAAATAATTGCTCGCTCTCTTACTTTTGTCTGAGGCTTGACGGGATTTCGTTCCAGCCTTTGCCGTATTTCAGGATCTCGGGATTTTCGGCAGGACCGCGGACGATGAGAACGCGGAGTCCGGGGAACAGTTTCATCCATCCTGCTACGGCGTCCGGTCCGGCGATGAAGATGGACGTGGAAATGGCGTCGCTGGCGATTCCCGGCGGGATTTCCTTCCCGGCGGGCACGATGACTGAGACGGAGTCCATGTCCTCCACGGGCAGTCCGGTGACGGGGTTGATGATGTGCGTGTACTGTTTGCCGTCGATGATCACGTAGCGTTCGTAGTTGCCGCTGGTGCTGATGGCGGCGTCGCCGACCGTGGTGCGCCCGAGAAGTTCGTCCTTGCTGAACGGATTCCGAATGCCCGCGGAATACTTGCCGCCGCCCGGTTTCTTCGGGAGGGCCAGGATGTTGCCGCCGATCTCGATCCAGCCGGTTTTCACGTCGAACGCCCGGACGGCGTCCGCGGCGCGGTCGAGCGCATAGCCTTTCGCGATGCCGCCGAGGTTGATGGACATGCCGGGGACCGTGAACTTCACGGTGTGCTTTTCGTCGTCGAATACGACCTTGTCGAGCCCGGTGAGGCGTTTCGCCTCCGCGATCTCCTCCGCCGAGGGGAGCGTTTCGCGTTCGCGGTGGAATCCCCACAGCTTCATGAGCGGGTCGATGGTCACGTCGAACAAGCCGCCGGATTCGCGGTAAAACGTTCTGGCGTGCCCGAGCACGTCCCACAGCAGGTCCGAGCAGGCGAAGGGTTCGTCCGCGGCGGACGCGTTGAGCTTGGCGAGCTCGCTTTCCGGGTCGAAGATGTTGCAGGTCTTTTCCACCTCGCGAATCGCCTCCTGCGCGGCTTCCAGCGACATGGTCACGGCCATTTTCTCCTTGTGGCTCAGGCTGACCGTGCCGAACGTGCTCATGGTGGAGAACATGATGGTCTCGGTGTGCATGCGTCGGGAATCCCGCAGCGAAACGTACAGCAGGCAGAGACCGACCACCGCGGCCAGTACGATGTTTCGCACGATCATGCGGCGGAACGGCGAATGGAGTTGTTCCTTCAGGTTCATCATGGCAGGTTACGCCCTCGGGTGGAATTTGTTGAAGACGCCGAGCAGACGGTTTTCGTCCACATGCGTGTAGATTTGCGTGGTGCTGATGTCCGCGTGCCCGAGCATTTCCTGGATCACGCGCAGGTCGGCGCCGTTTTCGAGCAGGTGGCTCGCGAACGAATGCCGGAGCGTGTGGGGATGGATGTTCTTGGCGATGCCCGCGATCCGTGCCGCGTCCTTCACGATCATCCAGATGCGTTCGCGGTCGAGCTTCTTTCCGTGGTTCGAGAGGAAAAGCTGCGGCGCGGCGCCGTCTTTCGCGAGCTCGGGACGCGCTTTCTCCAGGTAGCGCTGCAGCTGGCGGATCGCCGCTTCGCCCATCGGCACGATGCGTTCCTTCGAGCCCTTGCCGAGCACGCGGATGGTGCGTTCGTCGAACCGGACGGAGCCGAAGCGCAGGTTCACGCATTCGCTGACGCGGAGCCCGCAGGAATACAGCAGCTCCAGGATGCAGCGGTTGCGGATGACAAGCGGGTCCTGCGCCCGCACCGGATACGCGTTGAGCAGGGCGTCCACCTCGGCCACGTTCAGGAAATCGGGCAGGATGCGCCAGAACTTCGGCGAATCCATCACGTCCGTCACGTCTGCCGCGATCAGGCGTTCCCGGAAAAGATAGCGGTACAGGATTTTGATGGCCACGAGCCGCCGCGCGATGCTGACTGTTTCCAGGCCGCGTTCGTCCCGGCAGTATTCGAGGTAGTCCAGGATGGCGTCGCGCCCGGCGCCGTCGAACGATCCGATCCCCTGCGCGTTGAGCCAGTGGACGTAGTCTTCGAGGTCGGATGAGTAGGCGGAGACGGAATTCCGGCTGAGGCCGCGTTCGGCCGTCAGATAGCCGAAGAAATGTTGAAGGATTTTTTCCATGCTCAGCCTGAATCAAGACATAAAAAAACGCCATTTTGTACTGTGAAGATACAAAAATGGCGAGAGCGACGGGATTCGAACCCGCAACATCCACCGTGACAGGGTGGCACTCTAACCAGTTGAGCTACGCCCCCGCAATTTCTTGCATGACATTTAATATACACGCCCGAGTTGGAAAAAGCAAATCAAAACCGGAAAAAAATGCGAAAAAACATCCTTCGGTCGGGTTGTGTTTCGGAAAATGCCGGGAAGGACCGGGCATGATGCGCACGGTCCTGAGGAAGGGGGTGCGCCGCGGGGCGCGCCCTCTCACGCTTTCTGCCCGGCGGCCTGGTGGATATGGCGGTGGTATTCCTGCAGGCAGCTGACCTCGAATCGACCGAATTCGAGCTGGTCACGCAGACCGTCGACGGCGGCTTCCGCGCCCGCGATCGTGGTGGTGATCGGGATGCCCGCCGCGATCGACTTCGAACGCATCCGGATTTCGTCGACCATGGCTTCCGCGCCGTTTTCCGAGGTGTTGATGACCCACTGCACCTCGCCCTCGTGGATGAGGTCGAGCAGGTTCGGCCGCCCCTTCGAGATGCGGAACAGCGCGTTCACGCGGATGCCCTCGTTGCACAGCAGCGTGGAGGTGCCGAGCGTGGCGTACAGCTTGAACCCGAATTCGACCAACTTGCGGGCGATCTCCACGATGCGCGGCTTGTCCTGGTCCTTCACGGACAGGAACACGCTGCCCTGTTTTGGCAGACGCGACCCGGCGGCCAGCTGGCTTTTCAGGTAAGCGATGCCCCAGTCGGTATCGAGGCTCATCACCTCGCCCGTGGACTTCATCTCCGGGGTCAGCACGATGTCGACGCCCGGGAATTTCACGAACGGGAACACGGCCTCCTTCACGGCGGTGTACGGCAGGACGACTTCGCGCGTGAATCCGAGCTCGGCGAGTTTGCGCCCGGTCATGCACAGCGCGGCGAGACCGGCCAGATGCACGCGGATGGCTTTGCTGACGAACGGGATG
>Ga0265301_10005023_pt1 | contig 13136 bp, 13 predicted proteins | sample AusTroGonzalo_MG_2_FD_193488 | JGI IMG/M metagenome (GOLD analysis project Ga0265301, IMG submission 193488) | Bovine rumen microbial communities from tropical cattle in Woodstock, Queensland, Australia - Gonzalo_04 | ecosystem: Host-associated > Mammals > Digestive system > Stomach > Rumen ...
AAAAATATTTTATATGGGAAATGATTTAAGTGTAGTTGATTCTAAAATTGAAATTATAAATAATAAAATTTTCGTAACCTGTGAAGCCGAAACCAAAGTTTATACGGCAGGTGACAGTGTTCCTGATATAATAAAAGTTTATGTTTCAAGGTCAAGTATTGACGATTTAAAAACAAGATTTGTTTCAAAAAATGATCCGACATTATCTTCGGATAAAGTTCTTTACAAAGTTACAAAAACAGACCCTGCAACATCAACAGGTTATGATACCAATACCGACTTTATGGTTAAACAACAAATAGTTAGGATGTTCGGTTCAAATGTTGCCGTTCCTTTGGCAAATACTGTTTTAAAAAAGACCGGCATAGTTGATAATATTCGTTTAGGTTTTGTAAATCAGGATATGTTACAGGTTGATCCTAATAAACCTACAAGAATGGCGGATTTATTATACGGTATGAAATATTCTGCAGAAAAGAATTTAAACCGTTTGTTGCAGGTTGGATATTCCGTAACGTTCGATCAGGTTCAGGAAGAAATAGATTTAAAACATTCGTTGGAAATGTCGGTTAGGTTAAGCAATTCCATATTTTTAAGAGGCAGTTACGGCTTGCAGTCGAATAACCCTGATTACGAACCGGAAAACAAAATAATGTTGGAACAAAGAATAAGGTTTGGCGGGGGTAAAAAGAAAAAATAATGGTTGGCTTATATATTCATATTCCTTTTTGTAAAAGAAAATGTTTTTATTGTGACTTTATTTCTTTTGTCGAAACAGAACAAAATATGAAGTTGTATCTTGAAGCTTTATTAAAAGAAGCTTCTTTTTATTCCAAAGAAAAACTTTCCACAATTTATATCGGTGGCGGAACACCTTCGGTTTTAACGGTAGAACAACTAAAATATTTAATAACAAATATAAAAAAAATATTTGACATTTCACAACTTGAAGAATTTGCGATAGAATTAAACCCCGAATCTGCCGATGAAGAAAAATTGAAATTGTTGTTTGATCTTGGCGTATCAAGGTTAAGTTTCGGTTTACAGTCGGTATATGATAAACATCTTAAACAACTCGGCAGGTTGCATAATTTTAACAGGTTTTTGGAAGTTTATAACAATGCAAGAAAAACAGGTTTTAACAATATAAATATCGATTTAATGTATGGAATTGAAGGACAAACAATTCAGGATTGGATAAACACATTTGACGAAATAATAAAATTAAATTCCGAACATATTTCTTTGTATCCTTTAACTATAGAAGAAAATACCGTGTTTTATAAACAGAAAAAAAATGTTGATACCGATACTCAGCAAAAAATGTATGAAGTTGCATGTTCTGTTTTAAATAAAAACAATTTTATTCATTATGAAATTTCAAATTGGGCAAAAGATAACAAATTTTCAACACACAATCTGTTATATTGGAATAACAAAGAATATATAGGTTTAGGTGTAAGTGCATGTTCTTATTATAAAAGATACAGAACTAAAAATACGATTAATTTAAAAGATTATATTCAAAAAATAAATGAAGGTAAGAACTGTTTTATTGAAAAAGAATATATTGACGATGTTTTATATAAGCAGGAAACTATTATGTTAGGTTTAAGGTTGTCGGAAGGTGTTGATTTGAAATATTTTAACGACAAAAAAGAAATTTTAAATAAGTACTTAAATGAAAAATTACTTCAAATAAAAAACAATAAAGTTTCACTGACGGAAAAAGCTTTCTTTATTTCAAACCCTATAATTGCATACCTTATGTAATAAATTTTTAACAAATAAAAAATCGGGGTGACTGGATTTGAACCAGCGACCTCTCCCACCCGAAGGGAGCGCGCTAGCCAACTGCGCTACACCCCGACTTGCTTTCAGCATGTCGTTACTGTCATTTTTTTAATAAAATCGGGGCGACTGGATTTGAACCAGCGACCTCTCCCACCCCAAGGGAGTGCGCTAGCCACCTGCGCCACACCCCGATTTATTTCCATATTTTAACAAAAAATAAAATTTTTTCAAATATCTTAAATGTATAAAATTTTTTTGACTTGAATATTTTTATATATTGTGCTAAAATAAAAACATTGCAATTCTAAATTTTAATGAGGATTATTAATGTTAGGAATAGATTTAGGAACTCGTTTTACAAAAATTTGTAAAGTTGTTCAGGAAAAAAATTCCAATAGAGTTACTGTTGCAAGTGTAATGTCTATGACATATTCAGATAATTCGACAAACCAAAAAAACAGTATGGAAAGAATGTTAAAAAGTATGGGTGTCTCCGGCAAAGAACAGGCTTTCTGTACGGTTGAAGAAAAAGATATTGTTACCAGAGATATAAACTTACCTAAAGGAATAGATAAAGAAAATTTAGATAGTGCCGTTTTTCTTGCAGTAGAACAAAGTTTAACTGAAAATTTATCAAGGATGTTGTACTCCTACATAATTACAAGAGAAGTTTCCGATATTGAAAACAATATATTGTTTATGGCGGTTCCAAAAACTAAAGTTTTTCAAAGAATGAAAGATTTTGGAGGATTGAATTCCGTTAATATTGTAGGTGTTACATCGGAAATGGTGGCTATAGTTAATGCTTTTAATTTTTTTGCTCCGGAGTACAAAGAGACGGATACCGTGGTATTGGTTAATATAGGTAGTGTTAATACAAATGTTGTTATTTTGAATAAGAAAAAAATAATTTTTATAAAAGATGTTGCTTTCGGAGGAAATGATATAACAAAAGATATTGCAATGTTATATCAAATTCCGGAAAGATTAGCGGAAGAAATTAAAAGACGACCTGAATTATGGGCATCGTTCGGTTTAAATATAAGAAATGTTTTAAAAAGGACAGCTGCTTCTTTATTGGAAGTAATTTTTGAACTTATAGAATATTGTTTAACGAGACAAAGTATTCTTTCTGTTGATAAAATTGTTTTAACCGGTGGTGGTGCATGCCTTCAAGGTATTGATATTTTTATAAGAGATAATTTAGGTATGAATACGGAAAAATGGAATCCTTTTGATAATGAAAATATTGTTGGAATTGAAGATAAAAAATTAGGTTTTTTTATGCCGGTTGCTTTAGGTTTAGCTTTAGAGAAGGTGGAAGAAGAAAATGTATAGTATGAACCTTGCTGCCTCATTGTTTAAAAAAAGTAAAGCAAAATCCATTTTTATAAGGTTTTTGCAGGTTTTAAATATTATTTTTCAAGTTTTAATAATTTTCTTTTTGATATTGGCTTTATTTATGAGTAAATCTGCAAAAAAATATGAAACTGATAGTTATGTATTGAAAAAAACCGTGTTTGAACAAAGAAATAGTAAAAACATAGATGAAACATTAAGATTTTGGCAAGAACAAATTTTGAAGTTATCTGTTATAAAAGAACAAATAGAAAAATCATCCCGTTATGGAATTGTTATGAAGGAATTGGGTAATTATTTACCTAATGATGATTTGGTTCATGCTGTTGCGATGGAAGGTTCAAAATTAGAGCTTATTTTAAAAGTTAAGAAAAAGAATCTTATAAAAAAAGTTATTGATAAAGAAGGTAAAAAAATAGATGTTGAAATAAATTATGCGGATGTATTAAAAAAACAATTTCAAAATAGCGTATGTTTTAACAGTGGTAATATAAAGGTTGAATATGGTACTTATAATGAAAAGGAAGTTACTCCTAAGTCCGGTAAAATTTCGTTGAGAAATTTAAAATTATTTAATAATGAAATTAAAAATTTACCTCAAAATCCTGCAATTGCAATTCTTAAGGTGACTATGAATATAAATGAAAGGAAAAAAGATGAATAATAAAACTTTATTTTTTATTATAAATACAATCGTTTTTTTAGGATTATTGTTGTTCGTATATCGTTTTATTTATTTAAGTTCTTTAGTTGATTATAGAACTTCAAAACAAACATATTCTACTTTAAAAAGTGCCAATTTGGATTTAAGTGAATTTGATAATATGAAAAAAAATATTGAGGAGCAGCAACCTGTATTTCAAGAAACTTTTGAGAAATATAAAGATAGTTTTATTACAAATGACGAGCTTATTCATGATTACGAAAATAAAATCAATGATATTTTAAAAAATAATGAAGTGTTAAAATCTTCAAAGTCTGTTCAATATATATTAGACGATAACGAAATGAAAAACATATTATTAAACTTAAATTTTAATGTTCCTTATGATAATGTATATTTTGCTTTGTTTGATATTGAAAAATTTTCTATTATAAGTAAATTTTATATGACAAATAATTATGATGTTAAAATGGAGTGTAAACCTATATTACATGAAATTGAGTTAGATGAATTTTTTATGGGTAGAAGCGGATATATATCAACTGATAAAACTTTAAGCAATGAAGATTTTAAAAACTTATATAATAAATTAGATAAGTTAAGTCGTTTTAATATTCCTACCTGGAGAGATTTATTACCTGTTCCGAGGAACCCTTTTATATTAAATTTAACCCCGGAACAACTAAAAGCTCTTAAAAAACCTGCAAAACCAAAAGGATTACCTGCAAAAATAAAAGGTATTTATATAGAAGGTATTTTATTTGAAAAAAATGCTCCGGTATGTGTTATAGAGGGCAATTTGTATAGAACCGGTAGCTTTTATAAAGATGATGTTAAAATTATAAGAATTGTAAAAAATGGTATAGTAGTAAACTATAAAGGTTTTAATTATAAAATAAAAACAGATTATAAATAAAATCGGGGAGAATTTATGAAGAAATTTTTTGCCGTATTAATAAGTTGTTTTATGTTGCAGACGGGCGGTTTGTATGCTGTTGACGGGGTGGGGAATGATGATGAACAAAAACCACAGTTAATTTCCATTGATTTTCATGATACTTCTTTGTATTCGGTTTTGAATATTTTATCTTTAAAAACCGGTATGAAATTGATAACGGATACCAGTTTATATGGTAAAAAAATAATGCTTTCTTTAAAAGATGTTACTCCTGAGGAAGCATTAAATGCATTGCTTGATACATATAATCTTTATTATATCAGGCAGGCAAACACTAATATTTACATTATTAAAAGCAGGTCCGATGTCGCAAAAATTTCTGTTTCCAAAGTTGTTTTTTGTAATTACACTAATGCAACCACAATAGCTACTATTTTAAAAGAAAGTATATCCAAAGATGGAAAAATTGTTGCTGATCCAAGAACGAATTCTTTAGTTATAACCGATCTTGCCGATTCGATTGCTAAAATGGAAAATTTGATAAGAGCAATAGATGTTCCTACCCAGCAAGTTATGTTGGAAGCAAAAATTGTTGATGTTAATTTATCAAAAGGTGTTTCTTTAGGAACAAGGATTAATAATGTTTATAGAAAAGGACAAACAGTAAGTGTTGATGGTGCGGAAAAAACTTCTGAAACAGGTGAAGGAAGTTTTGAGCAAATTTTAAAACATAATTTTTTATATTCATCCGGATCTGGTGAGAATGGGCTTGGGTTAACTAATTCTTTTGCTCAAGCCGGAGTTGCTATATTATCAGGTGATTGGATAATAGATGCGGCAATAGAAGCCGGTATAAAAGATAGAAGTGCTAAAATTTTAACAAATCCTAAACTTCTTGTTTTGAATAATCAAGAAGCAACTATTGAAATTTTAGAAGAAGTTCCGTATGTTTCGGATAAACAAAAGGCAGATAACGGAACTCTAACAACTACAATTTCTTTTAAAGATGTAGGTATGAAAATGAGAGTTAGACCTCAAATAAATAGAGATGGAACGATTATTTTAACGGTTTCACCGGAACAAAGTTTTAGAACTGGAGAAACTTTTGACGAGACAGGTAATATTCCTGTTATTAACACAAGTAAAACAACAACGACACTTATGTTAAGAAGCGGTGAAACTGCCGCGATAGGTGGAATGATAAGAGAAACTGAAGATACTACAACAAATAAAGTTCCTTTATTGGGTGATATCCCCATATTAGGTTACTTATTTAAAGGTGTTAATAAACAAAAAACAAGATATGAACTTACAATATTTATAACAGCAAGAATTGTTAATAATTAGGGTTTTTTATGGATAATAAAATACAGGCAAAAGTTTTAATTGTTGAAGATGATAAAGTAGCTTTAATTAGTTTAAAGACTGCATTGGAAGCTTTTTTTGAAAAAGTAGATGCTGCCGAAACAGGGCAATTTGCTAAAGATTTATCGAAGAGTGAAAAATTTGATATTGCAATCATTGATTACAGATTACCTGATATTGATGGTGTTCATTTAATAAAAGAATTACAAGATTCCATTCCGGATTTAATGACATTAGTTGTTACGGCCTACTCTTCGGTTGAAACTGCAATAGAATCGATAAAAATGGGAGCTTTTGATTATGTTATAAAACCTTTAGATATTTCGGCTCTTGTACATACAATGCAAAACATGTTAGAAGACAGAAAACAGTTTTTGGCAGGTAAAGAATATTTGGAAAAAAATGTTGATGGTATTGAACAAAAATTTGATGATGAACAAATTCTTATTGGTAGTAAAATAGATACTTCTTTAAATCTTTTTGTTGAAAAGAAAAAAACATTCAATTTAAAAAATATTTTTAAATCGATAAAAAATTATTATTGGAGTTCTTATGAAAAGTAAGAAAATAAATTTATGTTTATTATCTGTTTTTATTTTCCCTTTAGTTTGTTTTGCTGCCGATAAAACAGTTTCTCCAAAATCCGATTCGTTTGATTCTAATTATTTTGAAGTCGGTGCAGTTGAACAAAAGGATTATTCGGATATGGATGTTGAAAGTATTATTGCAGATGCAAAAGATTTTTATTTTGATTTGAAATTAGAAGATGCCGAAGAAGCAACTGATAATGTTTTAGATTCCGATCCTAAAAATGTTACGGCTCTTGCCTTAAAAAATAAAATATCAAAAATTAGAGAAAAATATGTGTTGTTTTTGAGAGAATTGACAGATAGTTATCTTATAGAATTAAATTCTTGTGCCAAATTGGGTAATTTTTATGAAGGTTTTATGTATTATCAAAAAATAGAACAGTTGGTTCCTGAGGCTGTAGATAAATTGGCATATATAAAATTGTCGGAACAAAGGGATAAAGTTGCCGATAAAATAGACAATATTAATTCTAAACAGAGATTTTTGGATTCAGTTAATTATTTTAAGGATGGAGAATATACGAAAGCAAGTAAAATAGTTAATTCTTTATCAAAAAAAGATTCAAAGTTTAATAATTATGCTGCAATGGTTTCAATTTATACTTTAAAAGAAAGAAGTAAAAAAAGAGCAGCTTCAAATTATAAACAAGCTTTAAAATATGTTAAAGCCGAAAAATTTAACGATGCTTTAGATTCTGCACAAATGGCTTTTGGGCTTGTTCAAGATGATGTTAAAATAAAAATTTTAATAGAACAAATTTATTTAGAATTGGAAATGGATAACTAAATTTTATTTTAAAATGCTTCAGCAATTTCAAAGAACAAGTCTTTTATTTGGTCAATCCTTTATTAATAAATTATTAAAATCAAAAATTACTGTTGTGGGTATTGGTGCAGTAGGAAGTTTTGCTGTTGAAATACTTGCAAGATTCGGTGTCGGGAAATTTTTTCTTGTAGATTTTGATATTATTCAAGAAAGTAATATAAATAGACAATTGTTTGCTGTTCATTCCAACATAGGCAAAAGTAAAGTTGTTTTAGCAAAAGAAAGAGTTCTTGATATAAATCCCGGTTGTACGGTTAAAATATTTAATTTGTTTGCAAATACCGATACTTTTGATAGAATTTTTTCCGAAATTCCCGATATTGTAATAGATGCAATTGATTCTTATAGCCCTAAATTGAGATTAATAGAATATTGTTATAAAAGAAATATAAGAATAATTTCTTCTATGGGTGCTGCACTTAAAACAGACCCTTTTAGTATAAAATATTCTGATTTATTTGAAACACATCATTGTAAGTTGGCGGAAAGATTAAGAGGAGATTTAAGAAAGTTAGGAATATCGTCCGGAATACCTTGTGTCTTTTCTGAACAATCTCCTCAAACAAAAGTAGTTTTTGATGAAAATAATAAAAAAGTTTTGGGCAGTAGTCCTGCCATAACTTCAATTTTCGGTATTTTAATGGCAAATAAAGCAATAGAAATAATAACAGCTTAATTTTTCAAATTTGACTGTAAAATATAAAATTTGCTAAAATCAGTAATTATTGTTATTTAATTGGGGGAAATATATGTTTAAAAATCAATCTTTTTTTAAAATAGCAGTCTCTTTTGTTATAGGTATTCTTGTTTTTACGGGATGTTCTCAAAATCAGGAGAGCGGTTCGGAAAAAGGTGGTAGTAATAATGCCGATGTCGTTAAAATTTGGCATTGGATGACTGACAGACAAGATGCTTTTGAAAAACTTGCAAAACAATATTTTGACCAAACCGGTGTCAAAGTTGTTTTTGAAACTTATGCACCTACCGATGTTTATAAAAATAAAATAACCGCTGCAGCAAGCGGGAAATTACTCCCCGATATTTTTAATCCTTTTTCAGATAAAAGAGAATTGGCTTCTTATATAAATGCAGGTTATATTGCAGATTTAACCGATGCAATGAACGACGGTTGGAAAGATGTTTTCTTTGAAAAATCTCTGACACAAAATACTTTCCCCGAAAATAACGAATGGAATGTAAAACCAGGTATATACGGTGTTCCTCTTGATGTAAGTACTTTAATGATTTATTACAATAAAGACTTATTTGCAAAAGCCGGTTTAGACCCTGAAAATCCGCCTAAAACTTGGTCGGAATTTATTGAAGCCGGTAAAAAATTAAAAGAAGCGGGTATTCAGCCTTTTGTTTGCGGTTTCGGTGAAGCTTGGCTTATCGGTTCTTTTGCTTCTTCTTATCAATGGAGTTTGTTCGGCAAAGAAGGAATAATAGATACTATAAAAGGAAAAATTCCGTATACGGATAAAAGATGGTTAAGAATATTTAACTTGTTTAAAGAAATGAAAGATAATAAAATGTTTGCATCTGGTATAGTTACTATGGTTAATAAAGATGCCGAAAGAACATTTGCCATAGGTAAAGCTGCAATGGCATTAAACGGTTCGTGGGGTGTTAATGTATATAAATCAATGAATCCTTCTTTGAATTACGGAATAATGTATCCTCCGGAACTTCCTGATGCAAAATATCCTTTACTCGTTTTCGGCGGTGACGGTTCTTCTTTATTTGTTAATGAAATGTCTCCGAGAAGAGATAAAGCAATTGCTTTCTTAAAATGGTTTACTCAAAAAGAACAGCAGATATTTTTGGCAAAAGAAACTTTAAATATTCCTTCAAATAAAGAAGCTGCACAAGATTTACCTGAAATACTAAAGAAATTCTCGGAAAGTGTTAACAGAACATTTGATACTTTACCTGTTTTGGAAGCATGGCAGGTAACAAATTATATTAACTTAAATTTACAATCTGTAGTTATCGGTGAAAAAACACCTGAACAAGCTATAGCAGAAGTTCAGGGTGAAAAAGAAAGACAAATGAAAAAGTAGGTAACCTAAAATGATGAAGGCAACACCAAAAGAAAAAACTTTTAATATGTTGTTTATTCTTCCGGCATTAGTTTTGTTTTTGGTATTTAATTTATATCCTTTAGTAAGAACATTTCAATTAAGTTTTTATCAGTGGAATGGTATTGATAAAGATATGATTTTTGTCGGTTTTGCACAGTATAAACATATAATATTCAATAATCCTGCTTATTGGAAGTCAATGTTAAATGCAGCATATATAACTTTATTGTGTTTAACTTTACAAAACGGATTGGCTTTACTTTTGGCTTTACTTGTGAACAGACAGATAAGAGGTGAAAACATTTATAGAGTTATTTTCTTTTTGCCTCCTGTCCTTTCCGGTATAGTAGTAGGTTTAATTTGGAAATTTATATATGACGGTAATTTCGGTATATTGAATAATTGGCTTACTTCTTTAGGCTTTAGTTCTTTTAGCGATTTTGCTTGGCTTTCCGAAATAAAAACGGCATTATCTTCGGTTGCTGTAGTTCACATGTGGAAAGGTTTCGGTTATGGCTTTATAATTCTTTTGGCAGGTTTACAAACGATTCCTACAGAATTATACGAAGCGGCAGAAGTTGATGGTGCAGATAAATGGCAACAATTTAAAAATATAACTGTTCCTTCTTTAATTCCTGTGTTTACTATGGTTTCAATTTTAACAATTTTAGGTGCAATGCAAATATTTGACTTGATTTACTCTATGACACAAGGTGGTCCTGCAGGGCATACGGATGTTCCTATAACAAAAATTTATCAGTATATGAATAGCGGAGAATTCGGTTATTCGACAGCTATGGCTGTAATATTCGGATTAGTTTTATTAATAGCTTCTCTGTTACAATTTTTTGCAAGCAAAAAATTTAACAAATAAAAAAACCGGAAGCAATTTTTAATGTATAAAATAAATTGAAAAGCATTAAGTTATAATATTTGCTAAAAGGTAATCAAAATGAATTTTTTTAAATTAAAAAAGAATATTTTAAATTCAATAACTCATATAATATTAATAACGGTTTCTTTAACTTGTTTATTCCCTGTATTTTGGATGATATCTTCATCGTTAAAAAAACAGAGCGAAATTTTTACGGATATGTCTTTACTTCCTCAAAGTTGGCAGTGGTTAAATTACAAAGATGCTTTTTTAACTGCAGATTTCGGAATGTATTTTTTTAACAGTGTTATTTACACCGTAGTGGGTGTAGCTGCAATAGTTCTTATAACATCTATGGCAGCTTATGGTTTTGCAAGGCTTGATTTTTGGGGCAAAAATATTCTTTTTTATCTTTTAATTTCAACATTGTTAATTCCTATTCCTGGGGCATTTGTTCCTTTATATCTTTTACTCAAAAGCCTTCATTTATTGGATACAAGAACAGGTTTATTGTTATGTTATATAAGTGGGGGTATTGCTTTCGGTTTATTTCTATTGAAATCTTTCTTTCAAGACTTACCTAAGGAGGTAGAAGAAGCTGCTTTAATAGATGGATGTTCAAGGTTTGGTATTTATTGGAGAATAGCACTTCCTTTGGCAAAACCTGCAATAGCAACACTTGTTATAATACAATGTTTAACTATATGGAACGAATTTTTACTTGCATTAGTTGTTTTACAAGACACTTCAAAAATGCCTATCCAAAGAGGTTTAATGGTTTTCCAAGGAACACACATGACAGACTACCCTTTACTTATGGCCGGGTTAACCATTGCAACCGTTCCTATTGTAATAATATATTTGTTTATGCAAAAACACATTGTTAAAGGTATTTCAGCTGGTGCCGTTAAAGGTTAAAAAAGATAGTTTATTATTTATTTCATAAAAATTTTAGAGTTGTAAAACTATTTTGTTATTAATTATTATTGACTAAAAAAGATAAAATTTATATACTGAATATTGTTTATTTGGTGGGGTTATAGCTCAGCTGGGAGAGCGCTTGCATGGCATGCAAGAGGTCAGGGGTTCAATCCCCCTTAGCTCCACTTTACCTTTTTTATTATATATAAAAACTTTTTTGATTAATTGAATTTTTTATTTACGATTGCTTTTATGTGATATTTTTTGATAAATAAAAAATGTTGTGAAATTTGAACGGAGATAAGTTAATGAAAATTTTGTTTGTTAATGGAAGTTGCAATAAAAACGGATGTACTTTTAGAGCATTAAAAGAAATTGAAAAAGTTTTAAATAAAGAAAATATAGAAACAGAAATTATTCAGTTAGGTTCAAATGCCGTTAAAGATTGTATAGGTTGTTATGGTTGTGCAAAAAATGGAAATAAATGTATCTTTAATGATGATATTGTAAATGAAATTATAGAAAAAGCAAAAACTTCAGATGGCTTTATTTTCGGTTCGCCTGTTTATTATGCACATCCTTCAGGAAGGTTATTATCTGTAATGGATAGAGTTTTTTATGCCGGTGGTAAATTTTTGGCATACAAACCTGCTGCAGCTGTGGTGTCGGCAAGAAGAGCAGGAACAACTGCTGCTATTGATGTGATAAATAAATATTTTACAATAAATAAAATGCCGATAGTTTCTTCTAATTATTGGAATATGGTTCATGGTTCAAAAGCCGAAGATGTTGAAAAAGATTTGGAAGGCCTTCATACAATGCGAATAATAGGTAAAAATATGGTGTGGATGTTAAATTCGTTAAAACAAATAAAACACCCTGAACCGGAAGAAAAAATAAAAACAAATTTTATAAGGTGAAAATTTTTGATATTATATTAACTATAAAATAAATGATAACAAAGGAGAAAAATAAAATGAAAAAATGGTTAATGTATATTTTATTGTGTATGTCTATATTTTTTGTGATAGGTTGTTCAAGTAATGAAACGGAAACATATGAAGATGATACATATGAAGCTGACTTGGAAGATGATGGTATGGATATAGAAGAAGATTTTGAAGAAGAAGGAGAAAATGAGGAAGTAGAAAAAACGGCTGAAGAAGTAGCTGCAGATGCGGTAGCGGAAGCTGCAGCAGAGGCAGAGGAAGCGACGGAAGAAGCAGAAGAAGCGGAACAAGAAACAGAACAAGAAGAACAAGAAGAAGAACAAGAAGAAACACAAGAAAATCAATAAAAACTGTTTGCTGATTTATTGTTTAAATTTTGTATTTGATTGTTAAAAAATATAAAATATTTTTGTGGAGTTTGAATGAATAAGTTTGTGGTATTTGGTTTATTATTTTGTTTTGCTACACTTTTTTATAGTGATGTTTTTGCACAAAAATGCTCAGACTTAAGTATGGAAGAATTGGCAACTAAACTAGGTAACCATAGTTTGTTGGTTTATAAAGACGGGAATATTTCTTTTCAAGATGAACATGGAATAAAACCGTTACTTATTCAAATAGAAAAAAAAGGTCTTAAAAAAGCGATAGTTGTTGATAAAGTCATAGGTAAAGCTGCAGCTCTTCTTATGGTGTATGGTAAAGTAAAACAAGTTCATACAAACATTATTGCCAAAGATGCAATAGCTGTATTTGAAAAATATAAAATTAAATTTTCTTATAACCAAGAAGTCGAATATATTCAAAATGCTAA
>Ga0265301_10005024_pt1 | contig 13133 bp, 13 predicted proteins | sample AusTroGonzalo_MG_2_FD_193488 | JGI IMG/M metagenome (GOLD analysis project Ga0265301, IMG submission 193488) | Bovine rumen microbial communities from tropical cattle in Woodstock, Queensland, Australia - Gonzalo_04 | ecosystem: Host-associated > Mammals > Digestive system > Stomach > Rumen ...
GCAAACATGCGCCCGAGCCATTCGGCGGAGGGATCGAGTTCAGACGGCGGCATGGCGGAATATCCTTTCGAAATTGGCGCGGACGGCGGCGGCGAGTTCGGACGGCGGCAGCAGGTGCATGGCGGCAGCCTCGGTCACGATCTGGCCGAACAGCTCCGGAGACTCGTCCGTTTCCAGCAGGATGCGGTCGAGCGGGACCTCGGCGAACCAGTCCATGTTTCCGGCGTCCCGGAGCAGACCCGCGCCGAACGACAGCACGCAGCCCGCGTCCAGCAGGTCGAACGCCTTGCGCTTCGTGCCGCGGAATCCGTGGACCACCCACGCGGGAACGCCTCCGCCCCGTTCGGATTTGAGGCGCAGGAATTCGGGAAAACACCGGACGCAATGAACGATCAGCGGTTTGTTCCGTTTTTCCGCCTCCGCGATCTGCGCGGCAAAGACCTTCATCTGAAGCGGGAGCGGCGGTTCCGCCGTGCGGTCGAGGCCGCATTCGCCGACAGCCAGACAATGAGGAGAATCGAACAGTGGTTCGTACGCGGCAAGCTCGTATTTTCCCGCGTCCCACGGATGAATCCCGGCGGAAAAGAAAGCGTCCTCCGGCAAAGCGGTGTCAGGTTCGCGGACGTTCCACAGGCGGAAGATTTTCTCATCCGGCGGAATCGGCCCCGCACTACGGCCTGCGCGGTGCGCGTGAGCGTCTGGAACCGGGAGTCCGTCCAGCGGAGTCCCGTTCATTTGCCACCGTTGCGGACGAAGAGCGAGGTGAACGAGCAGTCGCAGTCGGCATGGCACGGCAGGGTCGTCAGCGTGCCGTCGGTCGTTGTTCCGTCATGTGGGTTCCGGAACGGCATGAGTTTGAAATCGGGCCTGGCCTGAAGGAAGCGCTTCACCACGCCCATGTTCTCGGCATCGAAAACGGAGCACGTGGCGTAGACGAGCCTGCCGCCGGGACGAACGGCGTTCGCCGCCTTGTCCATGAGCGCAAACTGCGTCCTCACGAGATTCGCGATCTCCTCCTTCTTGAAAATCCAGCGCATTTCGGGGTTCCGGCGCCAGCGGCCCGAGGCGGAACACGGCGCGTCAACAAGCACGCCGTCGTATGATCCCAGCGAACCGCCGAGCGGCGTGGTGACTTCGATGTTGCGGAAATGGGCCGCGGCGGCGCGTCTTTTCAGCTCCTCCACGGCATCCTGCCGGATGTCCGAGGCGAAAATCCGCACCTTTTTGCCGCCTTCCGCGGCAAGCTGGAGCGTTTTGCCGCCCGCTCCGCAGCAGCAGTCCCACCATTTTTCCTTCGGGCGGGGCTCGGCGGGCCACACGATGCACTGAGACGAATAATCCTGCACCTCGCAGTTCCCGCCCAGGCCTTTCAGCTGGTCGAGATGCACGTTCGGAGTTTTCACGCGGACGGCATCGACAAGTCGCTCCGAGCCGCGTTCCGCCTGAATCCCCTGTGAAGCGAGACGGCGGATCAGTTCGGTCGCCGTGATATTCTGGGCGCGGAGCCACATGGACGGACGCGAGGCGAGGCCGTCAAGCCACGCCTGCCGGGTCGATTCCGGCACCTCGGCGGGCATCCATTCCGGCACCAGGTCGTAAGGTTCCAGGTCCAGATCGGTGTTGGTCACGGTCCGGATGCGCTCGAACGGGTCGTTCATCGCGGCCAGTGCTTCGGGCGCCACACTGGACCAGAACGGGAAAACGAGGCACGACGGCTCGTCTGCGGCAAGCGCGGCGGCAATCGCGTCTCCGGGGATATTTTCCCGGTCGATGTCGAACAGTTTTTCGAGGCAGCCTTTCCAGCGGAAGAACGCGAAAACGCAGCTCGTGATGGCGTGCCGGTCGCGCGAACCGTATTTGTGATTGGCACGGTAGTACTCGGCCAGGAATTTGTCCGCGGGCGTACCCTTTTCCTCAAGGTCCTGCCAGGCGAGACGAATCGCCTCCACGCAGGCCAATGCGAGTGTCTTCAGCTTGTTTCCGGCCAATCCTTCCAGCATGGCGACGCCTCCTCTTTCACGCGGTCAGTTTCAGTTTTCTTCCTTCGGGAAGAGGATCACGGCGGCATGGGCTTCGATCGCCTGACAGTGTCCGACAGAGTCGAGCCCTTCGGCGGTCTTCGCCTTGATGGAGACGCGGTCCGCGCCGATGCCGAGGATCGCGGCGAGCGCCTCCCGCATTTGCGGGACGTAAGGAGCCAGCTTCGGCTTCTGCGCGATGATGGTGATGTCGGCGTTGCCGATCCGCCATCCCTGAAACTCCGGCAGCGCGAGCGTCTTCCGAAGCAGAGATTCGCCGGACGCACCCAGATACTGCGGATCGTCGTCCGGATAGTGCTGCCCGATGTCGCCGAGCGCCAGCGCCCCGAACATGGCATCGATCAGAGCGTGAACAGGGACGTCGGCGTCGCTGTGGCCGTCGAGTCCGGTCTCGTTCGGGATATGGCAGGTGCAGAGCATCAAATCACGTTCCGGCGCCATGCGGTGGACGTCGTAGCCGATTCCGATTCGCATATCTTTCATGGACCGTGTCTCCGTTGCTTGTTGCGGGAAATGGGAAAAAAGTCAGATCATTCCTGATACCGGGCGCGGCTGCTGTAGTTCTGGGCGGATCCCAGCACCCAGCTCTGAAGTCCGGTGGAAACGAGCCCCTGCTTGAGGGACTTCAGCTCGCCGGCGAGCTCTTCCTTTCGTTCCGCGACCTCGTCCGCCGTGGCAGGCGTATGGGCGGTCACGAAAACGAAGACGGGGTAAACATAATCCTTGTCCGGGGAGGAAAGCTTTCCGACGTCGGTGGTAAGGATCTCCTTCACGGCGGGCACGTTCGGATTGTTGATGATATCGAAGCGCGTCTTCGTGGTTTCGGCATGCCAGACGCCGTTCAGGGACTTCACGAGCTCCTCGATTTCGGCGGGCGCGTCCTTCAGCTCCAGAGCCTTCAGACCGAGCTGGGCCGCGGCTTCTTCGGCCAGAGCGCGCTTCTTCTGGTTGACGACCATCTTCTGCGCCTTGTCCTTCACGTCCTCAAACGGCTGAAGCACGGACGGACGACGGGCGGTCATCAGGAACATGGAAACGCCTTTTTCACTGTTCACGGGATTGGTGTAGGAACCGACATTCTTCAGGATCGTGACGGAATGGATAAGTTCGTGGTCGATATGAAGCTCGTCGTCATCCTCGGTCTGGGCGGTGATGTTCTTCACTTCGGTGATCTTCAGCCCGGCCTTTTCCGCTTCCTCGCGGAAACGCTTCTCCGGGTCGATCTGATTGTCTTCCTCCTTGTCGGCCTTGAGGGCGGCGCGGAACGCTTTGTTGAAGGCGCGCATCTGCGCTTCCGCCTCGTCGCGGTCTATCGTGACCTCAAGCTCCTTACGGATGTCTTCCTTCGCCTCGTCGAACGTCATTTCCGTGCCGTCTTCCTTGACGTAGACAGCCTTTCTGAGCTCGTAGTAATCCTTCAGCTGTTCCTCGGGCACGTCGGTCTTTTTCTCCGTGAACGCGGCGAACGTGAGCAGGCCGTCGGATTCCGGCTCGCTCATGAAGAGCGACGGATTGGCCGTGTAGAAATCCTTCACGTCGGCTTCCTCGAACTTCACCTGATCCTCGAACGAATCGGGATCGAAGGTGATCATGTGATACGTGATCTTCTGGAGCATCAGCTCCATGTTTGTTTTCGCCTCGGATTCGGGCAGGATCACGTTGGCGGCCATGATCTCCGGGATTCCTTCGAAGAAGGTGAAGGAGAACTCCAGGAAATCAATGTATCTGGTGTAATTGCTGAGGTAGCTGAGCATGAAACGCGTGGCGCCCGGCACTTTCTTCATGCGGATCATGGTGCGGACAGCGTCCTCCAGGTCGGCGAAACCGAGATTCGCGGGCGCGAGACGCATATTCTTGTATTCGGTGTAAAGCTGGTTCGAGAATTTGCCGTCCTGCCGGAACGCCGGCATGGTCTGGATCACGTCCCGCACTTCCTTGTTGCTCGCCTGGATATTCAGCACGTCGGCGGCCTTCGCCAGAGCTGCGAACGCGAACGAATAATCCTCGTCCGGCGACTGTACGCGCTGCGGAGACTGTCCGTACAGGGCGGCGCAGAAAATGCTGACGACCTGGCGGGCATTGCCCACCTCGTTGATGGAAATGCCGTGGTCGAGCACAGCGCCGTATTTCGAGCTCGTATTGACGCTGCTCGGGCCGCTTAAAAGCTCAAACAGACTGGTCGATCCCACGTAGAGAACGAACGAGACGATGATAAGGGTGGTAAAAATGGCAAAAGTGATCTTCCCGTGCTTCACGAGCACGTTATTCATTTTCTGAATGATCATGGGGTATCCGATCTCCGTTGGTACATGGGTTGTTTCCGATGAAAATACAAAACAATAATTTAATGCCAAATCGTGAAATGTCAAGGCCACTCCCTGCAAAAGTAGGTGAAATGTTCCGTGCCCCGGCTTTTTCTTCCGGCGAAAGAGGCATCTTTCCTTTTTTCGCTTGATTTTTCAGTATTGCCATAGTATAATATACTGTGTAGTTTTTTTGAAAATCATTCCGGAGTGACCCGTCATGTTCAAAGCCTTCCTTTCGTTCTGCATTCTTTTCTCCGCTGCGATCCTTCTCGCCGTTCAGCCTGTCCCGCTCACGCTGCAGGAAAAGTTCGACAAAATCGCCGAGCAGGAAACGTTCGGCGAAAAGGATGTGACCGCTCTCCGTGCCGTCATGGCCGCCGAAAAAGAATCCGGGGAAAAGGTCAACTGCACGTTCTGCCCCGACACCCTCACATGGTATCTCGCCACGAACGGCTTCATCCCCGAAGCGACCTGGCTTCTGGATCACAACGCCGATTTCGGCATCAAGGACAAGGACGGCATGACGCTTCTCCATGCCGTCTGCCGGGCGGGAGAACAGGAATTCGCCGAACTTCTGATCAAGCGCGGCGCGGAAATCAACCTCCCGGACAATGACGGCCGTACCGCCATCCACTACGCGGTCATGAGCGGGAATTCGAAGCTGGTGGAATCGTTGCTTAACCTCGGCAGCGATCCGAACAAACTTACGAAAAAAAAGGAAACCCCGCTCCATTTCGCTGCGAAGTATTCCGGAATTGAGGAAGTCCAGTTCCTCATCGAACACGGCGCCAGCATCAAGGCGATCAACTGGAAGCTCATCGAAAACCTCAAGGAACAGCGCCGCCGTCAGGACATGCTCTATGTCGAAAACGACGAAGATCACATTATCGCTCTGAAATCCGCCCTCGGACTGAAGACGCCGGAAGCAATCGGACGCGACGAGGAGGATGACGAGGACGACGAGGAGGATGAGGAGGAAGAGCCCCCCGAAGAGGAAGAGGAAAAGCCAGACATTCTCCACATGGACTATCTCCCGTTCGAATACCTCCCGCGCGACACCGTTGACGCCGCCACCGAAAAAGGTCTGACCGCCCTCCATTATGCCGCGGAAAAGGGCGACCTGGAGGTCGTGAAGTTCCTTGTCGAACATGGCGCGGACATCAAGGCGGAGGACCTCGTACTCAGCAGGTCCGTGATCCATTTCGCCGCCGAGAACGGCCATCTTGATTGCATCAAGTATCTCACGGAAAAAGGCGCGAACCTGCTGGACAGGGACAGCTTCGGCGCCACTGCCATGCACTATGCGGCCAGAAGCAACAAGCTGGAAGTCATCAAATTCCTGGTCGACAGAAAAATCGACTACAGGGCAAAGGACGCCCGCGGCTGGAGCGCCATGCACTATGCGGCCGAGGGCGGCAGCATCGACGTCGTCAGATACCTCCTCGCCAAAGGACTCAACATCAACGAACTGAACGAGGACGGCCGCACTCCCCTCTTCTTCGCAAGAAATCATCACGATCTCCGCGTGTTCATGATTTCCAAAGGCGCACGGTAAAACGTCTTTCCGTCCGGAATGCGTTTTCCGTGGCGGAACCGCTCCGGCGGCCTAAGGGATGATTTCGGCGGATGGGCCCGGCGCATCCCGGACACCGCGCAAACCGCCGTGAAGCAATGCTCTGCCGGGGGCCCGTCCAGCGTCCTTTTTTTCGCACAAAAAATGAACCGGGGCTTGCGAAAAAGCCCAATCCGTGATACAGTATTTATCCCATCTTCACCCACTCCAGGCGCCTCTCTTCCCGCATCCGCCTGAACAGATTGAAAGGATCATACCATGTCTTTTGAAAACGGAAGCGTCTCCCTGATGATCTGCCATCTCCGCAACCCCATGCCGGAGAATTACCTGGAACTCTTCGCAAAGCATTCCGCCGGCAAGCTCGACGACGTGAAGGACGAGCCCGTGCTCGGCTGGGTCAGCGGCCGTCATCTGCTCGAAAGCAGGATCGACGAAGACACTTCCAAATGCGGCGGCTTCCCCTACATGAACCTGCGGAAGACCGAACGCAAGGTGCCCGCCCAGCTCCTGAACGCCGTCTGCCGCCGCGACGAACTGGCCTACATGCAGGCGCACGACTGCGTTTTCGTGCCGCGCAAGGAAAAACGCGCGATCAAGGAAGAGGCCATCGAGGCCCTGATGCCGAAGATGGTGCCCACGATCTCCGCCGTGCCGTTCGTGGTCGATACCGCCGCGAACGTACTGTATTTCGGCGCGTCCTCCCTCTCGAAGTTCGACGTCTTCGTGCAGGAGTTCACCCGCGCGCTCGGCATGGACGCCGAACCCGTACCGCTCTCGGTCGACGAGCTCATGGCGACTCTGCTGAAGAAGAACGAAACCGACCTGCCGCCGCTCACGCTCACGAATCTGGCGAACGGCATGGACGAGCCCCAGCCCGGGCGCGATTTCCTGACCTGGCTCTGGTACGAAGCCGAAGTCAACGGCGGCAAATGCTCCGCCGGCGAATTCGGCGATTTCGTCGCCGCCATCGAAGGGCCCCTCACGCTCGCCTATTCTCCGGGCAAAACCAAGGACCCCGACCTCGCCGGTTCCGGCGAAAGCGTCGTGAAGCGCGGCAACCCGATGGCCTCCGGCGAGGCGAAAGCCGCCCTCTCCAGCGGCAAAAAGCTCCGCAAGGCCCGCGTGATCTTCGCCCGCGAAGGCGCCAACGCCGAAGTCGACAAATGGGCGTTCACCTTCGACGCCGACGCGTTCACCTTCGGCTCGGTCAAGCTCCCGGAAGGCGAGGAAATGGAGCGCGAGGCCGCGTTCGAGGAACGCGTCGCCAACCTGAACATCCTCCGAACTGTCTTCGGCGCATATTTCAAAAAATTCGCTGCGGCCGTCATGAACGGCAAAAACATCGTCACCGAAAAGGCGATGCGCCAGTGGGTCGCCGACCGCGAATCCCTCTAAGCCGAGGACAGGAGCTCCCATGAACCATCCGCGGGGCAGAAAACCAGACGGGGCGGCCGGATTCGACCGCATCACGCCCGAATTCTTTCTGCCCGCGCTGGAGGACGCCCTCGCCTGCCGTCTGACCGGACTCGCCTCCGCCCTGCCCAGCTACATCAACCGCGTGTACGAGATCGAGGCCGTCACGGGCGAACGCCTCGTGGTCAAGTTCTACCGCCCCGGACGCTGGACGCGCGAAGCGATCCTGGAGGAACACGAATTTCTGTGGGACTGCGACGGCGAGGAGATACCCGTCGTGCCGCCATACGAGCTCGAAAACGGCTCCACGCTCGGCGAGCTCGACGGCGTCTGCTTCGCCATTTTCCCGCGCATGAGAGGCCGCGAGGTCGAGCTCGAACAGGACGAGACGCTGTCCCGCGTCGGCGCCCTGCTCGGACGCATTCACGCCTGCGGCGAACGCCGCGACGCACCGCACCGCCTCCGCATGACGCCCGCCTCGTTCGCGGAAGCCGCCATGCACCGCATCTTCGACCGCAGCCTGGTCGATCCGTCGTGCGAACCGGAGCTGATCGCCCTCTGCGACGCCATCCTCGACCTCGCGGAGGCCGTCTACCCGCCCGATGACGCCATGATCCGCATTCACGGCGACTTCCACCGCGCCAACGTGCTCGACCGCCCCGGCGTCGGCCTCATGGCCATCGACTTCGACGACATGGTCGCCGGGCCGCCCGTGCAGGACCTCTGGCTCCTGCTCCCCGGCACGCCCGCCGAATCGCGCCGCGAGCTCGACGTGATCCTGGCCGCCTACGAAGTCTTCCGTCCGTTCGACCGCGCCTCGCTCCGCCTCATCGAACCGCTTCGCGCCATGCGCATGATGCACTTTCTCTCGTGGTGCGCCGTGCAGGCGGACGACGCCGGATTCCGAGCCCAGTACCCGGACTGGGGCTCCCGCGAGTTCTGGCGCCGCGAAGTCGCCGATTTCCGTATTCAACTCGAAAACATCCAGCGTGCGCTGGAGGGAAAGGACCATGTATGGGAGCTTTGATCACCACCTCGCAGAAACGCGCCCGGAAAAAACGCGTCTTCCTCGCGTTCCTCCTCGGCGTCGTCGCCGGAGCCGCCGCCATGTTCTGCGCCGGATTCCTTTACCTCCGGCACAACCTCATCATCTCCTACGACTTCCCCGGCCTCACCGCCGACGATTTCGACGACGCGTTCGAAAACGCCATGCCCGCCGAAACCGGCTGGCTCGCCTCGCGCGAAGCCTGCGCCTTGCCCCTGCCGACCGGCGGACGCGCCAGACACAACTGGAAACTCTGCCACCGCGAGTACGCGCGCGGCCTGATGGACGACCCCGATCACGGCCTCATCCTCCCCGCCATCCTGCCCTGCACGGTCACGATCACAGACGACCCGCGCGACGGTCACGCCATCCTCTCGCGCCTGAATACCGCGCTCCTCGGCGTCCTCTACGGCGGCAATGCGCGCACCATCCTGCGGTCGCAGGTCGCACCCGAACAGGAAGCGCTGTTCCACATGCTCGCCGACGCCATCCGCAAAGAGAAAGCTCAACCAAAGGAATCCACGCCATGACTTCCGTTCCGATAACGCCCGACGCCGACACGCCTGAAACCGCCGACGTCATCCACAACGGCAACCCGTATTTCGACGGCAAGCCCGCCGCGATCGTCCGCGATTACCCCACCCAGCTCCACGCCATCGGCCCCGACGGCCGACTCCGCCTCGGTGCGGCTTTCGACCTGATGCAGGACATCGCCGGCGTCCACGCCGCCCTGCTCGGCGTCGGCATTCACGACCTGCGACGCCTCGGCATCACCTGGGTCCTCTCCCGCCTCATGATCCACTACGACGCCCTGCCCCCGCGCGCCGATTCCGTCCGCGTGAAGACCTGGCCCAGCGGCGTGCACAGGCTCTTCGCCATGCGCCAGTTCGAGCTCAGCGATCCCGCCTCCGGGCAGCGCATCGCCACCGCCAGCAGCTACTGGCTCATGCTGAAGCTCGCGAACCTGCGCCCCGTCAGCCCCGACGACGTCACCGGCACCTTCCCCGCGAACCCGGACAAGCCGATCTTTTTCGAGGACTGGGGCAAGCTCAATCCCGCACCCGGTTCCGCCCCCGTCAGCACCGTCATCGGCCAGTCGAAGATCGACTACAACAACCACGTGAACAACGCGCATTACCCCATGTTCGCGCAGGACTGGATCGCCGCGAAGCTCGGGTATCCCGTTCGCATCACCACCATCCGCGTGAACTTCAACTTCGCGCTCCGGCTCTTCGAAACCATCGTCTGCACCGGCGAGCTCGACGGCGACAAGTTCCGCGTGGTCGGACACACCGCCGAGGGCAAAAACGTCTTCGCCTGCGACGGCACGTTCGCCCCGATGGAGATCGTCGAACAATAACCTCATTTTCGCTCAAACTTTTTTTCACATTTTCATACCACAGGAATCCAAGCATGAATCCCGAACTCAACCGTCTTTCCGATCAGCTCCGCGCGTCCGTCGACGCAGGCGAATATGCCGGCGCATCCGTCATGGTCCTGCACAAGGGCGAGGAAATTTACTACACCGATTACGGCTACGCCGACGTCGAATCCGGCCGCAAGATCGCTCGCGACACCATCTTCCGCATCTATTCGCAGTCGAAGCCGATCACCGGGACCGCCGCCGTCATGAACATCGACCGCGGCGTGCTGTCGCCCCGCGCCATGGTCGCGCGGTTCCTGCCGGGATTCGCGAACCAGCGCTACGACACCGAGCACAGCCAGGGCCTCGCCATCGTCAGCGACCGTCCGATGTTCGTTTCCGACCTGCTGAACATGACCTCCGGGCTGCTCTATCCCGACTGCTCGCCGGACGTCGCGCTGGTCGTGCGCGAGATGGAGGACCTCCGCAAGCAGGGCGTCCAGCTCTCCACGGTCGAATTCGCGGACAAACTCGGCGGCTGCCGCCTCGCGTTCAAGCCCGGCGACCGCTGGGCCTACGGCTACTCCGCCGACGTGATGGGCGCGGTCATTGAAATCGCCGCCGGGAAGCGCTTCGGGCAGTATCTGCAGGACGAAATCTTCGCCCCGCTCGGCATGAAGGACACCGGATTCGTCGTGCCCGAGGCGAAACGCGGCCGCCTCGCCACAGCCTACGACCACCGCGACCACACGTGCAAACGGTTCGACTACGCCGACTGGCACCTCGGCCTGAACGCCTACCGCGAGGACACCGCGTTCGAGTCCGGCGGCGCGGGCCTCGTTTCCACCATCGGCGACTACGCCGAGTTCGTGAAGATGCTCATGAACCGCGGCACCTACAACGGACACAGGTTCCTCTCCGCCGCCGGGTTCGACTACCTGATCTCTCCGCAGCTCACACCGTGGCAGGCGCGCACGTTCAACTGGCAGGACCTCTCCGGCCAGAACTACGGCAATTTCCTGTTCATGAAGACTTTCGGCGGGTGCTCCTCCACCACCGACGCCATCGGCTCGTTCGGCTGGGGCGGCTGGCTGGAGACGAATTTCACGCCCGACCTCAAAAACGAAATCGCAGTCCTCTTCATGGCGCAGAATCAGTCCCCGCAGGACAATTCCCACCTCTTCCACCGCCTCCGCAACGCCGCCTATTTCGCCCTCACATGAGGAGGCGAACGCCTCCACTGCGGCAGTGCCCGGCTATGCTCGCGCACACATGACGTGTCTCGGATAGTGCACGGCTTTCGCTCGCGCACACACGGCGTGTGTCGGGTAGTGCGCGGCTGCCGCTCGCGCACAAAAAAGCGCAGCATCACACTTTCCTTTTATTTTTTCGGACCTCTTTGATGGATTCGTCAATGTCCGCTTCGGTCACACCGACCTCATTTGCCCAATTCTGAAAATTGCGGAGTGCCGCCTCAAATTCAGCTGGATTCGTGGCCTTGACGGGTTTGTTTGTCGATTCGGAGCTTTTATTCATAATAAAACGTCCTTGTACTTCAGTATTGTTTCACGGTTCGATGAAGGTGTTCCACAGCTCAATGCGGGAAATATTATCCAGCTCGGACAGTTCGATCCGCCGGACCGTTTTGATATGGTCATACGGGATGAAATACCGGTTAAAGGATGAGGATTCTTTGAATGAGGAGGAAATCTTTTCGCCGTTCGCAAGGACGTATTCGATCGAACACCCCATCGTGCCGGGCTCCTGAGCTTCAATGCACAAATATAAATGCCGATAATCCCGCCGGAATGATTCGGGAATTTCATAAACGATTTTTTCCGGGGATTCCCGATCCACCGCCTGATAGAGCGTTTCGATCTGCGGCTGATGGGTCTGACGTTGATACAGGATATAGACTGCGGGACCGAGCACAACGGACAGCAAAAGAGCAAGGGCAAGGATAATCAGCAAAACTGCATTTCGTTTTTTCATTTCACGGCACCTTCATTCAAATCGCGGAAAACCGCCGCGATGTAAACATCGTACACGGATTGGGGAATGAATTTCGGGACATAGTCTTCCCGATGCAGAAGGAATTGTTCCCTCGCCGCGTTGCGGTCCGACTCGGAACGGAACGGATAAAACCGCGACGGCAGCGACGGCCGTTTCGATTTCCCCCGCAACCAGTAGGTCCAGAAGAACAGCAGGCGGAAAAACGCCCGGAAAAGAGTCTTCAGGCAGCCGTCTTTCTTTCCGGCGAATTCGAACTCGCTCGTCAGCAGGATAAGGATATCCCCGATGACCCGGACCGTTTCCCTGTTTTCCTCTTTGCCGACGTCGAAGAGCTCCGGCCACGGCTGATCCTTGTAATCGTCGTAGAAAAACCAGAACCAGTAAGCGACATCATAGCAGGTGGGATCGTTCGCGATCAGTTCCGATTTGGTTCCGCCCAACAGAACGTCTTCGTCGAACTTGTCGCTGGATATTTCGCCGGACAGGAAGAGACAGATCTCCCTCAGCAGCCATAACCGGACCACTCGCCGGTCGGCCGGATGCGGTTTCATGTGCTTAGCCATAAAACGGGGCCTCCGCGATCAGGGCCTTTCATGGTTCATATAGAGGAAATTGTCGAAGTCGGCATAGCCGCCCGTCGCCCCGCCGTCCGGGTTGGACTGGGCGTAAAGCGCGAGGTAGACGCCGGTGAATCCGCCGGCGGTCTCGCTGCTGAGGAAACTTGTGTCAATCTTCCCAAGAGGAACGAATCCATCAAGTCCGCCCCATTCGAAGCAATAGGAATCCTTGTCCGTGCTTGTTATTCTGAGATTGACCACGGGCGAATTAAGCTCGAATTCCTTCTCCGTATGCTTCAGTCGGCCCAGCTTGTATTTCAGGATCAGAAAATATTTCCCGTCGCGTTTGCACACCGCCAGGTCGCAGTGGTAATCGTTGGACATGAAGAGGGTCAGTCCGGCCTCGTCGCCGTCCTTCAGGCCGCTCGCATCGACTTTGGTGATAGTCTGAAACCGGATATGCTGCTGGCGGCGGCCGACCCACGTTGGCGAGTCGTTGCTGTTGATGGAAACCGGGCTTGCCTTCAGGCGCAGCCAGCCGGGACGTTCGGTCAGGGAATAGTTTTCGGTTCGCGGCGCGCCGATGTAATTCCACTCCAGCCCGAGTTCCGGGGCGTCGAACTCAGTACGGATCGGCTTCTCCGCAACGGGGACCTGCGGCAGCGTCGGCACGTCCATGTCAAGCGAGATCGCGCCGTTGCCGTTCACGACCGGCCAGCCGTTCTCGTCCCACTTCACGGGGGCCAGGAACGTTTCGCGGCCGAGGACGTGGTGGAATCCGTTGAGCGGGCGGAACGCGAGGCAGACCAGCCACCACGAGCCGT
>Ga0265301_10005025_pt1 | contig 13133 bp, 12 predicted proteins | sample AusTroGonzalo_MG_2_FD_193488 | JGI IMG/M metagenome (GOLD analysis project Ga0265301, IMG submission 193488) | Bovine rumen microbial communities from tropical cattle in Woodstock, Queensland, Australia - Gonzalo_04 | ecosystem: Host-associated > Mammals > Digestive system > Stomach > Rumen ...
ATTTCAGGTCGTTGTCGAAGAAACTCTGTATGCCGATGCTGAGGCGGTTGATGCCAAGGTGTCGTAGGCCTTCAAGATATTCCGGCGAAAGCGTGTCGGGGTTGGCTTCAAGGGTAATTTCGGCATTAGGGGTAACGTTGTAGTAGTTATAAATAATGTGTAGCAGTGTTTTGATTTCTTCCGTGCTCAGTAAAGACGGCGTTCCGCCACCGAAATAAATGGTTTCTATTGTCTGCTTGTTTTCTGTTCGCTTGGCTATTTCTTCCTTCAGGGCTTCCAGGAAGCGTTCTTTCAGTTTCAAGGAAGGCACGGAATAGAACCCGCAGTAGCCGCACTTCGAGTTACAGAAGGGAATATGGATGTAGATGCCTGCCATAACAAAAAAAGCCCCGCAATCGGCGGGGCTTTTTTATCACATTGGATTATTTTTCACATTTTTTGCAGCCGCCGAGGCACTTGTAGACCAGACCGGCAAGGCCAGCGCCGACCAGCGGGGCAACGATGAAGACCCACAGATGGCTGAGAGCCGAACCACCAGCGAAGATGGCTTGCGAAATGGAACGGGCAGGGTTGACAGAGGTGTTGGTCAGCGGGATGCTGATGAGGTGGATGAGCACCAGAGTGAGACCGATGGCCAAACCACCGAACTTGCCGTTGGCATGACGGTCGTCGGTGACGCCAAGGATGACTAACAGGAACACAAAGGTCAAAACGGCCTCAATAATCAAGGCGCCCCACATGCTGACGTCCCAATAGTTCGGACCACACTTGGCAAGGTCGGCACCAAAGTCATTGGCGGCATAGTTGCCCGGGTCGATGTTACCGCATTTCACAATGCCGTAGATAAGGGCTGCAGCACAGATGGCACCGATGATCTGGGCCACCCAATAGATAAGCATGTCCTTAAAGCTCATGCGGCCATTGGCCCAAACGCCAAAGCTGACAGCGGGGTTGAGGTGGGCACCCGAAATGTGGCCAACGCCGTAAGCCATAGCCACAACAGTGAGACCGAAGGCAATGGAGACGCCAAGGAATCCAAAGGCTCTACCTGCGAAGATGGCAGTACCGCAACCGCCAAAAACCAAAACGAATGTGCCGATCAATTCGGCGAAGAATTTGTTACCTGTTTTCATAATGGTTAGATTTTAAAACGTTTATAAGATTAACAAGTTGTTTTCATGTCGCAAACGTACAAAAAATTTCAATTGGTGCAACATAGGTATCATTTTTTTCGTTTTCTTTGCACCTATGAAAAAAGCTATCACACTTATTCTCGCTCTGCTGGTTCTGTATTCAATGACGGCACAGGAGAGCCATTCATACCGATTCACCTTAGACGACTGCTTGCATTATGCCGTAGCTAATAGCAACGAACGTAAGTCGATGGAATTGACGCGGGAATCATTGGAAACCACCTACGAACAGTCGAAAGAACAACGATTGCCCAACCTAAGCGCCTCGGTGGGGCAGAACATCTCGACCAGAGAGAACGGCTGGTCCACCTCAGGTAACGTGGGGGTGGGCACCTCAGTAACCATCTATCAAGGTGGTAGTATTAACAACACCATCGAGCAGAACCGCCTCAGTCTGGAGCGCAATGCCGTACAGCTGGAACGCTATGACGACCAACTTGCCACCCAGATATTGCAGAGCTTCCTCACCATCATCGGCAATCAGGAACTGCTGAAATACCAGTTGGAGGTGCTCAACACCAGTCGTGAGCAGATGAAACAAGGGCTCTCGCGATACAATGTGGGCTCTATCCTCGAAAGCGACAAGCTTTTGCTTGAAGCCCAATATTACAGCGACTCGAACAGCGTGGTGGACACCCGTATCAAAATTGGGAATAACCTGTTGGACTTGAAAGTGCTGCTGTCGATGAACTCATTTGATGAACTGGAAATCATTTCGCCCAACACTGACGATCTTGAAGCTCTGATGACCACTCTCCCCACAGAGGAAGAGGCTATCAGCTTGGCGATGGACTACCTGCCCGATTTGCGTATAGGTGATTACGACATCAAAATAGCAGAAAAGAGTGTTGACTTGGCGCGAGGCAACTATTTCCCCTCCATCTCGGCTAATGCAAATGTGGGCATGGGTATTCTGGGCTTCGATTCAGACGGCAACCAAAAGTGGTACAGTAAGCCGACAGAGTCGGCGGGTATTTCAATGAATATCCCCATTTACAGTAGAGGGCAAACCAGGGCCAACGTGAAGAAAAGCCGTATTGCATTGGAACAGGCCCAACTGGACTATGAGCAAACGAAACTCACGGTTTGCCAAACCGTAGCCCAAGTCTATCGCGATGTGGTCTCCGCCTTTAATGCCTACAGGGTGTCGCAGTTGCGCGAGGATGCCTACAACAAGAGCTTCCAAGCCTACAATATGCAGTATCAATACGGAAGCATCACTACAGTGGAACTGCTACAACAGCAGAACAACTATTTGAACGTACTGAACACTTACATTCAGAACAAGTATTCCTTGCTGCTGAAACGTAAGATTCTTGATGTTTATATGGGAAAACAAATCACACTATAATGAAAAAGAAAAGAAGAATATGGCTGATTATCTTGGCAATCGTTGTTGTGGCTGTTGCTGCAATAGTGATTGTGAAGATGACGAGATCGGCAAACAAGGAATTGGTGATTCGCACCCATGTGGTGGCGGAATACACTGTTGAGAATACCGTCACCGCAACGGGAACTATTGAGCCGGTCGAGACCGTTGAGGTCGGCACCCAGGTGTCGGGCAAGGTTGAGAAGATTTACGTTGACTTCAATGACGTGGTGAAGAAAGGTCAGCTGATGGCTGAATTGGACAAGCAGACGCTTAACCAGAGCCTCAGTCGCGCCAAGGCAAGTCTTACTTCGGCTGAAAGCCAGCTCAATTATGCCAAGCTTACCTACGAGCGCACCAAGCAGCTTTATGAGGCGAATGCCGCCACATTGGCTGCCTATCAGGAGGCACAAAACACCTACACGCAGGCTCAGATGAGCAAGCGTAACGCACAGGCTTCCTACGACCAGGCGCTTGTTGATTTGGCTTACGCAGAAATCTATTCACCTATTGATGGCATCGTGTTGGATCGTGCTGTTGAAGTAGGTCAAACGGTGGCTGCCTCGTTCAGTACGCCCACTTTGTTCACTTTGGCCAACGACTTGACCAAGATGCAGGTGGAAGCTGATGTGGACGAAGCCGACATCGGACAGGTGAAAGAGGGACAAAGAGTGACCTTCACCGTTGACGCCTATATGGACGATGTGTTTAACGGTACTGTGAATCAGATTCGAATGAAGCCCACTACTACAAGCAACGTGGTTACTTATACTGTCATCATCGAGGCTCCTAATCCCGACCAGAAGCTCTTTCCCGGCATGACGGCCAGCGTGACCATTGTCACGGAAGAAGAGACTGGTCTGGCTGCACCTGCCGAGGCTTTCAATTTCACCCCAGACGAGACGGTAATGAAAGCTTTGGGCAAGCCCGAGAAACCTGAAGGACAACGTCCTGAGCCTCCCCAAGGCGGACAACCCAATATGGACGAAATGGCTATGGCAAGCCGCAGTATGATATGGGTGAAGAAAGGAGATAACATCATGCCGTGTCCTGTTAAAGTTGGGATGAGCGATGGCGCCTATAAGATTATAGAACATGGTGTTCAAGCAGGTGATTCAGTAGTGCTTTCGGCTCAGTTCGTGGCTAAGGAAAAGACCGTGAAGAAGGGTGAAAATCCTTTCATGCCAAGCCATCCCGGAAGGGATAAAAACAAAAATAACGAAAAAGGCAAAGGCGGCAGTGCTCCGAGTGGACCTCCTATGTAATCTTATCCTGACATGAATACGCAATCTATCATCAAGGTTGAGAACCTTAAGCGGACTTTCATCGTCGGCAGCGAGGAGGTGCATGCCCTCAAAGGGGTGTCGTTTGACATCTGTCAGGGTGAGTTCGTAAGCATTATGGGTTCGTCGGGCAGTGGTAAATCTACCTTGCTTAATATCCTCGGATGTCTTGACCAGCCCACATCCGGGGAATACCTCATTGACGGCATCTCGGTGAGGGAGAGAACCAAAAACGAGTTGTCGGAGATCCGTAATCGCAAGATTGGCTTCGTGTTCCAGTCTTACAATCTTTTGCCTCGTACCTCGGCATTGGAGAACGTTGAACTGCCTTTGGTGTATAATCCCGAAGTGTCGCATCGCGAACGCCACGAGAAGGCGCAACATGCCTTAGAGCTTGTCGGTCTAAAAGATCGCATGGGTCACATGCCCAACCAACTCTCGGGTGGTCAGCAGCAGCGTGTGGCCATTGCTCGTGCTTTGGTCAATGATCCTGTTATTGTACTGGCTGACGAAGCTACGGGTAACCTCGATACGCGTACTTCTTACGAAATCATGAGCCTCTTCCAGAGTCTTCATGAACAAGGCAAGACCATTGCCTTTGTGACGCACGAATCTGATATTGCTGTTTTTACAAGCAGAACCATTTTCTTGCGCGATGGTCATATCCTTCGTGATGAGGCGGTGGCGACTAAATCAGCATCAGAAGCATTGGCGGCTTTACCTAAAGATAACGATTATTGATATGGATATACTGAACCTCATACGAATATCGGCGAAAGCCCTGTTGCGCAACAAGACCCGCACAGCCCTCTCCATGCTTGGTATTGTGATTGGTATTGCAGCTGTAATTGCGGTGGTCAATCTGGGTGAGGGACTGAAACAGAGTACCGCTAACCAACTCTCCGACATGGGCACCAATCTCATCATGGTGATGCGTGCCAACCAGCGTAGGGGAGGAGTTAGCATGGGCTCAGGCAATGTGCAGTCGCTTAAGGTTAGAGACTGCGAGTTGATTGCCAAAAGTGCCAAGAATATCACTATGGTTAGTCCTGTGGTGAATAGCGGCGGACAGTTGGTGAACGGTTCCAAAAACTGGTCGGGGACGGTCTATGGCGGCTCACCCGAGTATTTGGAAATCAAGAAATACGAAATAGCCACAGGTGTAAACTTCACGGAAGATGACGTAAAGAAATACGCCAAGGTGGGCCTGATAGGACAAACCATTGTGGAAGAATTGTTTGATGACGGAGAAGATCCTATCGGTAAGACCATTCGAGTGGGAGGAATGCCCTTCAAAGTTATCGGCACGCTTAAGGAACGAGGTGAGAACGGCATGGGTATGGATCAGGATGACTTAGTGGTGATGCCCTACAGCACCGTGCAGAAGCGTATGTTGGGCGTGGACTATATTCAGCAGATTGTTTGTTCTGCGGCTTCCGAAGACGTGGCTGAGGCAGCAGTGGAGGAGATAGAGAGTATTCTGAGGGCTTCGCACAAGATTCCCGAAGGCGGTGATGACGACTTCGAAGTGCGTACTCAGCAGGAGATGCTGGAGATGATGTCTTCCATGACAGGCATGATTACCACCGTGCTGGTGGCCATTGCCTTGATATCCTTGCTGGTGGGCTGCATCGGTATTATGAACATTATGTACGTCACCGTGACGGAGCGCACCAAGGAAATTGGTCTGCGCATGTCAATAGGTGCTAAGAACTTGGCCATCTTGATGCAGTTCCTTACTGAGAGTATCATCCTCAGCCTGATAGGTGGAGTTATCGGGTTGTTGTTGGGCATTGGGTTGTCGTATATTGTTGCCTTGGCAATGTCGATGCCGTTCATTGTCAATGTGGCTTGGATGTTCATCTCATTTGTCTCTTGTGCTGTTCTAGGTCTCATCTCAGGTTTCTTCCCAGCCTTGAAGGCTTCGCGTACCGATCCGATAAATGCCTTGAGATACGAGTAACCAATCTCTTGTGCAATGAAAAGGCAGGCCATCAATACCATCGATAACTACCTTCCGCTGAAGCGGATTACGATGTTATCTCTTGCTATCACGATTGCCTACTATGCTCTGTTTGCGTTGAGCCATTATTTTGGCAGACCATCTTTTGCAAGCTCTGAAGAGCAAGCGGCACCAATCGACATCATGAAACCGAGTTTTGCTCTCGTTTTGGTGTTCAACATCCCTTTTACCTTCATGATGATTTTCTCAGTATTTGTCTACAACAGGATGATAATGGGGAAGACCTTTAGGCGTTTAAGAGACGAATTGGTGGCGAATCTGCTGGGCACATTGTTGATTGCTTGTGTTTTAAGTTCAATCTGTACTATCCTGCAATTGTATCTTTGGCCCTATCGTCCAGGTCCTGATAGGTCGCTTGTCGGATACATCAGCCGAGGTATGTTGGGTGACCTACCCTTGGTGGCTATTGCTTTTGTGTCCAGCTATCTGCAACGTTCCCTGTATTATGAAAAGAAAATTGCCGTTGAAAATGAAACCCTTAGAGCTGAGAATCTTAACTCGCGTTACGAAGCCTTAAAGAACCAGCTTGACCCACATTTCCTCTTCAATTCGTTGAACACTTTGCGCTCGCTGATTGAGGACGATGCTGACAAGGCTGAGGACTTTATTCAACAGCTGTCGAGGGTGTTGCGCTATACCTTGAAGAACGAGGAGGTGGTGACACTGGCGGAAGAGCTGGAATGTGTGCGTTCATACTGTCAGATGATGAAAATGCGCTATGGCGACAATTTGATGTTTGACCATAGCATCAATCATGAGAAATACGACAACTATCATGTGCTGCCGCTGTCTATACAAGGACTGATTGAAAACGCAATCAAGCACAATGTTATTTCGTCAAAGCAGCATCTGACAGTATATATTCGTACTGATGATGATAATCATTTGATAATCAGCAATAATATTCAGCCAAAGATTGGAAAAGAAGAGGGAACAGGAATTGGTCTGGCCAACTTGGCGGAGCGATATCGTATAAAATGGAATGAAAATGTTGAAATTATGGATGATGGATTGAATTTTAGTGTAACTTTGCCTCTTAAACGAAACGAAACAACACCATGAAAGCACTGATTATTGAAGACGAAATAATGGCCGCAAAGACGCTGAAGAAGCTTCTTGTGGAGATTAGCCCGGAGATTGAAATCGTCGGTATAATAGAATCCATCGCGGACTGTGTGGACTGGATCTCGTCCCATTCCATGCCCGATCTGATGTTTATGGATATTCACTTGGCTGACGGTTCGTCGTTTGCCATCTTTGAGCGGGTTGCTATCACCTGCCCGGTCATCTTTACCACCGCTTACGACGAATATGCCCTTAAGGCCTTTGAGGTGAACAGCATAGACTATTTGCTGAAACCTATCAGCAAAGAGGCTTTGGAGCGAGCCATGAACAAGTACCGTTCTTTGGTGGGAAAACGTACCGACAACAGCCAGATAGAAGCGCTCATCTCTCAATTGAGCGAGAAGAAGAAATATAGGAACTATTTCCTGCTGCCAGAACGTGACAAGTTCATTCCATTGCCGGTTAACAACATTGTATACATCTATATTGACGCCAAAACGCTAAAGATTGTCACAACTGACGGGAAGACTTTCTATCTGAACCACACTTTGGACGACGTGATGAGCGAGCTCGACCCGCATGAGTTTTTCCGGGCCAACCGCCAGTTTGTCGTTTCTCGCCAGTCCATTAAGGATGTGTCAGTTTGGTTTGGCAACAAGTTAGCTATCAACTTAATTGTCCCGACACCGGAAAAGATTATAGTCAGCAAGGCTCGTGTGGCAGAGTTTAAGTCGTGGTTTACAAAATAAAACACTGAGACACAACGCATTGCAGTAATAATAGAAAAATTTTCGATAAAAATCATTGCGGAAAAGAAAAAAGGTTGTAATTTTGCACCCGCAAATCAAACGATGCTTCCGTAGCTCAGTTGGTAGAGCACCTGACTCTTAATCAGGGTGTCCAGGGTTCGACCCCCTGCGGGAGTACAGAAAGAAAGCCACTGAAATAGTGGCTTTCTTCGTTTTAGTCGATAACCAGTTTCTTGAACCCTTCCGTTGCGAAAGTCTCCAACTTGTTTTCCTCGTTGACGTAGATGTAATAGACTTCTACTCCGTCCATACTTTCAATCAATGGCAGCGATTTTTCCATGCCCATCACCATGCAGATGGAGGCTAAGGCGTCAGCCCAAACTGAGTTTTCAGCCAATACGGTTGCACTGAGGACATTGTGTTCCACAGGATAACCCGTCTTCGGGTCAATACAGTGGGAGTAACGATTGCCGTTGCGCTCCACGTATTTGCGTGTGCTTCCTGAGGTAACTAGTCCTTTGTCGTGTAAGGCAATGCGGGTTTGAACCATTTGTTCCGAATCCCAATTCTCGGCTGGTTTTTCTATGCCTACGATCCAAGGGTCACCATTGGTTTTGCAGCCTCGCGCCATGATCTCGCCTCCGGTGTTGACCAAATAGTTCATGATACCTTTGCTATCCAGAAAAGAAGCAATTAGGTCGGAGGTGTATCCTTGGGCTATAGCGTTGAAGTCGAGAGTAATGGCTGGATAGGCTTTAACGACCTTCCCGTTTTCGATGCGTATGTTACGGTAGTCGACCAACTGTTTTAGGCTATCAATGAGTTGGGGTGTGATGCTGTCTCCATTCCTGTAGCTGAAACCCCATGCAGCCACGATAGGCGAGATGGTTGGGTCAAAGTATCCGTTGGAGAGTTGTGCGGCTTCTTGGGCAATGCGGAAGTTGTCGGTGAAAATGGCGTCGAGGACGACTTCCTCGTTGCGGTTGACTTTGGAAATGATCGAGGTGTCAACCCATAGGTTGACCGACATATCCACGGCATGAAAAATGGAGTCAATTTCGTTTTGGAAATTGCGTCCCTGCTCGTCGAAATAGGTGATGGCATAATAGGAACCTTGTGCTTCGCCTTGAAGTACTATCTTTTTTGGTGTGTTGTTGCATGAAGCAAGAGCCACCAAACCAATCATTAATAAAAAAGTCTTTTTCATAACGCTAAACTACAGTTCAATGATAGCTGACCATTTCCATGCGAAATTGTCCCATATATTGGGTAGACTATAAGGCCCATAGCGGTAGAATGCCCCAACACCAATTTTGGTCATCGGAGTGGCGAGGAGCCCGTCGACGACGATACCGCTCTCGAAGTAGCCTTTCTCCATAGTGTGGAAGTTCTTGTCGGGATAGGCTTCGGAGCGTTTCATGTCGCCCCAGCCGATATTGGTGATGATGGAAAGCTCGGGCTGGAACCACTTTGAATTGGGCTTCCAAAGCATGCCATTGAAGTTGTGGCTCAAGTAGAGAGCTATGAAGCGATCACAGAAGAATTCATCCAAGCGCATCGTGCTGAAGCTGCCTGGCGAATAGAGTCCGAAACGCTGGTAGGTACCCAATATATTGAAAGTCTCCTCTACAGGACAGCCATTAGTGGCGTAGCCAGCCTGAAGGATGACTTTGGAAACACCGATGTAGTGGGTATAGAAGTTCTTCGAGGCCTCCAGTTTGAAGCGATCGTATTCAAACTCGCTGCCAAAAACATTAGGGAAGGCATGTTGGTAGGAAAACCACACGATGGGATAGACAGTACCCAAGGAACGAATGCCCTGCGGGGTGCTGAGGAATTTCTCGTTATAGGCGAAGCGGAGCTTGAGCTCGGCAACGGTGAAACGGCCTTCTGTCAGCGAATCGGTTGGGATATAGTAGAACGACTGGTCATAGTACTTGTGGCTCGTGCTGAGGTTGAGATAAGCCTTGAAGTGTTGAGCAAAACGCGTTGAGTAGCGAAGATCGAATTGTTTGCGGCGGGTGCGGATGTTTTCGTAGAAAGTGTATTTGTAATTCCACTGCGAAAGCATTGAGCCGTTTTCCCATTCCAACATGCTGCCAAACTCGCCCATGGGTTCCGACTTGTGGCTGTATTGGAAGCCGAGCTCCATCTGCCGCTGGGGGTTGAGATTCACTTTGAGTCCGCCGTCATAGTCCCAATCTCTAAGATAGGTCCAGTAGCCAAACGAGCCATAAAGTTTGAACCAGCGAGAAAGCTTTTCGTTGGTGCCGGCACCCAAGCCGAAAAACCAGCCTCTGGTGGCTGAGAGCTTGATAATCTTGTCAAGGTCGATATCAATGAAGCCGACGGGGAGGACCATTTCGTTTATCAGCTTGTCGGCGAGCCCCAAAACGCGGTCAAAGATGTCAGTGCCTTTAGTGAGGGAGTCGACAAGGATGTAGGTGGCTTTAACGCGTTCTGAAAGCGAGTCGGTGCGATGTTCGTCCCAAAAAGCTTCGTCACGATTACCGGCATCGGGGTCGACCTTAATCTCGATGTCGGAGAACTGCTTGTCTGACAGCTCGGGATTGATTTCAATGTTGGTGAGGTAGCTCTTACCAATGGCGACCATTGACAAATCAGTGCCGTCAACATTTGCCATAACACTTGGGAATTTAAGGTTGGTGTTCAACTGTTTCGGGAACCAACGGCCATCCACTTTTTGGTAAAGTTGTTGTATGTTGGCGATGAGCACCCCGTCTTGCTCGTCGGGAGAGGCTTTCACGCTCTGTAGGGCCCAGCCGTCGCTATTGACGGTCATTGTGCCCTGTAGTCCCTTGAAAGTGCTACCCTGCATTGGGTGAAACGAGATGACATACAGCGAGTCATATTGTCCTATAGGTTCCACTGTCTCCAAAGTGAAGAAATAATGATTCTTGCTGCCTTTGCTGATAGGGTTGACATAGTCGGTTCCAATAATATTGACGGTTTCGTCATAGAAACTGACACTTTGCATGCTGTTAACCAAATAGACGAAGGTGGGGTGCTTCATGCCAGAGACCATAGTGCCCAGCACATTTTGTAGTTTTTGGTTGGGCGATTTGAAGAGTACCTCTGATGCTGTCTCCATTACCATCAGGTCGCTCTTTTTCAAAATGCTGTCGAACATTTGCAGATCAAGGCCGTCTTTTTTCTCCGACAAGGCGTTGCCAAGTTCGGTGCTGTCAACGGTAAAAACCATCTTGTCGTATATGATGTAGCGATATGATTTGAGCGAACTGGGGTTGTTGGCCTTGCGGTGGGCCAGTAGGCTGTCGATGATGCGGTGGGCAGGATTCTCACCTGCCTCAACAGTGACTTCGCTCAGCTCAAAAGTCATAGGCTTCAGGGCTACATTGCATTTCTTCTGGCCGGCTTCAATGGTGAGGGTTTGAGTCTCGTATCCGATGGAAGAGAATTTCACCTTCGTGATGGGGCTGTCTGAGGAGATTTCGTACTTTCCGTCAATGTCACTGATGACCCCTTGCTGCCCCTCGTTGACGACAACGTTGACAAAAGCCAAGGGCTGACGGTTGCGCTCGTCAGTAATCTTGCCGCTCAAGGTGTGGGACTGGCCGAATAGTGTTGCAACCTGCGTGAGAAGAAAGAAAAGGAATGGGAGGGGTGTCGTCCTTATGCTGAAGGAAAGCTTCATTCTTCTTGCGTTTCGATTAGATAGATGACTTCCTTGTCCCGTTTCATAAGATATTGTTCGCGGGCCACTTTCTCCATCGTGGCGGTGTCAGTCTGCAGGGCTTCGAGATAGGCCTTGCTTTCGGGAACCACCTTTTCGTAGTATTGAATCTGTTGCTCTTTGTCTTTCAGCGACCTTGAGAGATTCAATTGTTCGAAGAGGTTGAACGGGTCGATGAAAAGAATGAAAAGGAGGAACAGCAATGTGGCGTACACATAGCGGTTGTTGAATTTGCGTAGGACTTCCTTAAACGTCATAGTTGATGAGCTTGTCGAAATATCAGTTTGCAAAGGTAATACATTTCGTTGAACTCAATCACCTTTTTTCTTATTTTTGCACTCAGAAATCCAATATGTCTTCAACAACAAATTAAAAACCCTTGGAAAAATGAAAAAAGCTATCGCAACAACAAAGGCTCCAGGAGCCATCGGACCTTACAGTCAGGCCATTGAGGCCAACGGAATGGTGTTCATTTCAGGCCAACTCCCCATCAATCCCACTACGGGTGAGATGCCGGAAGGTGTTTCAGCACAGACCGAACAGAGTATGAAAAACCTTGAAGCCATCCTCAACGAGGCGGGTTGCACCTTTGACAATGTGGTAAAATCGACCTGCTATCTGGCTGACATGAGCTATTTCGGTGAGATGAATGCCGTTTATGCCAAGTATTTCACTGGTGACTGCCCCGCTCGTGCAGCTTTCGCTGTGAAGGAACTGCCTAAGAAGGCTCTCGTTGAAATCGAAATGATTGCCGCGAAATGAAAATCGTCTTTCTTGAACCGCTCGGACTGAAAGTTGGGCAAATTGAAGCCGCCTGTGATGGCCTGAAAAAGGCTGGCCATGAGGTGATTATTTATCCCGATCGCAACGAGAATCCCGATGAGCTGAAGCGTCGTGCAGAGGGCGCGGAGGTCATCGTCGAGAGCAACATCCCACTACGCAAGGACTTTCTTGACGCCTGCCCGAACCTGAAGATGCTTTCCATCGCCTTTACGGGTTTGGATCATATTGACATGGAGGAATGCCAAAAAAGAGGCATTGTGGTGAAAAATGCAGCAGGCTATAGCACTGAGGCTGTGGCCGAACTTGCCATTGCCTTGATGATTGACGCCTACCGCAAAGTGCTTGAAAACGATGCCATTACCCGCCAATGCCAGCGCAAGGGCATCATGCCCGGTCGCGAGATTGGCGGCAAGACCATCGGCATTATAGGCATGGGTAACATCGGGCAGCGTGTGGCGAAACTGGCGAATGCCTTTGGCTGTAAGGTATTGGCATGGAACCGCACTCCGAAACAAGTCGAAGGGGTGACCTTTGTCGATAAAGATACCCTGCTGAGGGAGTCCGACATCGTTACCCTACACATCGCCTTGAACAAAGAGACTCGTGATTTCATCTCTGCCAATGACTTCGCTTTGATGAAGTCGAGCGCCATCCTTATTAATACGGCACGAGGCCCGGTGGTCAACGAACAAGCCTTAGCCGATGCTCTTAAGCAAGGCAAGATAGCAGCAGCGGCTACTGATGTTTATAGTACGGAGCCTCCTCTGAAACCAGAGAACCTTTTGTTTGGCGCTCCCAATTTTATCATGTTGCCTCATATTGGCTTCGCCACTGAGGAAGCTTTTGTTCTCCGCTTGGGAATTGTGGTGGAGAATGTGATGCGTTGGATAAACGAAGAATGACGCGAGACCGCGTCATTCTTCGTTTTTGTTCATTTCGATTCTTGGTTTGAA
>Ga0265301_10005027_pt1 | contig 13131 bp, 5 predicted proteins | sample AusTroGonzalo_MG_2_FD_193488 | JGI IMG/M metagenome (GOLD analysis project Ga0265301, IMG submission 193488) | Bovine rumen microbial communities from tropical cattle in Woodstock, Queensland, Australia - Gonzalo_04 | ecosystem: Host-associated > Mammals > Digestive system > Stomach > Rumen ...
ATAACCGCCTTCGTTGACCGTGGCGCTGTCCGCCGTACCGCCGGAGGAAATGTACATGTTGCCGCCTGAGTTGAGCGTCGTGCAGTCCGCGATGCCGCCAGCGGAAACATAAAGGGTTCCGCGGGAATTGACCGTCGTGCTGTTCGCCGTACCGCCGCTGGAGACAGTCACTGCTGCGCCGGAATGGACGGTGGAACTGTTGAAACTGCCTCCGGAACTGACAAAAACGGAACCGTATATCCGCGCCTTGTCGACGATCCCCGCCGCGGAGACATGAACTGCGGCGCCGGACGAAACGATCGGCGCACGAGCATATCCTGCCGGATCGACATGCAGAACACCGCCTTCCAGGACAGTCATGCCGGTCGCCATGACATCCCTGCCGATACGGGCCGCCCCGCCGCCGGAAATACGAGTGTCATGCGTCGAAGCACCGCTGCTCAGCAGATACAGGCCGCCAGATTCCACGGAAACCGTTTCCGCCCAGCCGCCGTTCAGGACAGTAACGGTGCCTCCGGCAATGGTGCAGAGATACAGGATGCCGCCGTTGGAAACGACTACGGCGCCGCCGTCAGCCACAGAGACCGTTTCCGCCCAGCCGCCGTTCAAGACCTGGATAATTCCCGTCTGAATGACTTCAAGCCCGGTCGACGTAACACCGGATGAAATACTCAAGATTCCCGATGATATAACGCTCATGTGCTGGTCTCCTTATTCCGGCCTCTTTCATGATTCGTTCAATCCTCCGACAGAATCGCCTGCATTATGATGCGGCCGCCATCATGTTGTCTTACCCCCCCCCCCAAAAAAAACGCGCCATCGATCTTTGTCAGGAAACGATGAGGAATCTTTTTTCCTTATCCTTCGCTATCATCGATATATTCATCCTCGTCCAGTTCAGTGCTGTCCCCTGCCACCACATTGACCGTGACGGGACTGATGTCAAGTACGGAGGGAGCTTCATAAAGCTCTTTCGGTTTCGTCTTGATCTGTTTCATATGTTAAATTTCCCTCTTGAGCTGTTTGTTACGCGATGGATCCGAATCTGGTTACGTAGGACGCATTTGTCGTGAGGAGCATGCTGTTTTCCGAACAGTACAACACATAGGCGTCGTTGTACCAGACGTCGCTGCCGCTGCTGTAGGATGCCGCGGAACCTTCGCCAGTTCCGAACGACACCGAGCTGAAAGAGCCGAATCCCTTAAATGCGGTATCGCTGCTGTTCGTCAGGATCGTCCAATCGTCGAAAGATTTGGCATCAAGTCCAGTCAGGTTCAGCGTGTCTCGGTTAAAATCGTTGCCGAAGTTGCCGGAAAGACAGCTGTCATACTCAAATGTCCAGGTTTCAAAGCCGCGGAGATTCACGGTACTTTCCGTCAGGGTGACGTTGGATTCGTCAATCAGCTGAATGGAACTGAAGTCGCGGATCTGCTTGCAGTTGAGCTCACCGGTGAATCCCTCGAACGAAAGCAGTCGGTCACCTTGTACAAAGGAGTCTGCGCATTTCCCCGTGACGGGGCTGAGGTTGTCGCGCCCGCATCCCCCCCACAGCTCACCGTCATCGGTAAAGCGGATGAGGGAATGGGGTGTCTCTCCACCGCTGTTGTTGTCGCCTTTGAACACGATCGCGGTATTACCGCCCGAATGCGTGGTCGAATTCTCCAGGATATGGCCAAGGCCATGGGAACCCGCCACCACATGACTCAGGACAATGTCGTTCCTTTCGCTTTCGCCGCTCACGCCGCAGTCAATCGTTATAGTGACGTTTCCGTAGATCGTGGATGCATAGCTGCTCACGCTTCGGCTGGTGGAAACGCAGCCGCCGTAGATCCAGCAGTCATCGTCGAATGTGCCGCCCGTAATGTTCAGGGAAACATCGCCGTGGATTTCCGCCGTGCCGTTGGTTTTCTCGACTTCGCCGTCCTTTTCGTACAGCGAATTCAGCAGGCCGCCCGCAACGAAGTAATTGAACTGTCCGCCGCTGATATTCATTTCCAGAACGCTGTTGAGCGTGAACGCCCCCTTCTGCACACGGTCGGCCGTTGCCACGATGGCTTGGAACGTGCCGCCGGAAATCGCGACGGACTGCGTTGATCCATTGACCGTGTAGGTCGTGTCGGTTGTCGGCATGGCGATGTTGTTGCCGCCGACGAAGAACTTGCCGAATGTGCCGCCTTCGATGGTGACGTCCGTATTCCTGGTGTCGGAACCCCCATCGGTGACTTTCGTGCCGCCGTAGACCGCCTTGGTGAACTCCGTCGTCCCGTTGTCTTTCTGAATCACGGTCTTGGCGCCTCTCAGTTCGGTGATCTCCGTATACGTGCCGCTTCCCACATCGACGGCTGCGCCGCTTTCGGCTGCCACAAGCGCCGCGTCTTCCGCAGAGCTGAACGCATTGTAGCCGTAGACGTGCCCGTCGCAGGAATCCTCCGTGTACGCACTGTTTACATACAGGACCGACTGATCCTCCGTCGTCAGGTACAAATCCTGGTCGGCGAGTTTGATGAAGTTGTAGGTCTTCGCCTCCTCACCAGTGCCGATCGTAACGGACGTAGCTTCCGTGCTGTCATTGAGTTTAACTGTAATATTGCCCTGAAGATCAGCGTTCACCACATGGTAGGTGTTCTGCGTCATATCCGAGAGGGTCAAACCCGTCGTCGTCACATTGAGCACGCCGCCGGACACCGCCGATGCCGTGATCCTCGAAAGCGCGTTGACATTGAGCGTGGCTCCGGAATCAATCGTGACGGTTTGGTTCGTGGCAGTGAGCGTAACGCTTTTCAGCGTGTTTGCGCCGGTGAACGTCAGGCTGTTCTGAGAGGTGATGGTCCCGCCGTTGGTCCCGCCGCCGGTGATGCTCGAATTCTTCAGAGAGGTGGTCGCCTCGCTGTCGGTTTTGATCGTGCCGTTGAGATTCCCGATGTTCAGCGTGCTTGTGCCCTTCACTGTGAGCAAAGCGGAGTTTCCGACCGTGACGGTCTTGCCCGCAGCGTTGAGTGTGATGCCGTTCAGCGTGTTCGCACCGGTGAACGTCAGGCTGTTCCGTGCGGAGATCGTGCCGCCGTTGGTCCCGCCGCCGGTGATGCTCGAATCGTTCAGCGTGGCCCCCGAGTCGGAGGTCTCAATCGTGCCGTCAAGCGTGCCGATGTCCAGTTTGCTTGTTCCGAGAACAAGGAAAACACCCCTGTTTGTGACCGAAGCCACCGAAAGCGTGGAGTCCTCAAAACGGAGGTAACCGTCATCCCGCCAAGTTTGCGTCTGCGAAGTGCCGTTGTTTATGATCGAAGCCAGCGAAACCGTGGAGTTCGTAAACTTGATGCCATCGCCTATTTCCAAACCCTGCTTGCAGTTGATTGTGAGTGTACCGAGGGCGGTGAATTCCGAATTCGTGACCGTGATCGTCGCGCTCGCGTTGTTGATGTCGCCGGTACCCGCGACCACGTTATGGTCATTGTCATAAAGTCCGACCCGGATCGTGGAACCCGTAATCGCGATGCCGGGTCTGATCAGTTGGCCGTACTCATTTTCGGGGCCTTTGCTGTAGTTCGTGATGGAACCTGCCGTGAACTTGGAGTTCTCGATCTTGATCGTGGCGACGCGATAGGACTCGTTGCCGTTACGGAGAGACCCAACAAACGCCTCGGAATCCGTGATCGTAATGCCGGGTTTGTTGTCCAGCGTTCCGACACAGGTATTCACGAGCGTCTCCGTTTCCAATACGGTATTCGTGAGCGACATTGATCCGTTACTGGAGGTGGTGTAATTCTCAATACTTTGGGCTTGCAACCTGCTTCGCTCATTCGTTTTACCGTTGACCGTGAGTGTGCCGCCGTTCCTGAGGGAAATCGTGTCTACGATGCAGGCATCGGTCTCGCTGCCGACCGTAAGGTTGCCAACCTGGATGTGGTGGCCCTTCAGTTCGCCTTTTTGATTGGATGTGCTTTGGACCGTGGCCGAACCATTGATTTCGACGTAGAGGCCTCTTTCCTTATTATTACTCAGGAAAGTGTTCGAACCGGCAAATATGACACTGGAATACGCTCCAACATTCAGTTTGCCACTATACGAGTTGTTAATGTCAGCGTAGACCGCGGAATTCGAGATGGTCGCGCCATCGTTCAGCCTGATCGTGCCGGTGAGATTTCCGATGTCCAGCGTGCTTTCACCTGAGACATAGAAATCGGCGTAGAAGTTGACAGAAACCGTCGATGCTGTGAACGAGGAATCCGTGACCGTGATTTGAGATCCCGTCGAACCGCCCGTTTCGGCGAGGTTCGTGACCGTGCCGGCGGTGACATCCGCATCCGAGATAAAGATTTTTGCGTACGCATTGTTCGTGACCGTGCCGCACGACATCTTGCCGTTCACCGTGATCGTGCCGTAACTTGTGGCGCTCGTTCCGGAATTGATGATGGAAGTATTCGCCAGGTTGTTCCTGTTCGATCCGGTGGTGGAGAACGTCGCAGTTTTGCCGGATTCGACGACCAGCGTCCCGCCGTGGGCACCACCCACGATTGAGGAATTTATGATCGTTGCGCCGTCCAGCTTGATCGTGCCGTTGTCGTGGTTGTTGTCTTCAACATCCCCGATGTGCAGCTCGCTTTCGCCCTTGACCGTGAGTGAACCGCCGTTTGTGACGTAACTCGCATTAAGAGTAACGCTGTCCAGCGTGTTCTCGCCGGTGAATGTTACGCCGAAGTAACTTGCTGCATTGCACGTGAACGTATTCGAACTGATCGTGGAATTGTTCACCGTGACGGAGCCTGAGGCGGTAATTGCGCCGCCCGTGATGTTGGAATTCTTCAGTGTCGTGCTGTTGTCGGTCAGGATCGTGCCGTTGAGAAGGACGTCCTTCAGCTTGCTCATACCCTTGACCGTGAGAGAATCGCCATCGTCTGTTCCGACCGTGACGGGCGCGTTTTGCGCATCAAGCGTGACGCTGGTCAGCGTGTTCTCGCCGATGAACTTCATCATGCTCACGGCCTGGAGGGTTCCGCCGGTGATGCTCGAATCGTTCAGCGTGGCTTGGGTTCCTTCAGCTACATCGAAGTGGAGTGTGCCGCTCAACGAGCCGATATCCAGTTTGTTTTTCCCCCTGAACTTGATCGTGCCGTTGTTGACGAGAGAATTCGCCTTGAACAACGTGGAGTTGATCACCGTCATTCCTTCACGCACATTTGAGATGCCCGAGCTGTAGTTCGTGACGGAATCCGCCGTGAATTCGGAGTTCGTGATCCCAATCGTGGTGGTGATATTGGATTCATTGCCGTTCTGGAGAGAACCCGCTTCGGCTATGGCCTTCGTAAGCTCTATCGTTCCGTAATTTTTAATCAATGAAGCTTTCAGCCTGCTCAGATCATCAGTTTTACCGTTGACCGTGAGCGCATGGTAGTTATTGAGATTTATCACGTCGAAGGTGCAGGCATCGCTGTTGCTGCCGACCGTGAGGGTATCTACGTTATCGAAGCCGAAGACTTTCAATGCGCCCGCAACGGCAGGATTGTCGCCGGAAGCGGCGATGCTTTTGACCGTGACCGAACCCAGGTTACCGATTGCGACGCCTTTTACATTGTTGTTGTCCCGGAAAGTGTTCGCGCCGGCGAATGTGACGCTGGAACCCGTTGCGATAACCAGCCGGCCACTACAGGAGGTTGTGGTTTCCTCCACATTGACGTCGGAGTAGACCGTGGAACCTTTGATGGTCGCGCCGTCGTTCAGCTTGATCTTTCCGTTGAGCGAGTCGATATTCAGCGTGCTTTCGCCCGCGACAAAGAACCTGTCGTCGACGGCGGAAGTGCTAAGCGTTGATGCTGCGAACGTGGAATTCGTGACATTGATCGTGCCCGCATTGTTTACCGTTTGTGCCGTGAGGCCGGACGCGGCGGATTCCACGCCGACATTCAGCGTGCTGCCGCTCGAAATCGAAAGGGAAGAGGCGGCGGGCTCGGTTGCGTCCGTCAGCGTCATCTTCGCGCCGGAGAGCGTGACGGTCTGACCTGCGCCGACTGTCAGCGGGCCCATGGTAACCACTTCATTATTTCCGACAGCCTCCGTCGTGATCGTGAGGCTGGCCGGGGCATTGTCAACCGCGAGGTTCAGCGCGGCATACGCGTTCTCATTCGCATAATAGACGATTTTTTCTGTATTATTGGAAAAATGCAAGGACGTTTCGGTTCCGTCCGGATTGTTCGTGAACGCATTGACACCGACCAAATGACCGTCGGGGGTCAAGGTGTTCGGCTGAGCAGGATAGTTTCTATTTACATATACGGTCGACGGATCTTTCTTGAACAGGTACAAGCCGCTGTTGAAGGATGGGCAAAAGGCGTAATCCCCCAAGTCTCCGATGAATCCCACGCTAACATCTTCCTGAAGCTTCGCGTCCACCACATGGTAGACGTCCTCCGTCAGGACCTGCGAAGAATCCCTCTGCACTGTGACCCGGCCGCCGGACACCGTCACCGCCTTGAGCGTCGAAAGCGCATCCACCGTGATCGTGCCGTTGTCGTTCTCGTTGGAATTGTCGTAGTTGTTGATAATATTGGCAACGGACAACGAGCCGGTGCCGGTCACCGTAATACTGCCACTGTTGGAGATATTGCCCGTTACGGTCATCCCGGCGCCGTTCCCCACGGCAAGCGAGGCGTTGCCGGCCACGTTTAAGACTCCATCGAAAGAGAGCGTACCTCTGGCCGTAAGCGTGCCGGCGTTCGTGACGGTCTTGTTCGCGGCATTGAGCGTGACGCTGTTCAGCGTGTTCTCGCCGGTGAACGTCAGGTCATTCTGTGCGGTGATGGTGCCGCCGTTGGTCCCGCCGCCGGTGATGCTGGAGTCTTTCAGCGTGGTGGCCGCCTCGCTGTCGGTCAGAATCGTGCCGTCGAGCGAAGCGATGTTCAGCTTGCTTGTCCCCTTGACCGTGAGCGTGGCTCCGGAATCAACCGTAACGATCTTGTTCGCAGCGGTCGCATAAAACTGAGTGTTCGTCAGCGTGTTCGTGCCAGTGAACGTCAGCGGATTCGAGACATAGATGCTGCTTCCGAGACTTCCGTCACCATTCACCTTGCCAGTGATGTGCGAATTGTTCAGTGTGACCAGCGAACCAGTATCATTTCCGTTTATGATATCGATTCTGCCTGTGAGCGTGCCGATATTCAGCGTGCTTGTTCCGTAGACATAGAACCTATTTCCGTTGTTTACGAGGGATGTCGCATGAAGCGTGGAGTTGTTCACATAAATCCACCCGTAATTTGTGAATGTGTTATTAACGGTGAACGTGGAATCCGTCATCGCAAAGCCTACTCTGCCCGTATTTCCATCAGTTCCGTTGTGAGTGCCGTAGTTCGTGACCGAATCTGCCGTGACCGTGGAGTTGTTGAACTCAATCGTGGCGGAGGTATTGTTCGCAGCGCCGTTCGTGAGGGAATCCGTAATTGAAACGATGGAATCCGAGATCGTAATAGCGGCTTGGGATGTTCTTGGCGGACCCGGATCGAATTCCCCGCGACCGTAATTCTCGAGCCTCGTAGCATTCAATACGGAATTCGTGAGCGACATCATTCCTGTGTGATTATTATTATCACCATTCGTGATATATGCGGCATCCAGAAGGCTCCGATTATTCTGATTCTCACCATTGACCGTGATCGTACCACCGTTATTGAGAAGGGTCGCCGTCAAGCTGCAGGCATCTGCAGCCTCGTTGGCGCTGCCGGCGCTGCCGACCGTGATGTCCCCGCTATTTTTAATCCAGTAGACGGTCAGTTTACCCTTGTCGTCATTACTTTTACTTTCGACCGTGATTGATCCTCCATCGTTCTCAAGGTATCCCGTCGCATTGACATTGGCGTCGAAGATGGTGTTCGCTCCGGCGAATGTGACGGCCTTACCCCCATAAATGAACAGCCTGCTGCTGTTGTTGCCATTGGAGATCGTGGAATTCGTGAAGGTCGTGTCCTCATCCAGTAAAATCGAGCTGATGAGAGTGCCGATTTTCAGCGTGATCGCGCCGCCTAGCCAGAGACTATAGCTCGAGCCCGTGTCGACTGTCTGGTCGTGTGCGTCGAGCGTGATGTTCCTCAGATGGGTTTTGTTAGCGAACGTCAGAGTGCCCAGGGCGGTGATCGTCCCGCCGTTGGTCCCGCCGCCGTTGATATCCGACCCGGTCAGCGTGACTCCTCCTGCCGTCTTGATCGTGCCGTCGAGGGAGCGGATATTCAGCGTGTTCGTACCCTCGACCGTGAGCGTACCGTTGGCTTTCACGGTCGTATTCTCCGCCGTTGCATTGAGCGTGACGCTGTTCAGTGTGTTCTGGTCGTAGAAGATTACTTCGTCCGCTGTTGCGGTGAACGCACTCGAGCTGATCGTGGAATACTGCACAGTGACTATGCCTGTGTCTGAAGTGGTAATATTGCCGCCGGAGATGCCGGATGTCAGTTTTGAGCCACCGTTGAGCGCGATCGTGCCGTTGGTATTGTCGATCGTGCCGCACGTCATCAAGCCGTTCACCGTGATCGAGCCGGAGTTGCTGATGGAAGTTCTCCCAAAGTTGTTGCTGTACGCGTTGGAGGAGGTGGAGAACGTCGCAGTTTTGCCGGATTCGACGACCAGTGTGCCGCCGTAGGCGCCGCTTTGCCCCCCCACGATCGAGGAATCTTTAATCGTTGCTCCGTCCAGATAGATCGTACCGTTGTAGGCGAAAATACTCGCGATTTTCAGCGTGGTTTCGCCCTTGATCGTGAGGGTTCCATCGACAGAAACATTGACGGAATCCCATGTCCCCGCATCAAGCTTGACGCTATCCAGGATGCACGCGCCGGAGAAGTTTGCTCCAATCGCTTTTGTTGCTGTGAACTTACTTGAGGTGATCGTGGAATTGTTCACCGTGATCGCGCCATGCGCGGTGATGGCACCGCCGTTGGTCCCGCCGCCGGAGATGTTGGAATTCTGCAGCGTCGTGTTGGCGGCGGTCTTGATCTCGCCGTTGAGCGTGCCGATCGTCAGCGTGCTCGTGCCGCCGACCGTGAGGGAATCGCCTTCGTCCGTTCCGACCGTGACGGTATTACCCGCTGCGTCGAGCGTGACGCCGTTCAGCGTGTTCGCGCCGGAGAAGGTCAGGTTGCCCTGGGCGGAGATGCTGCTGCCATTGATGTTAGAATCCTTCAGCGTGCTCGTGCCGGAGAGCGTGAGAGAATCGCCTTCGGCTGTTCCGACCGTGACGGTATTGCCCGCCGCATTGAGCGTAACGCCGTTCAGTGTGTTCGCGCCGGTGAAGTTCAGGGCGTTCTGAGCGGTGATGGCGCCGCCGCTGATGCTCGAAGCGTTCAGCGTGGTCGCCGCCGTGCTGTCAGTCAGGATCGTGCCGGAGAGCGCGCCAATCGTCAGCGAGCTTGTGCCCTTGACCTTGAACGTGCCGTCACCGGTATTCGTGACAGAGGCGACGGAGAACGAGGCCTCATTGAGACTGATCTCGCGGCTGTTCGTGACCGAGGGAGCGGAGAACGAGGCACTCTCGACATAAACAGTACCACAGTTGTCTAAAAAAACAGAGGTGACACCTTCATTTGCGCCCAGCTGGAAATACGCCCCGTTCGCAACATTGAGTCTAGCTTTTGTGTCGACGACCTTGAAGGAATTGGAAACCCTGAAGTCTACCGTGACACCATAGATATTGAGCCCTTTTTCGTAAGTAGAATATTCCAACTGAAATGTATCCGCATGCACGTACAAATTCTTAGTGATGTAGCAGCTATTAGTTTGCACATATGTCCCCGAGGGGGCGACAAGAGAGAGAGGACTATCTGGGTCGTTGTAAATGTAAAAGGTGTCGAGACCGCTTTGATCATAAGCATCTTCTAACGTGTGGTAACACGTCGCTTGTGTCGAGCCTGCAAATTCGGTTTTGGATACCCAATCCCCAGAATAATAGACGATGGCATATTTGTCCCATTGGGGATTCACAAAAGCTTTGTCAGGCATGGTTTGCACCTTTTCTTTTTTGATCCGGCTTCCATATTTGAGGTCAGGCCGGATGCGTTCCGGTTGTTATTTATAGTATTAGGGTTAATATAGCATATGAACGGCGATAATCAAGCGGATAATGCAAAAATGCAAAAAGAGTTTTATTCGGTTGGGTTTAATACCCCGACCCTTGGGTCGGCTTAGAGCTTATCCCTAAATAGAGCTTGAATTTCTCAAAAAAGATGCTTTATTATCTGCATCCAACCAGCAGGAGGCAGACATGGCGCAAAAATCTTGGGAAATTACCGATGAATTCTGGTCGAAAGTGGAACCGTTGATTGCGAAACCCAGGCGGGATCCGAACTAGACCTATCAGAGAAGACGCGGAGCCGGACGAAAGCCAATGGATTATCGTAACGCTTTTGAGGGAATCGCATTTATTCTCCGTACAGGAATCCAATGGAAAGCCTTGCCGAAGGATTACGGCAGTTCCAACAGTGTCCATCGGTATTTCCAGAAGTGGGCGAAGGAAGGATTGTTCCTGAAGCTTTGGATGAAGGGGCTGGCTGAATATGATGAGATGGAAGGGATTGCGTGGCGGCGGCAAAGCATCGACGGATGTATGACAAAGGCTCCGACAGCTCAGGAATCCGTGGGACATAACCCCACGGATCGGGAAAAAAATGGAAGCAAACGTCACATTCTGGTCGACGAGCATGGTGTCCCGTTGTCGATCGTCGTGACCGGAGCAAACAGGCATGATGTCACGCAGGTCGAAGCCGTTCTGAAAAGCCGGGTGCGGAAGCCCCGCGGAAAAACAAAGCAGAACCTTTGCGCTGATGCCGGGTATCAGGGGAAAGAATCCGAGAAAACGATGAAAATGTATCGTTACACGCCTCACATTCGTCCGCGAGGTGAAGAGAAGAAGGCAATCAAGGAAGGATACAAAGCGCGAAGATGGGTTGTTGAGGTGGCTCACTCTTGGTTCAACCGGTTCAGAAAACTGCCCGGTTCAAGAAAACAACCTCATCCTATTTGGCACTCCTTCAACTGGCGGCAAGCATAATTATTTTGAGAAAGATTGCTTCTATTTAGGGATATGCTCTAAATATAGCCCACCAATATAAAAAAGTCGAATCAAATGATGCAAAAAAAAGATTGGGATGATATGTAACATGTTGCAATATAAAAACAACTAATCATAAAAAGAGCTAAACTGATTGCAAAAAGGAAGTGAGGCAAGGTGAAACCGCGACAGTTTTTATGCTCGCGGAATGACGATCGCCGGAAATGTCATTTTTCGGACTTTGCGCCGATTTGCAGCACGGGGAAGCCGTCAGTGAGCGGACGGGGCGTGTGCCGGATCATCAGGGCCGTGCGGTCGCGGAAGACGCGGAGGACGGTCTCCAGGAAGCGCGTCCCGTTGTCGGCGTCAAGGTGCGCGGCTGCTTCGTCGGGCAGCAGACTTGAAATGCCGTCGAAAGATGCTATAGTATTTTTGTCGTGAAGTCCGAATCTCATAAATGGGAAAACCAGTATAACAGGATCGAATATGTACAGTCACACGAAACATCGGGGGATCGTCTTCCAAATCATGGACAACGGTGGTCCTACCGACGACCGGGAAGCATACATCGAGGATGCCGCGGTCGAGATCAACCGTTCGAAATCTCTTTGCCACAAGGCGAACATGACGGACCCGACCGATCTGTCGTACCGTACGTACCTGGAGGAACTGTTTCAACGCAAGCTTGACGATGTGACCATTCTTACACCGTTTTACTGCGATATGGGCATCCGTGTCAGCCTCGGACACAAGGTCTTCATCAACGACAACGTGTACTTCATCGCGGGCGGCGGCATCGAGATCCAGGACGGCGTGCTGATCGCACCGAGGGTGTGCATCGCGACGGTAAACCACGACGTGAACTACCGCCACAGATTCTTTACCTACCACAAGGTGACCATCGGGAAAAACGTCTGGATCTGCACCAATGCCACGATTTGTCCCGGCGTGACGATCGGTGAAAACAGCGTTGTCGCCGCAGGAGCAGTCGTGACCGGGGATGTGCCCGAAAATGTCATCGTGGGCGGCAATCCCGCCAGAATCATCCGCCGTTTGAACCCCGAAGAGCAAAAGGAGAGGTTCTGACCCCACTTCCAACGCGCAGGTGTGAACTGTTTTTATCCTGTTGCCAGCAAGAGCATTTTAGACAAAAAAGCATGTCCGACCGTTTTGAACGGACATGCTTGATTATTTGAGTGCCTCTAAAACTGGTATTCGGCGGCTTTTCGCGTGTGATACATATCAGATTCCAAGCACAATAAGCAGGATTGAAACAATAACGCCGAAATTGTTTTTTTTTTTGATAAAACTTGATCGGTTCATTTTCAATCCATTCTTACATTCTTATGACCTGCTTAACAGATTAAGTATTATTCAGCCTGAGTAAATATGCCTGTTACAGACCGTGGAAGCGGCCTGTCGATGCATATATCAAACGTACCGGCTCCGAAGCAATCGATATCATACTCGTTGTAGAAGAAATGAAGTCCTTCCTTGTCGAAATAGAAATTTTCGATTGGCTCAAAAGTATCAAGAATTCTATTGGCCTCTTCCGGCGATCCTCTTCTAGCATATTCGTTCGGATACCGATCTCCGTTGGCTACGGAGCCGGAATCCACAGACAATTTATCCCCATGCCGCGTGAAAGTCAAGCCGGAATTCGGGAATCTTTCGACATTTTTTTACATTTCTGCGCGGGTACTCGCGCGTTGACTTGGGATGGAGTCAGCAAGGCTGGTGTCGGCACGGTAGCATCTGGTTTGCAAGTCTGGCTCTGTTATTTGAACAATTCTATCACGCCATGATGAATGCTTGCAAAGAACGTAATTCTGAAACGAGTATCAGAATCGTCTATTAGGATTTATACGCCCATTGCGACACATTCTTTTTTATACCTTAAGTATAAAATAGTTATCATTTCTAATAGCATTCGGAAAAGATCGGAAAGAAAGTCACATAAAATGACAACTCACGAGGATTAACGACAGTGTCTTTGATTGAAAATAGAACATGGCTTTCTTGCCTGGATAGATGGCGAGCATCCACCTGAAAAAACAATCGTGTTTTTTAAACAGTTCCGTTGCTGGCAAAATGCCGGACCTCATCTG